>Ga0315553_10002308_pt1 | contig 15348 bp, 16 predicted proteins | sample SalMarSW160140MG_FD_203099 | JGI IMG/M metagenome (GOLD analysis project Ga0315553, IMG submission 203099) | Salt marsh sediment microbial communities from the Plum Island Ecosystem LTER, Massachusetts, United States - Salt Marsh Sediment SW1601-40 ... | reverse complement strand
TTTACATTGACATGCGCACCAACTTTAAGGGCTACGAGGAATTCTACCGAAGAGCCCGCGAGCTGGGAGTGAACTTTATTCGGGGAAGCGTATCCCAAGTCAACGAGGTCCCGGAAACCAAGAATCTTCTTATTCGCTCAGAGGACATGGCGCTCGGGGAACCGCTTGAGTTAGAGGCGGAACTTGTGGTTTTGAGCACCGCAGCGATTCCAAGCAAGGGATCAGATGAAGTTGCCAGAATCTTGAGTATAACCCGAGGATCAGACGGCTTCTTCATGGAGAGCCACCCGAAACTGAAGCCCTTAGACACGGCGGTTGACGGGATCTTTTTAGCTGGAGCATGTCAAGGAGCAAAAGACATTCCATATAGTGTGTCTCAGGGAAGCGGAGCCGCGGCGCGAGCAGCCACGGTTCTTTCTCAGCCTACGTGGAAGATAGAGCCCATCATAGCTGATGTTGACCCCAGCAAATGCCGTAACGTGAATGTGAAGTGTGGTATCTGTGTGGATAAGTGTCCGTACGGTGCCATAAAAGCGAAGGAAGGGCAAGCTGCCACGGTTACGGCTGCCATGTGTCATGGATGCGGAACCTGTGTTGCCGAGTGTCCGGCTGATGCCATAACTCAGATGCACTTCACGGATGCTCAAATTTTGGCTCAGGTCAGGGCTGGTTTGGAGGAGAATGCTGAGGGTAAGATTTTGGGGTTCCTGTGCAACTGGTGCTGTTATGCGGGTGCTGATCTTGCTGGGACCAGCCGCTTTGAGTATCCTCCCGTCATGAGGGCGATACGGGTCATGTGCTCGGGTAGGGTGGACAAGGATTTTGTTTTGGAGGCTTTCAGGCAAGGCGCGGGCATGGTTTTGATTGGTGCGTGTCACCTGCCCTACGATTGCCACTATATTTCAGGGAACTTGAAGATGAAGGGTAGGATGGAAACGTTGGGGAGGATTTTGGAGAAGCTGGGGCTCAGCAAGGAGCGTTTCAGGGTTGAGTATGTGTCGGCGGCGGAGGGGGTTAAGTTTGCGGCTATCATGCGGGAGATGGCTAAGCAGTTGGAAGCTTTGGGACCAGAGAAGATTAAGGCAGAAAACGAGAAGCTGCGACCCGTGTTAGAGCGGATGCTAGCAAGAAAAAAGAAGAAATAGTTGCTTGGTTTTTCTGAAAAAAGCTGTTTTTCAACAATATTCTGTTATTAGTCTCCTAATATGATTGGCGGGTTGGGTTTTAGCCCGAAAAAGGTTTCACCAAAAGATTTTTTGCTTACGTAGTTGCAATATTTATTCGCGGGGAGATGTTGTTGCGTAGTAAGCTGTTTCTCTCAAGTATGGTTCTTTTTGTTTTGTTGAGTTTATTTTTGGCTGTTTCGGTTGCGGCGCAGTCTTCTGTGATGTGGAGTCAAACTTATGGAGAAGTATCGAGAGGGGAGGCGGAATCGGTGGTTGAGACTTCTGACGGAGGGTATGCGATAGTTGGATGGTCATCAGCCTTTGGTGCTGGAGACTTTGATTTTTGCTTGATTAAGACTGATGCGTATGGCGTTTTAGAGTGGAACCATACATACGGAGGAGTAGACGAAGACGAAGCCGTCTCTTTGGTAGAGACCGCTGATGGAGGATTCGTAATAGCTGGCACCACGCGGTCTTTTGGTGCTGGAAACAGAGATTTTTGGCTGATTAAAACTGACAGCTATGGAAACATGGAGTGGAACCAGACATATGGAGGGGAAGATGAGGATGTTGTTCGCACGATGGTTCAAACTTCTGATGGAGGATATGCCATAGCTGGTTATAGCAATTCTTTTGATGAAGGTTTTTGGCTGGTCAAGACTGATGCATATGGAAGCATGGAGTGGAACCATCTATATTCAGGGGGAGTTCGTTCGTTAGTTGTGACGCCTGATGGAGGATATGCGTTAGTTGGAACCATCATAATAAGACCAGAGGGTTGTGTTGATCCTTGCCTGCCAGCGCATTCACGATTTACATTGGCGCGGGCTTCTGAAGCATGGATACCGTATGATTGTTGGTTGCTTAAAATCGACGCATATGGAAATGTGGAATGGAATCAGACATATACAGGACCAGACTTTGATGTTGCTTATTCTGTGGTTGTGACTTCTGATGGCGGGTACGCAATAGCAGGTTCCACAGATTCTTTTGGTGCAGGGGAATATGATTTTTGGCTGGTCAAAACTGACAGCTATGGAACCATGCAGTGGAACCGAACATACGGAGGAGCAGACGAGGACTTCGCTCACTCTTTGGTTAAGACGTCTGATGGAGGATACGCCTTAACTGGTTACACAAAATCCTTTGGCGCTGGAGACAGAGACTTCTGGTTGATAAAAACTGATAATTATGGAAACATGGAGTGGAATCAGACATACGGAGGAGCAGATGAGGACATGGCTAACTCATTGATTGCAACTTCTGATGGAGGGTATGCAATAGCTGGATGCACATATTCTTTTGGTATTGGGAGAGGCAATTTTTGGTTGCTGAAGAGTGATGAATACGGTGTTATTCCAGAGGGCAGTTCATTGCTCCTTCCTTCATTACTGTTGACTGCAACTCTGATCATTGTAGTCTACAAAAAGAAGCTGTTAACAGCATCTTCGTAAGTCTCCTAATGTAATTGTTGGTTTGGTGTTTTGGGTAGTTTCTGTTTGCAGATTATGATCAGCAAGGTTGCAGTAATGAGCAAGGGCAGTATGATCCATGATGGAAACTCTGGGATTGGAGTGGACATTTCTTCTGGGTTTGGTTCAGTCAAGAAAGATTTAGTAAGCCATCAAGGAATGTTAGAGCCACAACTGAACTTACTATCAACCTTGAATTGCTGTTGATGGACTTTAGTTGTGTAAGCAAATTCTAAAAGCTGCTGCATCCTATTTGGTTGTGGAGTGTCTTGTAGAGATGCCTTTCTCTTTTCGCGTCAAGATGGGACAACAGGAGATTGAAATTTCTGGAACCCGAGAAGAGGTCATGAAAACCGTTGAAGAGCTTCCACAGCTAATGGAACTGGTCTCTAAAGCCTTCGACTCGACCAGAAACAAAGAAGAAACCGAGCAGACTGTTAGCTCCGCCTATCCGTCAGTCTCCGCTTCTGGCTGCAGCGAAGCCGTTCTGCAGCTTCTCGCCTCTGATTGGGGAAAGCAGCCCCGAAGTTTGCCAGAGTTGGGGGAGGCTTTGAAGGCTAATGCCGTCTATTATCCGTCCACAACCGTTTCTGGGGTGCTGGCTTGGTTGGTCAGGAAAAATAAGATAAAGAGGTGGAAGACTGATAAGGGCTATGTGTATGTTTTAGCTGGAGGACGAAGCGAGAATGGCTAAAGTTCGGGTTCGAGTTAAGGCCCCCTTCGGAGAGATTGTTGTTGAGGGAGAAAGCGCCCAAGAAATCCTGAAAACGTTGAAGACTATGCCGCCACAGTTCGTGAATGAGGTAGGCAACCTGATATCCACAAATCTGACCCCCTCCATACAGACCCAGCTGGACGGAATAATAGAAATCACAACCGAGGGACCCATCATCACCACCCGAGGGAAACTCACCCACTACGAAGCCATCGGGCTAGTACTGTTTGCCTCCGACGAAAACACTAGCACAGCCAGCCAAATCAAACGGCTTTTGGCTTCAAGCGGAATCAGATCCATGGTGCCAGCCCGCCTCAACGAGATGACCAAACGGGGAATAGTGTTCAAACCTGACCCAGCGAAACCAGACTTCAAGTTGACCACTCAGGGCGAAAGATGGGTTGAGGAAGAAGTGCTGACGAAACTTCGAGGCGCAACGGCTTGAACAAAGAAACAGTTACCGTGCACATCAAATACATGGACACTGAACAAACCTTCACGGGCGAAGTAAACCAAGTTTTGGTTAGCGTGAACCGATTTTTCAGCGAAATGATTCCCGCCCTCCAGATTGTCCAGAAGGCTCTCCTCACAGTTGACCTAGAAAAACTTGTCGAAGACTGCAAAAACGTAATCGCCGTTGCCCCTGAGGGACCAGTTCTACTAGTTTCAAAACAGAGGCTAACAGACAGCGAAACATTGGCATCACATCTTCTAGCCACGTACATCGGCAACAAGCTGGGATTGTCAAAGAGTTTTCTTACCAAAGAAGAGCTGCAGGCTGCGCTTGGAAAAAACGCGAAAATAACAAGCACCCGGCTGGGTGAACTGTGCCGGGAAGGATACGCAACAAAAACCGAGGAAGGCAACTACATGATAACGACGCTGGGAATCAAACGGTTCCAAGAAGAGACGCTGCCCGAAATCAGAGAGAAACTCCAGATAAAGAAGTAAAAATGAGCTTGAAAAGTCTTATAATCAATTTGCATTTTTTAATTAATTGCTGGTGAATTGATTGGAAGTAAGAACAATAAGCTCTGTGCCTATCATACCCTTTGCTTTGATGTTCGGTGTCATATCAGCAGTAATTGGATTAATAGTGGGAATCTTTTACGCATTAGTGTTTGGAACTATGATGTCTGCAGTACCTACTACTAACGAATTTTTCGATATTGGTTGGTTAAGAACTCTATTCAGTGTTGGAGCTATAGTACTAATGCCAATACTGGGATTTGCTGGAGGATTCATACAAGGCGTTATTTATGCAGCTCTCTACAACTTTCTTGCCCCTAGAATTGGGGGAATCAAACTCAGCTTCAAAGAAGAAAATCAGATTACACCCCAATCATAACTTCCCTTTTTTTGTGTTATGTGACTGTCAGTCAGTACAATAGTTGGGTTTGGGTCTAAAATTTTAGGCTTTGAACCACTTGAAGATGAGGTAACGTATCTTCTCGGCTTCTAGGTCAGGTATGGCTATGATGAACCGTTTACGTACAGTCGTAGCCAACCTTCCCGCCTTCACAACATCCGTCGCCGACACCTCATCCTTAGCCTTCCGAACCGAAACCATGTACGGCGCATGATCCACACCCGGACCATCCTTATACACCGCAAAATCGCAGCCAAACTTTATGCCCGGAGTGACAATAAGCTCCTGACCCCGAAGGTCACGGTAAACCGCATACTTGGCATCAAAATCTTCATACAGTCTCCTCGCCCTTCTCCGCAACTTCGAAAAACCGACTCCCTTCCGTTCCGGTCCCCCATAAACCCTGATTTCTCCAATCTCCACCAGATAAAGACCCTCCATGAGGTCAAGAATCAGGGGAACATCAAACTCGGGAATCTTGGGTTTAGGAATGCCAATAGGCTTGCCATAATAGCCCAGCTTATAGAGCCCCGAACCTTGCTCAGGGTCCCAAACTACAAGAAAGTTGTCTAGGAGTTCGGTTTCAATCTTCTCGGGCATACAACTTCACTTTAGATAGTGAGCGCCAGTATACGGGCGGCATCCGATGCGTCTTTAGCCTTGTCGGCGGCGTCCTCCAGATGCTGAACTACGGTCCACAAGAGAAACATAGGCGGAAACTCCATTTTGCTGTCTATGATGTCTACTTCCAGCTGTCGGTAAATATCATCAACTACCCGTTCTGCAGCTTCAACTTCTCTGGTTTTTTCCAGAGCCTTGGCAGTGCCGTAATTTAGTGTCATAACCGTTTCTCTAAGCTTGGAGATGGTGTCAAACACAGCATCCGAAAGCCTAATCAGGTCTTCCTTTATTTCTTTCGGAACGTTCCATCCCCTTTCCATAATCTGAAGCAACCGAAAGGCTATTCCCTCACAGTAGTCAGCTATTTCGCTTGTCAGGTTAGTGAAACGGAGAAAGTCTTCGCGGCTCATCAATATGGCTCCTATTTCGGCGAGTTCCCGTGAAACATTGCGTCGCGCAATATCCACGCCATTCTGAGCCTTCTTGATGTCAGAGAACAACTCCTGAGCCAAATTCTTGTCGCCATTCACGAAAACGGAAACCAGCTGCGAAATTTTGCGAGAAATATCCACCACTTCTCTAAGATGGTCTCTGGAAACGTCAAGCGCTTTTCGTTTAACCCGTTCTTCGGTCTCTACAGGAAATACCATACTGTTGCCCCATCGAATGTGTTAGTGATAACCAAAATTAAATAGACTGGAGTCTCTTAAAAAGTGTTAGCTTAACCTGATTTGTTATCCATCATTTCTTCACTTTTTACCGTTCAATCAGTTCCCCCAAACCCTCAAAGTCTAGTTTGTGGCGGAAGTAGGCGTGGAGCAGCTGCGAAAGATTCTCGATCTCGCTTCTTACCTGCTTCCAACTGTCACGGTCACGTAATGTCACGGTGCCATCTTCAAGGGTTCGGTAATCTATGGTGATGCCTAAAGGCGTTCCTGCTTCATCGGCTCGCGCATATCGTCTCCCAATGGACCCTGACTCATCCCATTCCACAGCGAAGCCCTCATTGATCAGCATCTGGTAAACCTCCTTCGCCTTCTCTGGTAAGCCATCTTTGCTCACCAAAGGAAAAACGCTGGCTTGCGTGGGGGCAATGTCGCGGGATAAACTCAGGAGGGTTCGTTTCTTCTTTTTGGTGTAAGCATACTCTAAGGCAACGTAAGCCAGCCTGTCTAACCCGAAACTGGGTTCTATCACGTGGGGAACGAATCTTTTTCCTCCGCTCTCGGATTCCTTGAATGCGGTTAGGTCTACGCCGCTGGCTTTCATGTGGCGGCTCAGGTCATAGTCTGTCCTGTAGTTGTGTCCAGAAACTTCTGTCCACCCCCACCTGTCCAAGTACACCTCTTGGTCAAAGCCCTGCACCGAGTAGTGCGCCCGCTCCCACTCCAGTTTTTCGATGAAACGCTGCTGCTCTTCCGGAACCCCCAGCTCCACCAGAAACTTTTTGGCTAGAGCCATAAAGTAGACTTGCCACTCCTCCTTGATTATGCCCTTGCTTAGGGCTTCCTTCACTGTGACTGTTATGGGTTCAGTGTCATGTTTCAGCTTGTTCTCTGCTGTTATCAACCGTAACTCCTCATTCTCCACTTCACGCAACCGGTCACATTTTCTGTTCTCTGGATCCAAAAAGAATTCAACGTCGATGATGGTAAATTCTCTCAGCCTCACTGGACCTTGCCGTGGAGAAATCTCGTTTCTGAGGGCATGACCGATCTGAACAACCCCCAAGGGAAGACGCTCCCGTGCACTTTCGAAGATACGCTTAAACTCCACAAAGATGCCCTGCGCGGCTTCGGGGCGTCCATAACCGACCGCGTCAGAGTACGGTCCAATCGTGGTGGTGAACATTGTCATGAACTGTTCAGCTTTGCTCAAGTTTCCGCCGCATTCTGGGCAGCGGATGTCACGTTTTTCTATCTCCTCCATGACGGCTTGGAGACTGAGTTTCTCGGTTTCTGTATCGGTCATATCCCCGAACTCTTGCAGCAGATGGTCAGCTCGGAACTTGCGTTGGCATTTGACGCATTCAACTGTGGGTTCCTTGAAGTTTTCTACGTGACCTGAGGCTTCCAGAACGTTGCTGGGCATAATCACCGAGGTTTCTACTTCTAGGATGCCTAGGGGTCGGATGTAGAAGCTTCTGAACTTGTCTTCAATTCTTCTTTTCAGCAATGCGCCGAGGGGACCGAAAGTTAGGAAGCCGCTGACGCCCCCGTATATCTCGTAGGAGGGCCAGAAGTAGCCTCTGCGCTTCGCCAGCTCGCTTACGATTTCATACTTGTCTTTTGGTTTCACGGTTTACCGCTCCGCATCAATTAGTGAGATTCTACAGTCTTACAGTATTACAGAAATAAAAACACAATGTTCATTTCAGTTTCGCCAGTTCAGCCTCAAACTGTTCTTTCGCACGGGTTTTCTTGGCTAACTCGCTTTTCACCATGTCAATAATGTTCACTGGCGTTGGGTTCTTATCCTGTAATATGGCGAGGTAGACGCTTGCAAAGTCGCCCACGCACATGACAGAGAACATTTTTGCCAGCTTCCCTTTTCCCTCCGCCATTACTTCTAGTACTTTGTTGGCTCTGCTGAAGACCAGGTTTGTGGTGGTTTCTATCCTGTTTCTGATTTCAGGAGGCTCTTGGGGATCGCGGATGAGGATTATTGACATTTTTTTGGTGAGCGATTCTGGGGCTTCGTATCCCACGGTTTCGTTGTGGTTCAGTTCCGGGAACACCTCGTATTTGCTGGGGACTTTGCTGTTTTCGTTGAACTGCGCCTTCAGCCGCTGAGCTATGGAGCTGTATTGCCTGAAGCCGTAGATCACGGGGATAGTGTTCACCAGTTCGGTGGCAAGCTGTTTTGCCCTGTTGTTCTTTGTGGGCACGTCTGGAGCGTTCGCTTTGGCTGCCCTCTCTAGAACCTGTATTGCCTCCTCCAGCTCATCGTCTATGTCCTGGATTATTCCCATTTTTTTCATGAGGACGGGAAGAGGAAAGAACATGTAGGGAATGGCGACGCGGGGCTGCAGACCTTCAGGTATTATCGTGTGGGGTACCCGCAGTTTCTTGCAGAATGCTTCGAGCTGCCCGCCTGAAGTTACTGCGGTTACCGTGCATTTTCTGCGGATTGCGGCTAGAAACGCAGTTAAGGTTTCTTCCGTGTTTCCCGAGTAGCTGTTAACGAAGACTAGGGTGTCCTTGTTCACGTACGCAGGGAGCGTGTAGTCTCTGCAGACTTCGATTGGAATGGGGAGCGTGTCTCTGAGCCAGTCATGCAGGATTTCTCCGCCTATGGCTGAGCCACCCATACCCACCACCACAATATTTTTGGGATTCGCCCATTCAGGCACAATTACCTGCCTTGCCCTCTTTATGGCATCTCGACAATAATCAGGAGTTTTAGCCAAATCGCCGAGCATGTCGCTTCTGTCAACTTCCTTAACCCTTTCAGGCTTATCCAGAACAGTAACCATACACTTTCGCTCCACTTCTAATATAACAATTTGAATATTTAAAAAAACAAAGGTAAAGTTAACCCAAATTTTTACTGCTGATCCTTAATTTTGCTTTTTCGTGTTTTGCTAGCGATTTTTTCTATGGGGTAGAGCAGCGGATTTACAATGGGACCTAGAGGACCTAGGCTTTTCAGCATGTCTTTCAGGTTTTTTGTGTCATCATAGTCTATTGCGCCTATCAATGGAGCTGTAATCATGTAGGTACCTAGAAAAACTGCTGCCCCTAACAGCAGGTTAATCCAACTGGGTAGGTTCAGTTGATTAAGTATCAAATATGCTAAAATAGCTGAGAATGCTGAGGCGATTAGGATTTTGGTTGATGAATTCCAGTCGATAGTTGCTTTGTAGTTTTTGTTTATCCACCATAGAGCTATGATTAAACTGGGCATTCCGGCTGTCAAGTTTGTTGCTATTAAGCCTAAGACACCAAATTGGGGAATCAACACCACGCCTAAAACAAGTCCTACTATGAAAGTAAGAATTGTGATTCTCATGCTCACTTGGGTTTTTCCTTGACTTTTTATTAGCGATCCTGCACTGAGATTTCCAATAGCCGCATACAGGAAAGAGATCACATACAGAGATAAGAAGAATGGGGTATACTCGTATTTGTTTTGAAACAGTGTTTCTACACCTGATTTAGATAACACCATTACCGCGAAGGTTAAGGGCACAATCAGGAGTGAGGTATATTTGATTGAATATTGAAAGACGCTTCTTACTGTTTTCGGGTCTTCATGTGCTTTGAGTTTAGAAAATGTTGGAAGCATCACTGTAGCTATGGACGTTGCAAAAATGGATACTAAAATTGCAAAGTTGAGTGCTATTTGGTAGTTGCCATAAACTTGGTCAGTGGTGTAAATGGCAAGTAGAAAGCTGTAAACTTGAGAAAGAACCCCAACAAGCATTGCAGCTATTGAGAGGGGCAGCCCGAATTTTAGCATGGTCTTTATTGTGGATACGAGTTGTAGTTGACCTTCTTGTTTCTGCAGGTTTTTTATAACTATTAGATAGAGAAGGGCAATGCCGATTAATCCGGCGCTTAGGTGAGATATTGCGTTTCCGATTATTGCTCCATATACCCCAAAACGCAAAGTGACAAGGATTACCATTAATCCGGTCTTTAATATTGAATGAACTATCAGAGTGACACTGTGGAACTGCATTTTTTCGTAGCCTATAAACACTGATTGCGCCGCCTTCAAGAGAGCACCTGCAAGGATGGTGAAGGATGCTATTTGGATTAGAGGTACTATTGTTGGTTTTTCTAGTACGCCTGCCGTGAATCCCGACAGAAGAAGAGATAATGCTGTGAATGCTATTCCCAGTATTACTTCGAAGACGATTCCTGCGGTTACTATATTTTTTAGTTTTTCAGTGTTGTTTTCGGTTCTGTATTGTATTGTATACTTTATTATTGCTTGGTCGATTCCTAAGTCTCTGATGAACGTTATTATTGTTGGACCAATAAGCGCTTTTGTTACTAAACCAAATTCTGCTTCAGATAATATTCCTGCAATTGCAATTACGCCTATGGCGGAGATTATTGAAGAAAGCGTTAAGCCCCAAAGTATATTGGCTCCGCCTTTTGCTGAAACTCTGCCTAACGCTAAAGACTTACTCACCTGTCGAACATCCTTACCGCTCTTCTATGTGAATAAACGGATAACTTACATCTTCATTGGTTTATAACCGTAGCTCTGTTTGCGGTATCTTTCTGTCTTTGTGTTTGTCCTCTGGTTTTCTATCATGTCAATGTATCGAAAATTTAACTCCCCAAAACTCACCCTCATTCCCTGATGCTACAGGGTTTTCTGAGGCTCCCAACCGCAATTTGAAGAGAAAAAACGAAACAGGTTAAACTGCTTTACCATTTTTCAACTGTTGTATGTGCGATTTTGTCGATGTATCTCTGGCGAAGATTTGTTTTTGTGAAATAGCTTCCTATTACATCTAAAATCAGGAAAACAAAAACGATTTTGCTGATGTTTCTTATGAAAACGTTTTTGAAACTTGGTTTGCTGCCATTCTCTGTCACAACTTTGAGGTCAAAGATTCTCTTTCCTAAGGTGTACCCAAAAACGGATTCAGCAATTACAAAGTAAAGAAAGGATATCGCTCCCATCATCAAGAAAAAGTTAATCAAAGAAAAACTCCAATCAGCGAAAACGAAATCTTTCACGAGTACAGTTACAAAAAACAGTGCGAAATAATCTAACCCAGCTGCAAGGAACCTTGTAACCCAATGTTCTGGAAAAGAAAAGTTGTGTACAACCTTTTTCAAAACGATTTTGTTTGAATTAATTAGTTGTCTTACAGGATTAACCCTGTCCCTGATAGAATCCGCGTGCGACTTTCCCATTTTCTGCTTTTCCTCCATGCAAAATGACCGTTCGTGTCATCAAAAGGAACAAGATAACAAGTTCTGAAAGCCACTAAAAAGGCAACTTCCATCTGGTTACATATAACCGAAAAAGATATAAAACGTGGATTGCCCGAGCTTTCGGCTTCGGTTCAAAAATTTTAGCTCTCAAAAACGCGTGCTTTTTCACTGAAGTACAGTTTATAGTGTTTTTGCTAGGTGTGCGACTTTGCTTTTTATTTTGTCAAACTCGTGTGAGGCTTGCTTGTCGGATAGCTGGTATGGGTCTTTGATGTGCCACACCACAATTTTGTCGGCGCAGTCTGGTGCCCGATCAAGAATAGCCTGTTCATGCCGCCTTTCCATGGCTACTATCAGATCGTAAACGCAGAGATTCTTCGATTCCAACCCGTCAGGAACAGTCTTTAAGAATCCGCCGGCTCCTTCCTGCTCAGCATACCGTCTCGTCGAGTCCACAACCTTATAGTAAGCGTAGGTTCCGGCAGAATCAACATCAACGTCTGGCCTAAGCTTCTTCAGCAGCGCATCCGCTAACGGACTTCGGCAAGCATTCCCTGTGCAGACAAACAACACCTTCACTGAGGGGCACCCATCGCAAGTTTAGAAACCCAAATTCGATACTGCCTAATAAACATCAGCATTCCTCTGGTTATCATCCTTGGGAAATAAACAACTGTTGGAGTGCTCGACTATATCTGAGGCCATTTCTCTCTTGTCCAGTATGGGCGTTTCACATACGAATATATGTAGTGGCTGGCTATGGCTCCATGCGCTGCCGCAACCGTGATTAACCTGAGCCCTCCCTGAACAACATCGCCTATCGCAAACACGCCTTCAACACTGGTTCTCTGGGCGCGGTCTGTCAGAATGAAACCGCCTCTATCAGTTTTTATTTCGAGGTTCTTGAAAAACGAGTCCTCAGGCACAAGACCTATCGAAATTATAACTGCGTCAGCATCTTTTCTGAACACTTTCTGCTGCTGTTGAATAACAACGCCCTCAACCCTGTCTTTTCCCTCTATCGCCTTCACCTCGCCCCTCATAACAAAATCGACCAACCCGCTTCTCTTCACCGTGTCCACGTTCATTTCAAAGGCGCGGAACCCCTCTTTTCTATGAACCAATGTTATCTCTTTAGCCAAATTCAGCATCTCAAGTGTGGCGTCAATAGCTGTGTCTCCCCCACCCGCCACCACAACGCGTTTACCCAAAAACGCTTCCTTATGAGACGGAAAATAATATACACCCTTGTCGTCTATGCTGAACCTTTCCTCATTCGGCAAACCCAGCCGCCGAGGTTTAGCCCCCGTGGCAATGACCACAACTTTCGTTCGGTACGTTTTCCGGTTTGTGGTCAACACCCGATCATTAGTCATGCTGAGAGCCGTTTCTTTCTTCACGGTAACGCCGCTGAACCTCAAATTTGCCAACCAATTCCTCACTAACTCTATGGCAGTTATCTCCGGAAAACCCGGGTAGTTCGGAATCGTCTTTGTGGGATACAAGCTTGCAAGAAGACCGCCCAGTTTGTCCTTTTCCAAGAGAAGAACCTTCAGATGCCTCGTGTCACACATGATCGCTGCATTGAGTCCTGCAGGACCGCCACCCACAATAATTACATCAAACTCCTCTTCCTCTTCAGACAAAATGCATCCTCCTCTGAAAGTTAGTTTATCTATCTTCTTAACTAAATATAAATCTGCCAGCTTTCGACTCTACTGTTTTGCAGACGGAACAGGAGTCAACGAATCCCCATATCCCTGTACGCGCATTAACTTCATAGACCTTCTTTAGGTTTGTGACGTACAAAGAAACTTATATCCTGTGGTCATATTACAGATTCAATAAACTAAATATTGGCTTTCAATTCATAGAATCAACTTAATAACATATTAATTCAATTTACCATAACATAAGGCTGGTGAGCAAAAAGATGAAAGTGGGCACACTAACTTGGGAGTTCCCGCCAAGAGTGGTGGGTGGAATAGCCCGCCACTGCGAAGGCTTAGCCAAAGCCCTAGTTCAGCAAAACCACGAGGTTCACCTTTTCACGCTGGACTTTCCCGGCTCACCAAACTACGAAGAAATGGACGGAGTCAAAGTATACCGAGCCTCAACAGAGCTGGGGCACCCCAACTTTCTCACATGGGTTCTCATGTTCAACCACTTTCTAACAAAGAGAATGGCGGATGTAACTAACTCCGTTGACTTTGATGTTATGCATGTTCATGACTGGCTAGCTGCTTTCTCAGGCATCTCATTCAAGCATTACATGAAAAAACCGATGGTTCTGACAGTGCACAGCACCGAGGTTGGAAGAGCACAGGGTCTCCACAGCCCTGACTCATTTTCCATAAACGGGATAGAATGGTGGGCAATGTACGAAGCGGACAGAGTCATCGTGTGCAGCCAATCCATGAAAAACGAAATCTGCGACCACTTTAATCTGCCATGGGAAAAGGTTGACGTGATTCCGAACGCAATAGACACAACAAAATACCAAATTTCTGTTGACCGCGGAGCAGTTAGACAGCGCTACGGAGTGGGCTACGGCGAAAAACTGATTCTCTGCGTGGGACGCCTAGTTCCCCAAAAGGGGATAGAATACTTCATCCGAGCAATACCCAGCATAGCCAAACGTTACCCAGAAGCAAAATTCGTTATTGTCGGAGAAGGCTGGTCAAGGGACATTCTAGAAGCTGAAGCCCAAGCCAGCGGACAGAACAGAAAGATCCAGTTTACAGGTTTTGCGTCTGATCAAGAAGTTATCAACCTCATGACCAGCGCAGACGTCTTGGTGGTTCCTTCAGTCTACGAGCCTTTCGGCATAGTTGCCCTAGAGGGAATGGCTACTGGCGTTCCTGTGGTAGCCAGCAAAGTGGGCGGATTAGCTGAGGTGATAGAACATGACCGCACAGGACTTTTCGTGTACCCGAAGAATCCCGCATCTATCGCATGGGGGATTGACAGAGTTTTGTCTGATCCAGATCATGCTAAATGGTTGACTGAAAACGCAAAAGAAAAGCTCCACAACGCTTATAGTTGGGAAGCGGTTGCTATGAAGACTGTGGAAGTTTACAGAAAGGTGGTGGAATAATTTTGGGCGAGAATAATTCTTTCCGTTCACAACCTGATGAGCAGCCCAATCAACTGCGCCTTCTGATTATGCTCCACAACATAGGTGCAACTGAATCATCCAAATCGTTGACTATCAAACAGATTTCAGAGTGGACCAGAATGGAGGCTCCGGAACTGCAGACTCACCTAAAAAAACTGATTGAACTGGGCTACGCGCATTCATTTCGCTCAGACGAAACCGAAAAATACCATCTTACAGTCGACGGCATCAGAAAAGTGCTGAGCCTATACAGCTAACATCCTAACGGTTACTGCAAACCCTTCTTCTCTGCTTTAACGGCTTCCCTAAGTTCCGCGGCAGCGTCCTCAGGCGAAATTGTATTAATGAACATCCCCGTGCTCTTTTCGAACCCAGCCCATACCGCCAACCGCGGGTAAACTTCCAGATGCCAATGGTAACACTCCCTTGCATCTTTCTTTAGCAGCGTGTGGAAACCGAAATTGTATGGCGGGTCATTTAGCAAAGACCGTAATCCACCCAAACAAACCCGCATGGTTTCAGCCAAATCTTCAGCCTCGCCCCCAGACATAGCCAGCATGTTTGACTGGTGACGCTTAGGCAGAACCCAAAACTCTAAGGGGTTAACGCTTGCCCAAGGGGCAAAAACCACGAAACTGTTGTTCTCCCAAATGAAACGTGGACTCTCCCGTTCTTTGGCTAAAACGTTACAAAGCAGGCACGCATGGTTTTTTGTCCAGAAACTTTTGCTTGCCTCCAATTCATCTTCCAGAATTCTGGGAATAAAGGGAGTTGTAATCAGCTGGGTGTGAGCGTGCGAGAGGGATGCTCCTGCTTCGCGTCCATGGTTCCTGAAAATGGTTACATGCTTCACGTAGGATTTTCCAGAAAGGTCTGTTAGGCGATCCAGATACGCGTTTATCACATGAACCAGCTGGGAAACTCGTGCTGCTCCGGGGTGTTCATTGTGAAATGGAGATTCTATGATGACTTCGTGATGACCTACGG
>Ga0315553_10002306_pt1 | contig 15352 bp, 17 predicted proteins | sample SalMarSW160140MG_FD_203099 | JGI IMG/M metagenome (GOLD analysis project Ga0315553, IMG submission 203099) | Salt marsh sediment microbial communities from the Plum Island Ecosystem LTER, Massachusetts, United States - Salt Marsh Sediment SW1601-40 ... | reverse complement strand
CCACAGGGCAGCCCACTCAGTCGGCGTCCGCACCACAATCAAATCGCACGAATCGTTCAGGCAGGTAACCAGCCGATCGGGCAACGTCGCCTCCAGACTCAAACGCGCCCGCCACCGCCCCGCGGGCGCCACCACCGGCGCCTGCCCCAGGCGAGTCAACACCCCCTCCGTGTCCCCACCCGGGCCCATGCACCCGCCAGCGAGCCAGAACACCGCCGCGCCGGCCAACGCGACCGAGGTCTCGACCCAACGACGTTTGCAAACCGTCACCGCTAACGCTACTTTGCCGTACTGGCGACAACGTGTCGGGCCTGACGGCCCGCATGACCAACCAAGCTACGGTACCCCGCCTTTGCATAGCCGTCGCTACCAGTGTTGCCGGGCGGGTCCCGCCACATAGGAGCAGGATACATGATCATCGGCGTGCCAAAAGAGATCAAGAGCGACGAATACCGCGTCGGCTTGATCCCAGTCGGCGTAGAGGAGTTGCGCAAGGCCGGACATACCGTGTTGGTCGAGGCCGCAGCCGGTTCCGGCTCCGGCATCGACGACGAAACCTATTCCGCCCAGGGCGCCGAGATCGTCTCCACCGCCAAGGAGGTCTACGCGCGAGCCGAGATGATCGTCAAAGTGAAGGAACCCCAACCTTCCGAAATCAAGAAGATTCAGCGCGATCAAATCGTCTTCACTTACTTCCACTTCGCCGCCGACCGCGGGTTGACCGAGGGCATGCTCAACAGCGGCGCTGTATGCATAGCCTACGAGACCATCCACGACCGCAACGGGCGACTGCCCCTGCTGACGCCCATGAGCGAGGTCGCCGGTAAGATGAGCATCCAGGAAGGAGCCAAGTACCTCGAACGCCCCATGATGGGCCGCGGGATCCTCCTCGGCGGCGTGCCCGGTGTCGAACCGGCCACCGTCGTGATCCTCGGCGGCGGCATCGTGGGCACCAACGCCGCCAAAGTCGCCGCCGGGCTCGGGGCACACGTCATCATCATGGACGTGAATATCGATCGCCTGCGCTACCTCGATGATGTCATGCCCGCCAACGTCCACACCATCTACAGCGACGCCCACACCGTACGGCGTTTCGTCGCCATGGCCGACCTGGTCGTCGGAGCCGTCCTGATCCCCGGGGCACGATGCCCCGTGCTCGTGCCACGCGAGCACCTCAAGCTCATGAAGCCCGGTGCCGTCATCGTCGACGTCGGCGTCGACCAGGGCGGGTGCTGCGAGACGACCAAGCCCACCACCCACGGCGATCCCACCTACATCATCGACGAGGTCGTCCACTACGGCGTGGCCAACATGCCCGGCGCGGTGGGGCGAACCAGCACCTTCGCCCTCACCAACGCGACTATGCCCTACACCCTTCGGCTGGCCAATCTGGGCTACAAGAAGGCGGGCGGCGCCGACCCCGGGCTGGCCGCCGGCATCAACGTCCACAAGGGCAAGCTCACCAACAAGCCCGTGGCAGAAGCCTTCGACATGGAGTATCATCCGCTCCAACTGCCTTCGGCATGATGATGGTCCAAAGACCCCAATGCACAACGGGCGCGTGCCGGTCGCCAGCCGGCCCCGCCAACCCGCGTACCCGGTGGAGCCGACAACCATGAGCGCACGCCTGCGAACCATACGGAACCTGCTGATCGCCGTCGTTGTCGTCGGCGCCCTGGTGGCAGGCTACCTGTGGCTGCGCAAACAGAAGTACGAATTCAGCATCACCCTGCCCGAATTCAGCACCATCGTCCGCGGCGACCTGAACATCACCATCACGGCCTCCGGCGTCGTCAGGCCCGTCAACCGCGTCGAGGTCAAATCCAAGGCCAGCGGCGAGATTATCCGCATCGGACTCGATCCCGACGACCCCAACCAGCAAGGCACGTTCCTCGAGGACACCGCCGGCGCACTCATCCGACTCGATGCCTACTCCAAGGCCCGCAGCCAGACCATCCCCGTCGGGCTCGATCCCGACGACCCCAATCACCGCGGCACCTACCTCTACGAAGGTGACATCATACGTCCGGGGCAACTCCTGATTCAGCTCGATCCCGCCGACGAGCGCCGCAGCGTCCGCCTCCGGCAGGCCGACGCCAAATTGACCAAAGCCGCCCTGGACAAGGCTCGAATCGAGGCCGAGCAGGGCGCCCTCGCTCGCATAGAGACGGCCCAAATCAGCTACGACCTGGCTAAGTGGGAATACGAACGCAAGATGCGCCCCGAACTCAGCGACGCCATCACGCCCGAGGAAAAACGCCGCATCAAAAGCCGAGTCGATGATGGCAAGGCCAAGCTCGACTCGGCCAAGGCCCAGCTCGAACAGGCGAGACAGGACGTCGCGCGCGCCGAGGCCACCTACGACCAGGCACAAACGGCGCTGGAAGAAGCCCAGGAACGACTCGACGAAACCACCATACGCAACACGCTCGACGGGCGGATCCAGATCACTCGAATCAATACCCGCGTGGGCGAGGTCATCCAGAGCGGTGTGACCACCATCACCGGCGGTACCGTCCTGTTGGTGCTGGCCGACATCGGGCAACTCCTCGTCACCGCCGACGTCGACGAGTCCGACATCGGCCGCGTACGAAGACTCGTCGACCCCGGCGGCGACTGGGGTACCACCACCGCACCGGCCGACCTGCCCACTGCCAGCGGGCAGGCCACCATCTCCGTCGACGCCTTCCCCAACGAAACCTTCACCGGCACGATCGCCCGCATACGACCCGAGCCCGACAAGACCGCCAACGTCACCACCTACGCCGTCGACATCCTGGTCACCAGCCCAAACCGCGACAAGCTCATGCTCGGCATGGACGCCACCGTCGAGTTTACCGCCCAGAGCCTGCATAATGTCCTGCTGGTCGAACTCGACGCCGTCAAGAGCAACGACACCGGCCAGATCGGTATCTACGTCCCCGTTGCCGGCGCCGACGGACAGGAAGAACCCGAGTTTCTACCCGTCGAGCGAGGCATCAACGACGGCGTGCGCGTGCAGATTCTGACGGGCGCGCAGGAAGGCCAGCGCGTCTACACCCGGCTGCCCGTCTCGTTGGAGCCGGAAAAAGAGGACTGACCGAACCGCCCGGCCCACACCGATCGGACACAACCGCGCGATGATCGAGCTCCATAACGTCACCAAGGTCTACCAGATGGGCCTCGTACAGGTGCGCGCCCTCGACGGCGTGAGCGTGCGGGTCGAGCCCGGCGAGTTCGTCGCCATCACCGGCGCCTCCGGCTCGGGCAAGAGCACCATGATGCATATCATCGGCGCCCTCGACCGACCGACCGCCGGCACCTATCGCTTCCAAAGTCAACCCGTCGACCGCCTGAACGACCGGCAGCTCGCCACGCTGCGCAACCGCAGAGTCGGGTTTGTATTCCAGACCTTTAACCTGATCAATGCGTCCTCCGCTCTGAACAATGTAGCGCTGCCCCTTTTCTATGCAGGGCGCGGGCGAACCGCCGACCCGGCCATGAAGGCCCTCGAAGCCGTCGGACTGGCCAACCGAGCGACCCACAAGCCTAGCGAGATGTCCGGAGGCGAGCGCCAGCGAGTCGCCATCGCCCGCGCCATCGTCAACAGCCCCGCCGTCGTGCTCGCCGATGAGCCCACCGGCAACCTCGACAGCAAAACCGGCCAGCAAATCATGGACATCTTCCATCAGCTCAACGCCCGGGGCGTCACCATCATCCTCGTCACGCACGAGCCCGACATCGCCGCCCAGGCCCAACGCGTCATCCTCATGCGCGATGGAAAGATCGAAGGCGACCGTGCCACCGACAGTCGAAAAGCTCCCGTCACGCCGCCATCGGATGCGGATCGGCCTGCCCCGCAGACCGTCACGCCGGAACTCCAAACCGACGCGGTCCTGCCCAAGGCGCGGGCTGCCGCAAGAGCCGCTCTGGTTACGCTAATCAGTCTTCTTGTCCTGGGGCTACTGCCTCTGGCGGCCCAGGATCTGCCGGCCACCCGGGTAACTCGAATGACCCTGGCGATCTCCTTGCTGCTGGCTATCGGAGGCTTCATAGGCGGCTCGATCCTCGCCATTCGGTTCGGACGCGGCGCCCGGCGCGAGTTGGCATCGGCCGAGCAGTCGGCGACCGGTCGGGGCCGAGCGACGGCCGCCATGATCGTCGGTATCGCTGCCATGCTGATCGCCCTGGCCGTAACGGCCCTGTTCGTCGTCAGCCTGCTATACAACAGGTAAAAAAATGAAACGACACTCATGACGTTCCTGCTCCGCATCATCCTGACTGCCCTTCGAAGCCTGGCCGCTCACCGCGTCCGCTCCGCCCTGGCTACCCTGGGCGTGCTGATCGGCGTGGCGGCCGTCATCGTCGCCATGTCCACCATCGCCGGCGCCACCCACGACCTGCTGACCAACCTGGAGAAAATCGGGCCCAACGTCCTGACCGTCTTCCCCGGCAGCCGCCAGCCCGGCCGACGCGCCGCCGTCGACCCCCGGGCGCTCGAATACACCGACGTGCTCGCCCTCAAGGACGAGTGCCCTGCCATCCTGGCCGCCTCGCCTGAACTGCTCGTGCCCACCATCGTCAAGTTCTACGCCACCAACATCAGGACCACTGTCGTCGGGACCGATCCGGACTACGCCAAGGTGAAAAACTACCGGCCCGACGAAGGACGGTTCCTCACCCGCGACGACATACGCGGCGAGCGACGCGTCGCCGTCCTCGGGCACAAAGCCGCCCGCGAACTCTGTGGCGAGGGTACGCCCCTCGGCTACATGCTTCGGATCCGCAGCCAGAGCTTCGTGGTCGTCGGCGTGATGGAGAAAAAAGGCACCATCGGCCTGACCGCCGTCGACAACCAGGTCTACATCCCCATCAACGTGGCCATGAAACGCGTCTTCGGGATCAAGTTCCTCAACTTCATCTCCGTAGCCACCACCAGCCCCAAAACCGTCGAAGAAGCCAAAAAACAGATCAAAAGCGTGCTGCGCCGCCTGCACCGCATCCCGCCCGGCAGCGACGACGATTTCACCCTCTTCAGCCAGGAGGACATCCTCAAGCTCGCCAACGAATACTCCGTGCTGCTCGGGGCCGTCTCCTTCACCATCGCCGGCGTCAGCCTGCTGGTCGGCGGCATCGGCATCATGAACATCATGCTCGTCTCCGTGACCGAGCGCACCCGCGAGATCGGCGTGCGGATGGCCGTCGGCGCCCAACGGTGGCACATCCTCGTGCAGTTTCTTGTCGAAGCACTAATGGTCTGCCTGCTCGGCGGCGCCGCCGGAATCGGCTTGGGATACGCCGGATGCGACCTGCTCAGCCAGACCACGCCCCTGCAAACCATCATATCGGGCGACACCCTCCTGCTTGCCGTCATCGTCGCCGCCCTGACAGGCGTGTTCAGCGGGCTGTACCCGGCCTACAAGGCCTCTTCCCTCGATCCGGTAGAAGCGCTTCGATACGAATAGCACACCCCAAATAGCAAAAACGCCGCCGACCGGCGTTACCGGCCCACGGCCCTCGCGATCCCCAACAGTCTTTTAGAACCTGCGTTCCGCCGCTGCGCGCCTACCCGCCCCCAACAGCTTCGGTCGCCCCTTGCAGGACCGCCGACGCAGCGACCGCCCCAGCCAGCCGCAAAAGAGCGTCCACCAAGCAACTGGTCCATTGCAGCAGGACACCGCCCGTGCCGACCAGTACAACCCACTTCAGCGCCGTAGCCTTCATCCACACACTTCCTGAAAGAACTGACGCCCCTCTGCCGAAGATGCGAACGGCGCGCTCGATCTGAAGCCGCTCGGTTTTAATGCCCCTAACCGCGCCTGATTACGGGGGCGTCACGACCGGCGGATACGCGCCACAACTATAAGGTATGGTACAGCTTGGATCCGACTCGTAGTTCGGAAACGTCAGCGCCGGTGAGATCGCTCGGTACCAGTCCTCTGGCGTGCAAATAGCCAGCACCGTCCCGCACGGGTTGATGCCAAACAAGAAGCTCTCGTAGCAGCCCGATTGATATAAGCGCCCACACGTGACAGTTAGTCCGACCAGCAACAGCCTCAAACCCAGCTTCCGGAACATCGGTCCCACCTCACTCGTAAACGCTGGCAGCGAACGTCTCACTCGCCGGCCAACACGGCCCGCATCACGGACACCGCACGAAGATGTCGTCCGTCGTGACGGTTGGGTCCCCACACGGGTTGAACGCGCCGGCGAAGATGCCGCCGGTGCAATCCAGAACCGCGCAGGGGTCTAAAGCCGCCAGCAAACCCGTGCCTCCTAGCGAGAAGCACGAGCCGCCTACCTGGAACAGCGTCCCCGCCACCAGCGCCAGAATCACCACCCATATTGTTCTGCTGCGTCGCCGCATCCAACTCACTCCTTCCGCCGTCCACGCAAGTATATTAGACGTCGGCCGCCCCCACAAGCGCTGAAAAAATCCGCGGGCCTGACCGCGGATTTTCTCGCACCGCTCCTGCGGCGTACTATCGGCCTCGGGCCCCAGGCCCCCGCCCGGCCAGCCCTTATTCGCTTCCACACCACCCCGCCGGGCCGCTAGACCACGAGCAGGCTAGACCCACCAACCGCCCCCCTTGGCGAGGGGACACGCCCACCCAGCCGCCGCGACCCTTGCCGAGCAGCCGGCTACACCGTGATGTTGAACGTCGTCAGAAGCGCCTGCAACTGGGCCCACGCCGACGGAAACACGCTAAAGCCATGGTGCGCATTGCCCGGCGGGGTCGTGCAGACTTCCTGCATCAGGTAGACAGAAGAAAACCCGGTTACCGTAATCAGCTTGTACAAACGAGACATCTGATCGACCTCCGTTCGTCAATCCCAGATTTGCCATGCCGCGTGACGGCCAGCGGGCTTTTCAGCCAGCCAACACCTCGGGCCAGCACATACACCGGCACCCCGTGAATCCGCACGCAGCACGCCGACCCGTCACCAGTGCGACGGATCCATCGGTTACCTCTGCACCAGCGCGCCTTAGCTGAACAGGTCCTCGTTCAGCCAATCCGTCAGCACGTCCAAATACCAGTTACTCGTGAAGCCCTGAGCGAACAAACCCTGGGTAAAACCGCCCCAGTCGCCGAGGCAGCCGTTCAGCGTCGCCCCACTCAACAGGGCAACCACGGACAAAAGCAATCTGCGCCCATTCGACATTGCAAACCTCCTACGAGTCGCGAGTAATCGGCGGCATCAACTCGGCTAGCCAGCCAAACCGCCCTTCACACTCGAATCTGTCGACAACCGGTTCTCACCCGCCGTCGCCAGATTAGTTCACGATGCGGAAAATGACCATGTCTTCCAGGAAATCCGCCACGCACTGGCCGATCCACAGCGCAGTCAGCGTCGAACTTCCCAGCAGTAGCGCCCATTTCACGCGAAATCGCTTCAGCATCGTCTGTCTCCTACTGACAACCTTCCAAGCTACCTTCCTCGGCCCCGTCCGCTCGCAGCAGACCGGGCAACAACGCCGCCAAGCCCGCGCCACCTAAGCCGGCACAGGCCCGCGACCGGCCTAGTCAAACATCACACCGATAAGCACGTCCTGCAGCAGATCGGTGAAGCAGCTGCCGAGCTGCGGGATCACCGCCAGCGTGCCGACAGCCAACAAGGCCGCTTTCAGCTTGCGCCATTTCGCCATCATAGACCTCCTTTGTGATGACTAGCCGTTGCGCACCCAACTTGGGGGCTAACGTTCCTTAACGTTCTAATTCCACACCAGCGACGCGCTGGCGCCACACAGGCACCTACTCTCCGGCACCGCCGGAGCCCCCGCGCCGCACTCAGCTTCAGATTGGCCGCGCCTCCAATCTTGGGCCGACAGTGTAATCCCTAATTGCCGCCGTGCAAGAGGCTTCGGGAAAAAATACGCCCTATTGACTCCCGCCCGACCGGCGCCACCACGCCTCGATCCGTAACGATCCCGCTAATCAACTCCGCAGGTGTAACGTCAAATGCCGCATTGTGGCACCGCACTTCGACAGGCGCCGTCCGCCGACCGAACCCGCCGCGCACCTCATCGGCCGGCCGCTGCTCAATGGGAATATCCGACCCGCCGGCCAACGTCAAGTCGAAACTACTCGTTGGCGCCGCAACGTAGAACGGTATCCCGTGGCTCCGTGCCAGCACCGCCAGACCGTAAGTGCCCACCTTGTTGGCCGTATCACCGTTGCTCACGATCCGGTCGGCACCCGTCATGACCAAATCCACCTGACCAGCCGCCATCAGACTTCCCGCCGCACTGTCGCAAACAAGCGTCACGTCCAGACCCGCTCGCATGAGTTCCCACGCCGTCAGCCTGGCGCCCTGCAAAAGTGGGCGAGTCTCATCTGCGTACACCCTGAACCGCCGCCCGCGCCGATGGGCTTCGTACAGCACTGCCAGCGCCGTCCCGGCACCGCAAGTTGCCAAAGCCCCTGTGTGACAATGAGTTAGAACTCCTCCGTCCTGCGTCACCAACGCCTGGCCGGCCAGTCCAATCGCCTCGCAGCAGCGCTCATCCTCCACCCTGATCGAGTCGGCCTCAGCCAGCAGCCCCTCGCACACCTGCTCGGCCGAGCAGCCGCTCATCGACGCGGCCCGCGCCCGCATCCGCTCCAGGGCCCAACCCAGGTTGACCGCCGTCGGACGCGACACCGCCAGATAGTCGCAAACCTCCGCCAGCTTTGCCTCGAACGCCCGCCGATCTCGCCGCCGATGCCGGGCCACACCCAGCACTACGCCCATCGCACCGGCCACGCCCAGCGCAGGTGCCCCGCGGATCCGAAGCGAGCGAATCGCCTCCGAAAGCTGCTCAACCTCTTGATAACAATTAACTTGCAGCTTCTCGGGCAGCAGGGTCTGGTCCACCAGCTCGATGTGACCGTCCAGGCCGCCTACCCACTGAATCGTCGGCGGCAGACCCAGGCTAGCCCGCAGAGAGCCGCTCTCGCAACACTTGGTTATTTTTATCGACCGTCGCGGCAAGGTTTCTTCGATGTTTTTCCAGCGCCTCAGCCAGCGCTGGTTCCTGTAGCGCCAGGACTTGCGCAGCCAACAGGGCGGCGTTCCGGGCGCCGGCCTGGCCAATGCCCACCCCCGCAACAGGTACGCCAGGGGGCATCTGAACCGTGCTCAGCAGCGCGTCGACCCCCTGAAGAGGCCCACTAGCGATCGGAACACCTACCACCGGCAGGGTCGTGTGGGCGGCAATCGCCCCTGCCAGTGCTGCCGACATGCCCGCTCCCGCGATGATCACGCGAAAGCCCGATTCGCACGCCGATCGCGCGAACGCCCTCACGTTATCCGGGCTGCGGTGGGCTGAGAGGACCTGAACGTCATATTCGATGCCCAACTCCGCCAACTGCCTGAGGCAGTGCTCCATCGTCGGCAGATCCGACTCGCTGCCCATCACCACTGCCACTTTGGACTTCATGCCAAGCGCTCCGGCCATCCCCTATACATCGATTTGCTTGACCCGCAGCGCGTTGTCCTCGATGAACTCGCGCCGGGCCTCCACGTTCTCGCCCATCAGAATGCTGAACATGCGGTCCGCCTCGCCCGCGTCGGCCGCCAACTGATCCGGGTCGCTCTGGTCCTCGGAGATCACCACCCGAGTCAGCATCCGGCGAGACGGGTCCATGGTGGTCTCCCACAGCTCCTGGGGGTTCATCTCCCCCAGACCCTTGAACCGTTTGATCTCCACGCCCTTCTGCCCCAGTGCCCTCACGCCACCAACCACCCCGGCCAGGTTGTCCAGCTCCATCGGCTCCGAGCCCTCGCCGAACAGGACGAACTTGGCCGGCTCGCGCTCACCACTGACCGATTCGGCTCGCTCGGCGAAATAATCCTCCACACCGAGACCCATAGCCGCCAGTCGGCGCAGAAGCTCTTCCAGCCGCTCGCACTCGCGCAGCTCCACCTTCGCCAAGCGATGGCGCTGCTCGGCTGCGACGGGCTCCTCATCCTCCTCGGCCGCCTCAGGCCCGCCGATATCTTCGACCCCGGCCTGACCAAAGCGCTCGAGCGCCTGGCGGCGGAACGAGTCGAACTCCTCTTCGCGGTAGAAGTAGTGCTCCTCGTCGTCCAATAGGGCGCGAATCCGTGGCAGGCCTCCCGTCTCCGGATCGCGATGCCGGCGGACGAACGACTCAAAGTGCACGCCGCGGCGTCGCAGCACGGCCGCACCGGTCTCGATCTCCTCCAGGAGCGCAATCAGGTCGGCCAACTCGTTGCCGCCCAACTCGCGCTGCTGCCCGTCGCGGACCACCAGCCTGGCCCCTTCGAGGCCCCATTGCGTAAGGCGATGACCCAACGTGGCGTCGTTGCGGATGTATTCGCTCTTCTTGCCCTTGGTCAGCAGGTACAGAGGGGGCTGGGCCACGTATACGCAGCCGGTCTCCACCAGCGGCCTCATGTGCCGAAACAGGAACGTCAACAGCAGCGTGCGAATGTGCGAGCCGTCCACATCCGCGTCGCACATCACCACTATCTTGCCGTAGCGGCGCTTCGACAGATCGAAGTCATCCGACCCCACTCCCGTGCCCAAGGCCGCAATTATCGTGCGGATTTCCTCGTGGCCGAGCACCTTGTCGATGCGAGCCTTCTCGACGTTGAGGATCTTGCCCTTCAGCGGCATGATGGCCTGGATCGTCGCATCGCGCCCCTGCTTCGCGCTGCCGCCGGCCGATGGGCCCTCCACCAGGAACAGCTCGGTCCGCTCCACGTCACGCTCACGGCAGTCCCACAGCCTGCCGGGAAGTCCGCCGGAACTGAGCACCCCCTTGCGGGCCGCGTCGCGCGCCTTGCGGGCTGCCTCGCGCGCCCGCGCCGCCTGGACCGTCTTGCCCACGATCCGCTTCGACTCGGCCGGATGCTCTTCCAGGTAATTGCCCAGGTGTTCGTTGACGACACGCTCGACAAAGCTGCCCACCTCACTGTTGCCCAGCTTCGTCTTGGTCTGACCCTCGAACTGGGGTTCGGGCACACGCACGGCCACCAGAGCCGTCAGGCCCTCGCGGATATCCTCCCCCGTGGGCACGGCATGGTTTTTCAACAGGCCGGCCTTCCGCGCGAACTGGTTGAGCGTCCGGGTTAGCGCGCTGCGGAAACCCGATAGGTGCGTGCCACCCTCGATCGTGTGGATGTTGTTGGCGAATGACAGCACATTCTCGCTGAAGCCGTCGTTGTACTGTATCGCAATCTCGCAGACCAACTGCGTCTCGTCATCCTCCTGCTGGAAGCGGATGGCCCGGTGCAGCGCCTCCTTGCCCTCGTTGAGATGCTCGACGAACGCCTTGAGCCCTTCGGTGAAGAGGAACTCGTCGACCTGACCGCTGCGCTCGTCGCTGATCTTGATCCGCAGCCCCTGATTGAGATAGGCCAGCTCCCGCAGGCGGGTCACCAGGATGTCGTAGTTGAAATTGATGTCCGGAAAAATGTCCGGATCCGGCTTGAACGAGACCGTCGTGCCGTCCGAGCGAGCCGCCCCCACTTCGCGCAGCTCCTGCGTGGTCTTGCCGCGTGCGAAACGGATCTCATACATCTTGCCGCCGCGACCTACCCTCGCCACCAGCCACTCGCTCAGGGCGTTGACCACGCTGACCCCCACACCGTGCAGCCCGCCGCTGACCTTGTAGCTGGTCTTCTCGAACTTCGCCCCCGAGTGCAAGATCGTCATCACCACTTCCAGAGCCGGCTTGCCCTCCTCCGGGTGCATCTCCACCGGGATGCCCGCCCCGTCGTCGCGCACCGTCACGCTACCGTCGGCCTCGATGCGCACGCGGATGTTATGGCAGCGGTCGGCCATCGCCTCGTCGACCGCGTTATCGACCACCTCATAGACCAGGTGATGCAGACCGCGGGCACCGGTGTCGCCAATGTACATGGCCGGTCGTTTGCGCACCGCTTCCAGGTTGCGCAGAACCTTGATCTGCCCCACATCGTAGCCGCCCGTCGCCGGCCTGCCCTCTGTTTGCTTGTCCGTTTCACTCACGCTTTTATACCTGACCCCTCGAACCAGACGTCCTTAGTTCGCAACGTATCCGACGCACAACCAGCCGACCGAGCGCCTTGTTGAGCGCCCTTACAAGCTGGTCGTGCATCGCCCACTGGAGCATATACCGATCGGCAGCCGATGTAACTGCCACGCTAAGGCGCCCGCCTTTCAGCGCTACCACTTCACTCTCCGCCGCCAGGCCCTCGGGCACCACGTCTCGCCAGATCATCCTCACCGCCGCCAGTGCGTCCGACGCCCCCGCCGCCAGCCGCTCGTGCATCGGCCCGAGCACCATACCCAGCGGTACCGCCCGCTCGCGGCGCCGGCGGTTCTGCCATGCCTGTTGAAGCTTCTTGGCATCCATCGGAATCACGCCAAACTCACCGGCATGACCACGTACAGCAGGTTCTTGCCGGCCTTCAGTACCCCCGGCTTGTTCGGCTCGCTTAACTCAAAGCTGACCGCTTCGCCGCCGATCGCCCGCAATGCGTCGATTAAATACGAGGGGTTGAACCCAATGTCCAACTCCTTGCCGCTATACTCGACCTGGAGCGTAATCACCGCCTCGCCCTGATCCGGCGCCCGGCTGGAGAGCACCACCTGACCCGGGCTGAGACTGAAGCGCACACCCTTCGACTCCTCCGTGGTCAACAGGGCCGCCCGGCGCACCGCACTCAGCAACGCCTCCGACGCCACGGAGACCTTCTTATCGTTGTCCTCCGGAATCACATCCTCGTACTTGGGAAACCTGCCCTCCACCAGCACTGAACTGATAGTCGCACGCGACGTCGACAGGAGGATCTGGTTGGGCAGCAACTTGACCGCCACCTTCTCATCCGCCTCATCGACCAACCGCGTAATCAACGACATCGCCTTCGTCGGAACGATCACGTCGCTGTCGCCGTCGCTTGCCTCTGCCGCCGAGCCGACAGCCTTCGCCAGCCGCCGACCGTCCGTGGCCACCAGGCTCAGGCGCTTGCCACGCTTCTCCCACAGCACGCCATTGATGGCATAACGAGTGCTCTCACGCGCAGCCGCAAACAGCGTCTTGCTGGTCAACTCCTCGAGGGTGTCAGCCTGCATGACAAGGTCGGGGTCTCCCTCCATCTCCGCCACCGGCGGGAAGTCGCGCGGATCCTGTCCATAGATGTCAAATCGGCTGTCGCCGCCTTTAACTTCGCACCCGTGCTCGACCGATGCAAGCTCCAGCAACTCGTCCGAAGACTCGCGGACGACCGCAGCCAGCTTGTCGGCTGGAACCAATACCTCGCCAGGTTCCGATACCGTAACCTGGCCTACCACGTGCCGGATCCCAACCTCCAGGTCGGTGCCTAGCAACAGCACCGAGTCCTCGGTGACGCTGACGCGCACACACTGTAATACGGGCTTCGGGGTCCTGCTCGCCACGACTCCTGTGACCACACCTAACGCTTCGGCAAGAGCGGCTCGATTGCAGGTTACTTTCATCTGTGAGCATCCCCTTCGCTATTAATGCCTTTTATTTGAGAACTCTCTAAAATCTCGCAGTAACAGTCATAGGGGCTGTGAAACGTGTGTGTTCCTGCCCTTGGCTTCCCTAGTGTCCGTTTGCTGCATAGGTTGCATCGATGGGCATTGGTGGCAAGCCGTCGTCGGAGCTTGTCAACAAGTGTGGGTAACATGTCCGTCATCGCCATCATCCACCTTGTATGCACCCATCCACCACGCCGCCGGATGGACGTCTCACAGAATCTATCAGTCGCCGGGCAAACCTGTCAGTTTAAGCGCAAGTTGCGCAGCTCGCCGCTGATCTCCTCCAGCGTCGCATGCAGCTTGACGTCGGACTGACGCTGCTGGCCGATCGTCTTGGTTGCATGCAACACGGTCGTGTGGTCGCGGCCGCCGAAAAAGCCGCCTATCTCCTCCAGGCTGTGCCGCGTGAGCTGCCTCGCCAGGTACATACATACCTGCCGCGGAAGCGAGATAGACTTACTCCGCTTGCGGCTCTGGAGGTCCGCCAAGCGGACATTATACCGCCGCATGACCGCTTCCTGAATCTCCGGTATGGCGATCTCTCGGGCGGGAGGCTGTTCGCCCAGCCCCTGCCTCGCCAACGCCAGAGTGATTGCGCCCCCCGCCAGTCGCGCCAGGCTCTCGACCTTGTTAATCGCCCCTTCCAGCTCCCGTATATTGGAGTCGATCCTCGACGCGATGAAGTAGACCACCTCGTCATCCAACTCCAAGCCCCGCAACTCGGCCTTCTGCCGCAGGATAGCCATGCGGGTTTCGAAGCACGGCTTTTCCATCAGGGCCACCAGCCCCCAGCCAAAGCGGCTGACCAGGCGCTCTTCCAGGCTGGGGATGGCCGTCGGCGGACCGTCGGCCGACAGGATGATCTGCTTCTGCATCTGATAGAGCGTGTTGAAGGTGTGGAAGAACTCCTCTTGCGAGCGCTCCCGTTCGGCCAGGAACTGAATGTCGTCGATGACGAGCAGATCCACGTGGCGGTAGCGGTATCGAAAGCTGTCCAACGCCCCCCTCTGCACCGCGTTGATGAAATCGTTCGTGAACGACTCGCAGGACAGATAGAGCACGTGCTCGACCTTGCCCGCCTCCAGGGCACGCTGGCAGGCCGCCTGGAGCAGGTGTGTCTTGCCCAGACCCACGTTGCCGTGGAGGAATAGCGGGTTGTAGGCTTGGCCGGGGGCCTCAGCCACAGCCACAGCCGCCGCATGGGCCATCCGGTTGCACGGGCCGGTGACGAAGTGCTCGAAGGTGTAGAGCTTGTTCAACGGCGGGGTCTCGTCGGAGATTGGCGCGGCAGTCTGCCCGTTGGCCTGCTCCGCCGGCTCGGCAAGGCGAAACCGTACGCTCACGAGCCTGTTAACAGCCAATTGACCGGCCTCGGCGAACGCCCGACTGCACCGCTCGAGCAGATAGTGATACTGCTGAGCATCGGGGGTAGACACCGTCAACTCCCCGCGTTCGAGCACGGGGGGATCCAATTGGCTGAACCACCCCTGTGCCAGCCCGTCGTGCTGATCGCGGAGGTGGCCGAGAATCTCCGACCACAAAGCCGGTGTAATTTGCGACATCGCCGCGACGTTCCTAGCTGGCGAGCAGCGCCAGATATGCGACTGTCCCAACCGGGGCCAGACCGCGCCTAAACCCCTACGGGAAAGCACTTTACGAACAGTTCTAGCCGCCCGTTTCAGCGACTGCAATTGTACCACCAGCGCCGGCCGCTGCCAAGAGCAAAAGCCGCCCCTGCCATCTCATCCTCCACAGTGTTGACCCCGACCGGCGCGATCGGGCTGCTGGAACGCCGGTCGTATTTGGCGTAGCTTGGTGGTGCGAGGGTGTGGCCATCGTGACCGGCCCGCATCAGCAGGACACGCCGAGAACCTGACC
>Ga0315553_10002305_pt1 | contig 15361 bp, 12 predicted proteins | sample SalMarSW160140MG_FD_203099 | JGI IMG/M metagenome (GOLD analysis project Ga0315553, IMG submission 203099) | Salt marsh sediment microbial communities from the Plum Island Ecosystem LTER, Massachusetts, United States - Salt Marsh Sediment SW1601-40 ... | reverse complement strand
CTGCGCACCGTCAGTTGCAGGTGGCAGGTGTCGTCGATGATGTTGTGCTTGGTGCCGCCGTGAATGCTGCCGACGGTGATGACGGCCGGTTCGATCGGTTTGATCTCGCGGCTGACGATCGTTTGCAGATCGAGGATCAGCCGGGCTGCGATCACAATTGGATCGATGGTGGTGTGTGGATAGGCACCGTGTCCGCCGCGCCCCTTGATCGTGATATCGACACTGTCGACGTTGGCCTGGCTGAAACCGGGCCGATAGCTGACCTTGCCGGTGGCCAGCGCGGCGTCGTCGTGCAGCGCCAGAGCGTAGTCGGGCCGCGGAAAGCGAGAGAACAGGCCGTCCTTGAGCATGGCCTCGGCCCCCTGCCCTTTCTCTTCGGCCGGCTGACCGATGAGCAACAGCGTACCCTGCCACTGGTCCTTGTGCTCGGCCATGTAGCGGGCGACGCCAATCAGGTTGGTCATGTGCAGATCGTGGCCGCAGGCGTGCATCACGCCGACCGTGGCGCCGCGATCGTCCTCGACGCGGACCGTCGACTTGAAATCGAGCGGCGTTCGCTCCACGACCGGCAGGGCGTCCAGATCGGTGCGCAACATGACGGTCGGGCCCTTGCCGTTTTCGAGCACCGCCACCACGCCGAATCCGCCGATGTGTTCTTCGACCTTGTAGCCGAGCGAACGCAGCTCGTCGGCCAGTCGCTTGCCGGTTTGTTCCTCGTGCAGCGACAGCTCGGGGTGACTGTGAAAGTACTTGTAGAGCTGCATGAGCTGGTCAGCGTGCTGCTCAGCCCACTGGCGCGGCTCATCGGCCGTGGCCAACGAGGTGAACGACACGGCGAGGACGATGTGGAGAGCACCCAGCAGTGCGACGGTTTTGCGATGCATCAGGAGGTCCTTTGGTAAAGGGCCGGGAAGAAATCCTAACTCCTAAGCTCTAAATCCTAAGTCCTCAGTCATTAGTCCTTAGGATTTAGGGTTTACGGCTTGCCAACTGCTCATTGTACGGCACGGCGCTTGCTGCGGCGAGTCGCACACCGGCGGCGGGCCACACCGTTGCTGCGGGGTGATTGCAGCGGCCAACGCGGCTGGTGGCCCATTGCGTTGCTAACTTCCTGCAGCCGGTAGCGGAGCATGAGCCGCTGCTGTGCGGTCGGCAGCATTTCGCTGAGCGTTTCGCTGAGCATGCCGAGGGCGTCGCGGAATTCGCCACGGGTCATCAGGTCGGGCTGGCGGCGACCGTAGCGCTGCGGAAACTGCCGCTCGAGCAGCCAGGCGGCCGCCCGCCAGTGTCTGCCGCTGGCTTCCATCAGATTGGTGAGTGGGCGGACTTCGGTTTGCAGCTCCGCCTGCCGCAGCCGCTTGGCGAACTGCCGATCGCGACCGGCCAGATAGCCGATCGTGCTCGGTGCACAGCCGACGTACTGGGCCGCCTGCCGCCGGCTGCAACCGGCCGACAATAGCGCTACGATGGAAGCCTGTTTCACGTCGTCGAGCACATTGGGCCGTCCGAGTCGTTTGCGTTTCATTTCTGGTCTCCGTTGTGGGTGGAAGTTCAATGTTCAAAGTTCAAGGTTCAAGGTTGGTAGTTGGTAGCTGGTAGTTGGTAGCTGGTAGTTGGTAGTTGGTAGTTGGTAGCGAGTTGTCAGAAAGAGGATGCGGGATTCAGGATGCAGGGGACAGGGAATTTCAGATTGATGATTCAAATTTGGCAGCACGCCAACTTTGAACGTTTTCTCCGACCTCTTCACCTTTTCGGCATTCCACTTTCGCCTTTTGTTCGGCCCTCATTCCCGCATCCCGCATCCTCAATCCTTCTTCCAAATCTGAAATCATCAACCTGAAATCCGTTGATCTGCCAATTTTCAAATGCGCCTTTATATGGGGGACCCGGGAAGTGTTTGAAAACAGTTCCGAGTTCTGAGTTCCGGGTCCGATGACGAAATGTCTTGTTGTTCCATCAGCGCGTCGCGTCGAAACGTCGCCCCCTTAAACTGTTAACTCGGTACTCGAAACCCGGAACTCGGAACTCCTTGGTCCTCGGTCATTGCAATAAAAAAGCCCGGGGTCGAAGAGCATTTTTCGACCACGGGCTCTTTGGATACCTGGGTGGCGTGCCGCTGGTGCGACGCGCCGGCTCGGCTCCGCTGGATACCGTTAAATTGTCAGACGCTAGATTCTAAATTCAGCGTTTCACGCTCAGTAATCACTTTTTTGAAGCTTCGACGCCAGAAGCTTTCAGCCTTTGAAAACCGGAGTCGCAGATGGCTGATAGCCGATCGCCAGCGTGAATTGGCGGTTGCTCGCGTTCCGGACTCCTTCCCAGTGTTTTTGTCAGCCATCTTTATACCATAAAAGTGGCCATTTTTGAAGATGCAACAAACGGGAAAATTGTTCTGCGGCAACAGGCAAAATGGGCAAAGCAAAAAACAAAAGGAAAAAGTGCCACGCAGCAGCGCGAAAAAACTTGTATCCGCCCCTCCAATGCGGCACAATGACCGGTGCAAAGGATGCAGGATTGAGGAGGCAGGATGCAGGGAATTCTGGAACCCTAATCGTTCGTGGATTCTGAATTCCCTCGTCCCTGAATCCCGCATCCCCCATTCTGAAGCGTAATCGAATCGTCTCGGCAGGGGTGGTCGGCATTTCTCTTGGAACGGAGGAGATGCGATGGATACCTTGGCAAGCGTGGCGCGGGTGGTGTTTTCTCTTCTTGGTTTCGGCCGGCGGGCAGTTCCGGCGGTCGTCTTCTCTGCAGCGGCGGTGCATTGCAGCAGTCTTAGGGAGGCAAGACCGTCGCACCGGCACTGTTGGACAAGCCAGCAGTGGCACCCACTTGCAAGAGCCTTGGCGTTGCTGACGAGCTTGCTGCTAGCACATAGCCAGCGGGCGATCGCCGAAACGGCGGAGCCGGAAGTGGATCCGTCGCAGTCGAAACAGGCCGTGGCCGATCTGTTGGTGCGGCGGGCGGTCGAGGCGGAGTTGGCGGGCGATAACGCACAGCGCCGCGATCTGCTGGCCCTGGCGGTGTTCGAGCAGCCGGACCACCAGCAGGCGCGATGGCAGAGCGGCAAGATGAAGTTCGACGGCGCATGGCGTTCGCCCGAGGCGGTCAGCGAACGGGTCGCCCGGGACCCGCGGTGGCAGGAGTATCGCCGGCTGCGAGGTTCATCCAGCAGCACGCCGGCCGACCACGCGGCGCTGGCGCGGTGGTGCGATCGCAATCAATTGGCTCAGGAGGCCCGCTGGCACTGGATGAACGTGCTGCGAGCCACACCCCGAAACGAAGAAGCGCAGCAGGCGCTCGGGCTGCACCCGTACCAGGGTGGGCTGTACAGCCGCGACGAGATCGAACGGATCAAGAAAGCGCAGCAGGCGGCGCAACGGAACCTGGCCCGTTGGCGGCCGATTCTGTCGGCGTATCGCCGTGGGGCGGAGAGCGACGACACGGCCGAGCGGACGGCGGCGCTGGACAAGTTGCGGGCCATTGACGACGTGAGGGCCGTCGACGCGCTGGTGGAGATGGTGACCAGCGCCAAGAGCGCGAAGCGCGAGCGACAGCTTGCCGCGCAGCGTGGTAAGGAGGCGGCCCGGCAGATGACCCAGGACGTGTGCGGGGCTGTGATTGCGGTGCTCGGCCGGATGCCGCAGCAGGAAGCGACGCTCGCGCTGTTGGATTGTGCGGTGTTTTCGCCGACGGCTGAGATGCGCGCCGAGTCGGCCCGGGCGCTGCGGCCGCGGCAGAAGACGTCGTACGTTCCGCTGCTGCTGGAACAACTGAAAACGCCGGTGCAGGCGCACGCTGACGTGGCCGTCTCGCCGTTAGGCGGCACGACGGTATCTCAGGAGTTTTATCGCGAAGGTCCCATCGTCGACCAATCGCTCAAGGCTGTTTATGCGGAGGGAAGGATTTGGACGGGAGACTGGCGGCGCGATCCAGGACCCGAGGCGATAGCATCCGTGAATCTGAAATTGGCCAGCCGCAGTCTGTCGAAGGGGCTTCGTTCCGTAGAGAAAGAAAACGCGCGGACACAACAGACGAATGAAAGGACTATCGAGGTCCTGACCGTGGCAACCGAAATGGACTTGGGCAGTGACCCGAAGGCCTGGTGGGATGAGTGGAAACGGTTCAATGAACTGCACATAGAAGAGGAACATCCGGTTAACAAGTTCTACGTCCTTTATCAAAGCGGCGTCTCGCCGCCGTCGTCGAACTTTCCCGTTTCACCTTCCTGTTTCGTGGCCGGCACGCCGGTATGGACCGAGAGCGGCCCGGTGGCGATCGAGCAGGTGACGATCGGCGACATGGTGCTCTCTCAGAACGCCCAGACGGGCGAGTTGGCGTACCGGCCCGTCACTGTAACGACGACGCGGCCGCCAACCGCGACGGTGCGGATCACGCTGGGCGACGAAACGCTCACAGCGACGCTGGGCCATCGCTTCTGGGTCAACGGCCAGGGCTGGCGGATGGCCAAGTTTCTGGAAGTGGGCGACCGGTTGCACGGCACCGACGGGGCCGTGCGGATTGAGGCGATCGAGCCGGGCGACGACGTGGAGGCGTACAACCTGGCGGTCGACCAGTTCAACACGTACTTTGTGGGTGAGGGCCGCCTGCTGGTGCACGACAACACGTGCCCACGACCGACGCTGGGCCAGTTGCCGGGTGTGGAAGCACCCAAGCGCGAATCGCTCGCCGCTGGGAAATGAAGATCGCATGAGTTCGTGGTTAGACACTGAGACGAAGGCGCTGTTGGAGGAGTCGCCGCCTGAGAAACTGGCGCCGGCCGATACGGCCACGTTTTCGCTGGTGTTGCTGGCCGCTTACCGTGAGGATCGCGAACGTTTGGTGCGGGCGGTAGAGCGCGTCGTGCGAAAAGGCCGCCAGGATGCTGAATATCGAGCGGACCGGCAGCGACCGACCATCGTGACGAGCGACTTAACGCATACCGAGGCGGTGATCGGACAATTCGAACTGGTTTCATGCGACGCAATCTCGGTCTTTCTCTGCGATGACGTGATCGCAGGATCCGACGGGGCTTATCTGTCGGGTCTCTATGCATCTCTGCTTCAAAGCGAGGAGTTTCGGGAGACCACGGTCCATATCGAAAGCATTCCGGACAATGACGCCGGCGACAGGTTCCGAGAGCAATTCCTGGGTGACAAGGGACCGGCGCCGCCTGCCGATTTGGCGGTGGCCCTCAAAAAGGCCCGCATCATGGCCCACTGGGGTGATAAGATCGGGGCACGAGTCTCGATCGTCGCAGATTGAGACGGCGCTAAGCGTGCGAGCGGCCGATCTAGTGCGAGTCGCACTCGCATGTTCCAGTACCCGATCTGCTATACATCAGCACGAAGAACGAAACGGCACTAGATGCGGAACACCCAAGCGGTATTTGCTCTAAGATCGCGCAAAGCCCTCCGCGGCTGGCGAGTCATCGTCAGTCAAGTCGGCAGATTATCGCCCTGGCGGACAGTCAGGCGATGGCCTTGGTGGGTCGGCTACGGTGGGGCGTTTTCGCCGCGTCGAAGCCATTTGAATCGGTGTGATTTGTCTGCCGCCGGGCGGCCGAACCGTTCTGACTGCGCAAGTGCCACAGTTTTTTGAGCAGCGCTTGACGCTTGATCGTGACGTGTTCGGTCTCCAGGGCACGCAGGAGCTGCGTCCGCTCGTCGGTGTCCGTCTTTGCCTTGTCCATACCGCTTAGCCTCTCTTCCTCCTAACAGTGGCGTGGTGAGGATACCAGGTTTTTCGTCAAATCTGTCGCACACGTGCGACTGTGAAAACTAAGAGCAAATGGGATGCCAATGGTCATGATTCAATAGTGTAGTGAGCTGCCCGAGGAGAATTCGGGCGGCGCGGCTGCGATGACTGAGTGCGGCTTTCACAAGATCGCCCAGTTGGCCGAAGGTCTGATGATATTCGGCAACCTCAAAAAGCGGATCGTAGCCGAAGCCCGACGTGCCGGCCGGCTCTCGGCGAATGCGGCCGCGGCAGATTCCCTCGCTTTCAGCCCGCACTGTGCCCGTAGGATCACAGAGGACCATGTGGCACACATAGTGGGCAGATCGCTGAGCCAGCGTGAGCGGCTGCGGATGGTCAAGGCGAGCCAGCTCGAAGAGCAGACACTCGTTGTTAGCCTCATCGCCGTCATATTTGGTAGAAGCAGCGTCGCTTTTGGGTACCGCGTCGCTCGCCGTGGCGGCATAGCGTGCGGAGTAGATACCGGGCGCGCCACCAAGTGCGTCAACGCACAGTCCGCTGTCCTCGCCGAGCACCCACTGGCCGAGGTGCCTGGCCTGCTGGTCACCTTTGAGCCGGGCGTTGGCGGCGAACGAGTCGCCATCTTCGACGACGTCGCGAGTTTGTGGAAAGTCGGCCAAGGTCTTCAGCTCGAGGGGCAAGCGGCCGAAGAGGTGCGCCAGCTCGGCCGCCTTCTTGCGATTGTGAGAACCGACCACGAGGATGGGGGACATGGGAGGTGGATTTCAGATCTGTGATTTCAAATTTCAGATGTAACCAAGATCATAAATCATAAATCTGAAATCTGAAATCTCCCTCGCTAATTTCGCGCGTAATCGGCGCTAATGGAGCGTTGGGGAATCTCGTAGACGGCCGGAGTGACGTCGAAGGGGATGCCGACCAGGTGTTTGGGATAGATTCCGTGGGCGGTGGCCATGGCGAGGGGCCCCTGAGCGGCGGCCTCGAACTGTTGTTGGGCGGCCGCGATCTTGCTGCGGTCCGCTCCCGGGTGGATCCAGGGATGGTCGCCGGCGCTGAACGTGCGGCGGATGGCTTCGACCTCCGGCCGGAATCGGGTAGACCCGTCGGGCATGCGGGTTCCCACCGAGTCGAACGAACCGATCGTGACGATGCTTTCGGTGCGATCGTGAAATTCGTAGGCTTCGAATTCCAGTTTCCGCAGCGCGAGCGTCAACTTGTGTGCATCGAGTGCGGCCTTGGCCAGCTTGCTGCCGTCGATCGCGTCGTCGCGGTGCGCACCGGCGGCTTGTTCGAGCTGCGCGGCGCCGGTAAACGTGGCAACCTTGATCGTGTACCGTCCGGTCGCGTCGAGCAGACTATATTGAACACCCTTGTTCATCTTGGCGACCAAGGGATCAATGCCGCGGGGTACAAAGTACTCGGTGCTGAGCAGGGGATTGCGAGTGACGAAGGCGTGGCCCATCGGGCCGTGTTTCTTTCGCTCGTCGCCGTCGGGCAGAAAGGCTTTTTGCACACGGCGCATGAGGCCGAGCGTTTGGCTGTGGACTTTTCTTTCCTGGGGATCTTCGGCCACGCGGAGCACGTCGGGACGCAGGTACTTGATTTTCTCCAGCGTCTTTTGCAATTCGGTGTCGTCACTCGTGGGAAAGTCGCCCACCAACACGGCGATTTCCTCTATCTTTTTATTCTTCTGGTAGCGCATTTTGACAGGTTTGCCGTAACGGTCGACACAGGGCCGGCCGTGGCGATCGACGGCCGGCTGGGGAGCTTCCGCCGTATAGTCGAAGGTCATCGCATGCGTGTACGCATTCATGTGATAGCGCTGGCGTAATTCGAGGACGAGGTCTTTCGCCTGTTGCTCTGCGCTGTCACCGGAAAAGCTGGTGGCCATGACAAACCAGGGGCCGTCGGACTCGGAAAGCAAATAATCCGCGGCTGGATCGGCCTCGACAGATTCGCCGGGCACCAGGCGCTCGAGGAACGGATTGGCGAGCGCGGGCACGGCAAGCGTGCTCATCAGGATCGCGATCCAGACGGTCCGCCGGACGAGCCGGATGAGAAGACACGGAGGATAAGGTTGACCCTGCATCATGGCTGAGCCTCCTTCGCGGTAAAGCATGCGGTAAGTGCCGAGAGAAAAGGGCCAGGAGGGTAGCAAAGGCGGCTTATCGGGACCAGACGGTTTTTTGGGCATTTTCCAAGAGTGCGGGGCGCGTGGCGAAATGCTATCATGTTGAGTAGGGATCAGGCGACAGGGGTGGGGGATCGGGGCGTGAAGGGTAGCGGCATCGCTTGCGACGCGCGTCTGCCCTGCTGACACGACCAGTCCGCCAGGCATTCCAACGAAGAACTCAGCAATCGATGAGAGTAACAACCAGCAAGGAGACCAAAGATGACAGCGCGGATCGACATACGATGCATTCTGGCAATGATGCTGGCAATGGTTCTGCTAGGCGGCGGAACCGTGCGTACGCTCGTCGCGGCCCCCAAGGCCGACGGCAAGAAAGCCGAGTCGGAAAAGGACGCGGAGAAGAACGGAGAGAAAGCCGACGGCAAGAAGAAGGCCGTCGAGGCGAGCAAGAAGGACGGGAAGAACGTTAAAGAGGTTAAGCTGGCCAGCATCATGGTGCGCGGATCGCTGCCAGAGGGCCCGACGCAGGCGGGCCTGTTCGGTGAACTGGAACCGAATCTGGCCAAGACGATCGCGCGATTGGACAAGGTGGCCGAAGACGACGACGTGGCGGGCGTCGTCCTGCGTATCCGCTCGCTCGGTGTGGGGCTCGGTCGGGTGAACGAATTGCGCGCGGCGATCGGCCGGGTGCGCAAGGCGGACAAGACGGTCGTCGCGCAGCTCGAGTCGGGCACGACGGTCGATTACCTGTTGGCCTCGTCGTGCGACAAGATCGTGATGCCCGAGGCCGGCATGCTCCTGATGCCGGGCTTGCGGATGGAAATGGTCTACTTCAAGGACCTGCTCGACAAGCTGGGCTTGCAGGCCGACTTTTTCCAGGTCGGCGCCTTCAAAGGTGCGGCCGAGCCTTTTACGCGCAGCAACATGAGCGCGGAAGTGCGCTACAACCGGACCGCGCTGGTCGACGACATGTACGACCAGATTGTCTCGACGATTGCCAAGGACCGCTCTCTCGACGAAGACGAGGTCGAGAAGCTGATCGATCGCGGTCTGTTCGTCGCACGCGAGGCGAAGAAGGTGGGTCTTATCGACGAGATTGCCTACGAGAACGAGATGCGCGAGGTGTTGGCCAAGCAGATGGATGCCGAGGTGACCGTAGTGAAAAACTACGGCACGAAAAAGGTCGACGCTGATTTTTCCGGCCCGATGGGCCTAGTGAAAATGATGCAGATGATGATGGGCATTCCCGAGACCAAGGGAGGCGACAAGACCAAGCAGGTGGCGGTGGTTTACGCCTCGGGACCGATCACCTCGGGCAAGAGTGAGTCGGGCCTGATGGGCGGCACGTCGATGGGCAGCGACACGATCGTCGCGGCGCTCCGCCAGGCGACCGAGGACGACCGGGTAGTGGCCGTCGTTCTGCGGGTAGATAGCCCCGGCGGATCGGCGCTTGCCAGCGACTTGATCTGGCGGGAGACCGTCGAAATGAAAAAGCCACTGGTGGTGAGCATGGGGAACATGGCAGCCAGCGGCGGTTACTACATCTCGATGGGCGCCGACAAGATCTTCGCCGAGCCGGGCACGATCACCGGTTCGATCGGCGTGGTGGGCGGCAAAATCGCCTTGGGCGGGCTGCTGGAGAAGATCGGGGTGACGACCGACGTCATCAGCCGCGGCAAGAACAGCGGCATGTTCAGTTCCACGGAGAAGTTCAGCGCATCGGAGCGAAAGCTGATGGAAGGATTCATGCAGGACATCTACGGCCAATTCACCGCGAAGGCGGCCAAGGGACGCAAGATGCCGCTGCAAAAGTTGCAGGATCTGGCCGGCGGGCAGATCTACACGGGGCGGCAGGCCAAGAAGAACGGCCTGGTCGACGAAGTGGGCACGCTTGAAGACGCCATCGCCGCGGCCAAGAAAATGGCGGGCATCAAGGAAAAGACGAAGGTGAAGATCAAGGTCCTGCCCGAGCCGAAGAGCTTTTTCGATCAACTTTTCGAACGGGATCAAGAAGAGGCGGCGCTCACGCGGGCGGCGACCCGTCTGACAGTCGTGGCCGGCACCTTGTCGCGCAGCTTGTCCGACGTGGAGGTGCTCGAGCGGGTGTTCCGCGAACGCGCGGCCACCATCTTGCCGATGCGGATCGTGATTGAGTAGCGAGTTGTTGGTTGTTCGTGGTCGCGGCGCTACGCGTCGCCGGTGTATGCACTGCGATACCATTCTCATCAACGGCGATACAACCGCCGCACGATGGCCGCGCGGTTGGGGAGCAAGACGAACAACATAGCACGGGCCAGCCATTCGGCCGGCTTGAGTGCCAGATAAGCCAGATCGGCCACGAGCGGATGCGTGATGTGCCGCGCCAGCACTGGACCTAATCGATTGTAAACGGCCCGCAGGCAGCGATGCCCACGCGGTGTCAGGCGGCAGAGCACCAGTTCGGCCGCCTTGAACGTGCGCATCTGGTCGTTGGCCGGGAAGTGCTTGCCGTCGGCCGCCTGCTGCCGCTGGCTTTTCACCACCCGGCGATGTCCCTGAGCGGCGGCGGTGCAGATGAAGCATCCGGGGGCCTCGGTGGGAAGCGTGGCATAGTCGGCCAACATGATATTGAGCGAGACGCGCCACGCCGCAAAGAACGCGGCCAGCCAGGCAACGACGCCCATCAGACGGGCCAGTCCGAAACGCAGTCCGGAAGACTCGGCACGGTTCCACAACTCAAAAGACGTAATTGCATAGGCGGATAATGCCCAAGGACCCCCGAACACGAGGCAGACTACCCACGGTACCATCACGAATAATCCGAAGAATATCGCCAGAGCCTGTTGGACTGCCCGCCCGTACATCCACTCCCTGATACAAACGCCGACAATCACCACGAGTAACAACGCGGCTAGCGGGAGCACGGATTGTCGCCAACCCACGGTCTCCACGACACCAACAACTACGATTGCCAATGCATATATGACAACGTAGGCGACCAGTGATATCGCGAACACAATTGCGAAGGCCAAGGCTGTGCCAAAGATGGACTCAGTGGAAAACACAATACCCAAGTACTGCAACGCCAAGACGACGCCCGTGTAGACGCCAAAGCGGACAATGAAATGGCGGGCGAATCGCTCCCTATTGACGGCAATGAGCGTCATCGACGTCATGCTATAGAGCAGCAACGGATAAAAGACCGCCACGGCGGGCCACTTCGATAGCAGTTGCGTGTAGATTTGCAGCGAGCCGGATTGCCAGAGTTGGTCCCCGGTCCATACACCTTCCGGTGCGGCTGTGGCGAAACAGATGATCGGTACGACGACGCCGAAGAGCACCAGTTGCAATCGCCAACCGAGATACCAGAAAGGTTTGCGAGTCCGCTGAACGTAGCCATCGGGAAACTCGACCAGCTCTGACGTGTTGGCGTTCAGCTCGTTGGAAGTGCTCGTGAGCGGCTGCGATGCGGCGTCAACGGGAACAACGTCGCCTTCATTTGGCGAAGATGCGTCCGGCGGCGGTGGATCGGGCGGTGACATCGGCAAACTGACCCGGGGCGGCGAGATGGGACGGCACAACGACCGGCGCGTAGCGACAGGAAGTGCCTAGCCAAAGGGGAAAGTGGAAAGGCGAAAGGCGAGTACGGAAAGGCAATGGGCTACTTCCAAAAGCTTCGCTGAAGACAAAAGTCTGGCTCCCATCATGTAGTGTTCCACTTTCCACTTTCGCCTTTCCCCTTTGGTCAACTCCCTCCACCAGCACGCGCAAGGGCCGGCCGATCAAACTACGAAAGTAGTCGTCGCGCAGTTCGCTTTCCAGCGCGGCCAGGCGCGCGGCGCGATCCTGCCGCACGCCCGCGCTCACCTGGTCCGGCATGTCGGCCGCCGGCGTGCCGCCGCGCGGGCTGAACGGAAAGATGTGGATCTTCGAGAAGCCGACCTCGCGGGCCACGGCACATGTCTCGGCAAACTCGGCCTCCGTCTCGCCGGGAAAACCGACGATGATGTCCGTAGTGATGGCCGGCCGGTCGAGCGTGCGTTGCACCAGCCGGCAGCGATCGACGAACCGGCGGCTGCCCCAGCGGCGGCGCATGCGGCGGAGCACCGCGTCGCTGCCGCTCTGCATGGAAATATGCAGGTGCGGACAGACCTTGTCGGCGTGTTCGGCCATCACATCGACCAGCGGACGGGTGACCTCCGTGGCCTCGATGCTGGAAAGCCGCAGGCGAAAATCGCCCGGCAGTTGCGCGAGCTGGCGGACCAAATCAGCCAGTCTGATCCACTCGTGCCGCGGTCGGCGGCGATTGAAATCAACACCGTAATGGCCCAGGTGGATGCCCGTGAGCACGACCTCGCGATAGCCGCCCTCGACCAGGCGGCGGACTTCGTCGACGATGTGCTGCGGTGGGCGGCTGGTGAGGTTGGGCCGCACGCGCGGAATGATGCAAAAGCTGCACCGCAGCAGGCAGCCGTCCTGCACCTTCACATACGCGCGGTGCCGTGAGCCAAAGCCGCTGATGCCGGTCGGCATGTCGATCACGCCGAAACGTCCCAGCAGATCAGGCAGTTCGCGCTTGTCGGTAACGACTTCCGCCACGCCGGGCAGCCGGGCCAGATCGTCGGGCGCGCGGGTGGCGTAGCAGCCCATCACGATGATGCGGCTGCCGGGATTGCGTCGGGCCAGACTGCGAATCACTTTTCGGCTCTTGGCGTCGCCCTCGGCAGTGACGGTGCAAGTGTTGACCACGCACAGATCGGCCGGCTCGCGCGTGTCGGCATCCTCATACCCGATGCCGTGCAGCGCCTCGCGGACCAGTTCGGTCTCGTACTGGTTGACCTTGCAGCCGAGCGTGTGGGTTTTCAAAGTTGGCATGAGCAAGGGGGAAGGCGGAATCAAAGTGGAAAGTGGAAAGTGGAAAGACTTACCAAGGGGGAAGGCGGAAGGGGGAAGCAAAGTGGAAAAGGGAAAGGCGAAAGGCGAGAAGGGATACGTTATCGTTTTGCTTTGAGTTTCTTTATGGAAGCTACGATGATTCGAATCAACTCTTCAGCCTCGTTATGCAAATCATTCATGCGAGAGCGTGGCACAATTCCTGATTCTGTGAGTAGTTCCAGCCACAGCAACGTCTCATCCAGTTCTTGTTCGATAATACCCAGTTTGGCGATTACCTCAGCATGTGAACGACCACGGGATGCCTCACGATAATTGGCGGCGACTGAAGTGCCACTGCGAAGCGCTTGTTTTCCTATTGTTTGGGCTTCTGTCGACTTGGGAAGACTGACGTACATGCGAATCACGCGCAGAGCGAATTGCTTCGTGCGGTGACGAAGTTCATCATCCTTCCGCATGCAGTGTTCCTCATTCGCCTTTCGGCATTCCACTTTCGCCTTTAGATTCTTCCGCCTTCCCCCTTAAGTTCATTCTGCTGCCTCGATGCTGGCCCACATGGAGCCTTTGCTGCCTTGCAGATTGTCGCGGCCGTAGGCGTGGATTTGATCGCGTTTCAGTTCGGCGTGTTCTTTGGTCGTCGTGAGTACGATGGTGCGGCCCTGGGAGTCCACTTCTTCGGCGAGCTGTTTGCATTTTTCCTGAACGTGACCGAACAGTTCGCGGAGCATCCGTTCGACGTACTCGAACGTATGATCGTTGCTGTCCCACAGAATGACGTGAAAACGGGGCACGTGGCGTTTGCGCCGCTGCCCTTTGACCTTGCGGCGAGGTTCGGCCACCTCGACACCCACGTGCTGAATCGATCCGTGGTCGTCCACGAGAGTCTCCTCGGCGTCTGAGCCCATCGGAAGAAGCGCGAAATCCGCCTTGCCAGGTGCGGTAGGCGAAACCGACTGGCCTTATTATATTGTACGCCTACGGCAAGTGGAATGACGAAAGCGTAAGTCCTGATAACGAATGACCAATTTCCCTAAATCCTAAGGACGAATGATAATTGCGGAATGCGGAATTGCGCTAAGCCGCGAGCGGCTGTCGCTTCCCGGCGCCGCGTAGCGCCGTGGCTACTAACAACCAGCAACCAACAACTAAAAACTTGCTATTCACTACTCTCTACTTTCGACGCTTCCCATGAAAAAAAATGTAACGGTAAATATCGACGATTTGACGCAATACCTCAACACGCACCAGAGCGAGTTCGAGAAAGACCTCTGCGAACTGTTGCGGATCCCGAGCGTCAGTGCCGACTCGAATCATGCCGCGGACGTGCGTCGCGCCGGCCAGTGGGTGGTCGACCAGTTGAAGTCGTTCTCCTTGGACGCCGAACTGCTCGAGAACGGCGGGCATCCGCTGGTGTACGCCGAGTCGCCCGCCGTGCCGGGTGCACCAACCGTATTGGTCTACGGTCATTACGACGTGCAGCCGCCCGACCCACTCGACGAGTGGATTTCGCCGCCGTTCGAACCGACGGAGCGGGACGGTGATCTGTTCGCGCGGGGCGCGACCGATGACAAGGGACAAATGCTCACGCACGTCAAAAGTGCGCAGGCCTGGATCGAAACGGTCGGCCGGTTGCCGATTCAGCTCAAGTACATCATCGAGGGCGAGGAAGAAGTCGGTAGTGGTCATCTGGAGTCGTTCATTGCCGCACAGCCGAAGAAGCTCGCTTGCGACTGTGTGGTGATCAGCGACTCCTGCCAGTTTGCTCCAGGCCAGCCGGCTATTACGTACGGTCTGCGCGGGATCGCCTATTACGAACTTCATCTGATCGGTCCGAAACAGGATTTGCACAGCGGTACGTTCGGCGGCGGAGTGGCCAATCCGGCAGGCGCGCTGGCCAAGATGCTCGCGGCGCTCGTCGACGACCAGGGGCGGATTCAACTGCCGGGTTTTTACGACGACGTACTGCCGCTGACCGACGCCGAACGGGAACAGTTTCAGTCGCTGCCGTTTGACGAGCAGGCCTTCATGCGACAGCTCGACGTCGAAGCGCTCAGCGGGGAAACCGGGTATTCGACCCTGGAGCGGCGTTGGGCACGACCCACGTGCGACGTGAACGGCCTGTGGAGCGGCTATCAGGGCGAAGGGGCGAAGACCGTGCTGCCGGCCAAGGCGGGAGCCAAGTTCAGCTTTCGCCTGGTGCCGGACCAGGACCCGGAAAAAATTACCGAGTCGCTGCGCGAGTTTGTCGCGTCACATACGCCGCCGGGCATTCAAGTGGAACTGATCGATTATCACGGGGCACCAGGCGTGGTGATGCCGCTGGACAGCCCGTATGTGAAGGCGGCAGCCGCGGCCATCGAGAAGGGATTCGGCCGGGCGCCGGTGTTCATTCGCGAGGGCGGCTCGATCCCGATCGTCACCACGTTCGCCCACACGCTCGGTGCGCCGGTGTTGCTGCTCGGCTGGGGACAAAGCGACGACAACACGCACAGCCCAAACGAAAAGTTCAGCGTGGCCGACTTTCATCGCGGCACGCGGACCAGTGCGTTCTTGTGGCAGGCGCTGGCCGCGATCGATCCACAGAAATCCGGGTAGCGAAAGGAGGAGTGTATGGAATACCCTGAATTCTGAGGACTAATA
>Ga0315553_10002303_pt1 | contig 15373 bp, 9 predicted proteins | sample SalMarSW160140MG_FD_203099 | JGI IMG/M metagenome (GOLD analysis project Ga0315553, IMG submission 203099) | Salt marsh sediment microbial communities from the Plum Island Ecosystem LTER, Massachusetts, United States - Salt Marsh Sediment SW1601-40 ... | reverse complement strand
TTAGCGTATTTGTCACTGCCTAAGCTTGGAATTAAATAGGTATTGAGAATATTATAGTTGCCTGTGATAAAACCGCCCACGGCAATACCTGCAAATAATGCAAGAATAACATTCTTTGTATAAAAACACAAAAACAGGGTGACAATTGCGGGAAAGAGGGAATAGAAACCGTAATGATATTCTGAGATTTGTTGAGGCTGTTTAATGCCGTAATATAATGCCAGTAAAATAAAAATAACCGCCGGCAACCAAAGCCAGTCCTTGATAGGTTTCATCTTTCTTCTTCTTTTCATGAAACTCTTAACACTACCAGGAATCAATTTACACAAAAGGGTAAAAATAACAAAGGGATACACTTTCTGGTTCACCGGCGAATCGCAGTGACGAAAAAGGGGGTCATGCAAGCGTTAGCGTTAGTCATGGCTGATCCGCTTAAGCGGAAAGCAATTGAAATAATTACTATGGGGCAAAAGATATAATTTGATTCTGATAAAAATAATCCCTACCGAATTACTGATTATTCATAACGAAGGGATTCGATCGGATCCAATTTTGAGGCTTTTGCCGCTGGATAAATTCCGGCAAACAAACCGACAATCGATGTAACCAGTAAAGCAGAAACGACAGACCACATCGGTACGGCAAATGGAATATCGAAAGCAGAAGAAATAAAAAAAGCTAATAAAAATCCCAATAAAACCCCAAAAAAGCCTCCGATAAGACTTAGAAAAATCGATTCATTCAGGAATTGGATCAATATCGCTTGACGTTTAGCACCTACTGCTTTGCGGATACCGATTTCTCTCGTGCGTTCAGTGACCGTTACCAGCATTATATTCATGACACCGATACTTCCTACGAGCAAAGAGATCATTCCTATCAAAACAGCAACCAATTGGATCATCCCTGCCGTATTTTGAAAATCTTCAATAAGTGAATCATTACTCCAGATCTCAAAGTCGTTCGGTTCACCTGGCGAGATTTTTCTAATCGTTCGCAACACACCCATTACCTGGGATTTTGCTTCTTCGACATGAGAAACGTCAATCGCCTGGACGGTTATAAAAACAGAGCGATACTTTCCGAAGATATCTTCAAAAGTGGTTATAGGAATTACTGCCCGGTTATTGGCGCTTTGACCGAAGGTGCGGGTACCCAGATCTTCAAATGTTCCAATCACTTGAAATTTTATCCCGGCGATCTTTATATATTTACCCAGCGGATCTTCATAAGGAAAAAGATCATCCACAATATCTTTCGCAATCACCGCCACCCGTGCATTGGACAAGACGTCAGAACGAGAAATAATTCTACCGCGGTCTACGGGCTCGGCATTATTATAAAAGTACTCCGGTTCGCCACCACCAAGCGTATACGAAGGATTTGTTTTTTTATCCCTATAGCGAAAGGAAATGCCATAATTCCAGACTTCTGCTCCAACAAATTTTACGACATTACATTTTTCACGAATTTCTTTCGCATATTCTTTTTTCAAGTCTTTTCTTACTTCTCTCCGTCTGTGATCAAAACCGCCGCTGCGATCATACTTTTCCACCTGAAATACATTAGCACCAAGTCCCTGCATGTCCTCGGTAATACTTAGGTTATACCCTTCCAGAATAGCGACAATGAATATAACCGTGGCGATACCAATCGTGATACCCAAAGTGGTTAAAATCGATCGTAATTTACTGGACTTCAATTGCGTCCATGCTATTTTAATATTTTCCTGAATATTAATATGCATGTGATATCTCACTCATAATGTAAAGAATCAATAGGGTTCATTTTTGCTGCTTTCCAGGCCGGGTAAAAGCCAGCCGCGACTCCGGTAAAAGACGAAAATCCAAAACCGACAAGTATGGAAGTTAAACTTACCCCTGTTGATAACTCCATTTGTGAAAGCACAGCACTTCCACCAAAGTAGCCAAAAATAATACCGATGATTCCACCTATGGATGCAATAGCCACGGATTCAAGAACAAATTGAGACAGAATGTTTTTTCTCTTGGCCCCAATGGCTTTTCGGATACCAATTTCTCTTGTTCGTTCTGTTACACTAACAAGCATGATATTAGTAATTCCAATACCACCAACCAACAAAGAAATACCACCAATAACAAATATGATCGCAAAAAGGGTACCGGTGATATTCTGATACAACTGGGTTAACTGATCTTGCTGGTTGATCGCAAAATCATCATCGTCGTCCGCTGCTATCTTTCTCGTTTTTCTCATGATGCCGCGTATTTCATCTTTCAATTCTTCCACTTTTGAGACATCCGTGACATTCATGGCAATACGCATGCCACGATGGCCGCTAAAAATACCTCGAAACGTACCATAGGGAACGAGAACATAATTATCCATACTCTGTCCAAAAACTTTTCCCTGTTTTTCATTTACCCCGATAACGCGGTATTTATCTGGTCCCACTTTGATTCTCTTCCCGATAGGCGATTCCTGCTTAAAAAGATTTTTCGCCACATCATCTCCCAAGACACATACCCGGTGATTACGGCTAATATCCATTTCGGTCAAAAACCGGCCGGCTGCTGGGGCAACATTATCGGTATCCTTATACTGATCGCTCGTTCCGACGATCGGCACCCGTTCATAAACTTCACTTTTATACTTAACTGTTTTAAAGGTCATAACTGCCGGTGCAATATAGTCTGCCTGTTTTGAAAATTTTTGTAATGCCTCATACTCTTTATAAGTAACGTTTTTCCGATTACGATATTTCCAGAAATCACCCTGGATCACCCAGGGGAACTTTTCAACATAAACAGTTGAAGAACCTATATTTGATAGCTGCCCGATCACATATTCATTCAATCCCTGGATTGTCGTAAAAATCGTAATAATCGTTGTGACGCCAATTAATATGCCCAGGGTAGTCAAAACTGAGCGTAATTTATGGGACTTAAGGGCGGTCCAGGCCATTATAAAATATTCAGAAATTAAAGAAAATCCGGAAAATTTCATTCAATTTTTCTCACTTTTTTTTTCATCGGATTGGACAAGTCCATCCAGAAGACGGATAACCCTTTGACTGTGATTGGCAATATATTCTTCGTGGGTTATAAGAATAATGGTATTGCCCGCATTGTGCAACTGTTGGAATATTTCCATAATTTCTTCGCCGGTATTAGAGTCCAGGTTGCCGGTTGGTTCATCGGCAAGAATTATGGCGGGGTCATTTACAAGGGCCCGGGCAATAGCTACCCGTTGCCTCTGTCCACCGGATAATTCACTTGGTTTATGATCCATGCGATCGGCCAGTCCTACCTTTTCTAATGCTTCAACAGCCATTTGACGGCGTTTTACCCTTGTAGCACCGCTATAAATCAACGGTAGTTCTACATTATGGAGAGCATCGGCCCGTGGAAGCAAATTGAAAGTCTGAAAAACAAATCCGATTTTTTTATTTCTAATTTCCGCCAGTTCATCATCATTCAATTGGCTCACATCTTTTTTATCTAAAATATAAGTCCCTTCCGTAGGTACATCCAGACAACCGATGATATTCATCAATGTAGATTTTCCGGATCCGGAAGGTCCCATAATGGCCAGGTACTCATTGAGCTCAATGGACATATTGATACCACGAATAGCCGGGACTTCTATGTCTCCTAAACGATAGATCTTTTTTAAATTTTGTACATCAATCAGCATTTGCATTTTCCTTTTTATTTTTCTCATATTCGAGCAGATCACCATCTTTTAATGATTTGCTTAAAATCCGGAACGGTCCTGTTATGACAGTTTCGCCCTCTTCCAGTCCTGAAATTACCGCATAGTCTGTATCATCTGAAATACCTAGTTTAACAGGTTTCGAAACTGCTTTGTTATCTTCCACACAAAATACAACCTCGAGCATTTCCGGTTTTTTCGTCTTCATCGCTTCATCTTCCGGCTGATTAGAATCTGTATTTTCCTCTACACCGGGCTTTTTTTCCAGTTTCTCTTTGGGACGCACAGTAACCGCCTGAATAGGAACTTTTAGAACATCTTCCTGAGTCTCAGTAACTATATCAACCGTAGTGCTCATACCTGGACGGAATCTATCGTTATAATCCAGAAGAGCAACAGTAACCTCAAAATTAGTGACCTGTTCCTGTGTCCCCAAACCTTTGACAGTTGCACTATTCGCGATCTGAGTAACTTTTCCCTTAAATGTTGTATCTGCAAAGGCATCAATTTCCACGACTGCCGTATCTCCCAAGGAGACGTTGATTACATCATTTTCATCAACCTCAATAGCCGCTTCCATTTTTATCAGATCAGCGACGATCATGATCACATCTTCCTGGAATTGTGCGCCCAGCGCAATTTCACCCTCTTCTTTATTCAATTTTGTCACAATTCCATCCATATCGGCATGCAGGCGCGTTTTTTCCAGAGCATCCTTTGCCTCTTTCACCGAAGCCTTTGCCTGACGTGTATTGCTTTGTGCAGCTTCATAGGAGGCTTCCACCGCTTCATATTCCGCTTCCGACATTAATCCTTTTTTATAAAGATCCTTGGAACGTATGATCTCGCTCTTTGATTTTTTCTCGTTAGCCAGCATGGAAAGCAGGGTGGACTCTGCCCGTTCCAGTGCAGCCAGATACTGTTCCTGGTCCAGATCAACTAATAGCTGCCCTTTTTTTACCCGGTCTCCCTCCTCTGCATAAAGCCTCATAATTTTCCCGGCAACGCGTGCACTGATTTTAACCTGCACTTCCGGCCTGATCTGGCCGGAACCTGTCACTTTCTGCATGATCTTTCCGCGCTTAAGCTCCTCAACATCTACATTGACACCCTTTTCCTTTTTCAGAATGTTTGCAACAACTAAAGCGATAACGGCGATGACAACGACAGATATAATAATTATCTTTTTCATTCAGAGGTCTCCCTGTTTTTTGCATAGATAATACCCATGGATTGTTCCAACTCTGCCTGGGTCATGCGAGCGTTGTATTTGGCAGCAACCAGGGTCTCTTCGGCCCGTGTCAGATTGACCTGGGCTTCGCGTACTTCCAGTGCTGTTCCTGAACCGATTCTATATCTTTCCTCTGCCAAACGGAATTCTTCATTTGCTGCTTCCAAATTTTGTTCATTGATCTTAATAATATCCAGATAGGAGTTGAAGGTGTCAACCAGCTGGGCAATATCCGATTTTAGAGCACGTTTGTTTTCTTCATACGTTTCCTGGGCATTGCGCATCATCAATTTGCTTTTTTGAATACGTACTTTGTCCGTGAATCCATTAAATAAATTTACTCGCAAAGAAAAACCCCAATTCATACTCCAATTCTTGTCAAAATTTTTATATACCCGTGCGATATCTTCATGTCTACGATCATAACTGAAAAAAGCACCTAAAGTAGGCCATAGAGTAGCATAAGAGCGGGAGACATTTAGATCATATGCCCTGATATCTTCTTCTCCCATTTTTAATTCCGGATTCAAGTCTATCGCCTGCTGATATAATTCCTCAATTCCCTGAAAAGAGGTAGGTAGATCAAATTCCGGTTCAATGGTAATCGGCATCCTTGGATCCCGCCCCATCACTAAATTAAGATTTTGCCTGGCATTTAAAACCGTATTTTTCTGCAGAAGCATTTGTATTTTATCATTGCCCAGATTTACCCTACTGCGAAATACATCGATTTTTGCAACCGCTCCCAGCTCAAACATTTTTTCTGTTTTATTTAGATTATCTTCACTGCGACCGACAGCCAGCTGGTTTACTTCCAGAAGGTTTTCCTGTTTCAGGAGATTGAAAAAAGCCTGCTGCACCATAAAAACGGTATTATTGGCAACAGACTCTAAATTAAAATCAGAATAACGTTTCATCGTTTTCGCGTAATCGATCGCCTGCCACCATTCGCCGCCATCAAATAGGTTTTGATTGATACTCAGACCGAAATTATTAAAATCAGTGATATATCCATCTTGTGTAATAATCTTACGTTCATAGATGACATTACCAAGAGAATCAAAGCCAATCGGCGTATCTCCTTCTCTTTCGCTTTGCCCGGCCTCCGCTCTTCCGGTGGAAGCTGATAGACTGATGGTTGGCAAGATTCCGGCATAGGAACCGAGTACGTCTTCATCAGCACTTTTATTTAAGTTAATAGACTTGATTATAGAGGAATTATTTTTTAGTGCGATCTGTATGCAATTATCCAGCGTCAGGATCTCTGATTGAGCAAAGGTGCTGTTGATAATCAGCATGATCAGAACAATAATAAGTGTTAATAGTCTCATAAAACATCTCCTTTTATTAAATCTACACATTACCCAGATAGTATTTAGCTTTCAGAAAGTCATTTAATTTTTAACACTGTCTTAATATAATACAAATTGGCTATTACCGGACGTCTTTGATTTTCCATTCTAATGGCTGTGTACTCGATTAAGACGAGTGTTTTGCCCAAAAAGTTGCGGTGGTAACTGTTAAATATACATATCATTATCTAAAAAATTCAATTTCTAATTAATTTCTACCAATTATTTTCGAATTTTAATGATATGACTGATTTTTCGGGCTCTAGGTTTATGTTCTCGTGGAACTACACATTTTATTATATTATATCATGAGTGTCCGGTTTAAAATTTTAGTTAGTACTGATTTTACTAATAGTTTTTATTGTTAAACACAATATGTACACATTTATGTCCCGTAGGGACATCATTTGCCTGAAGCTGAGTACTTTAAATTAAGTCCCAAGATTGGGATATCATCAAACTCACTTGATGTTCCGGTATTTAGTAATACTTTTCAAATTTAAACCGGACACTCATGATATTGTATTAATAATCATAGAGAAATAAATGAATCGTATGGATAAACAAGCGGAGCGGGACCTTCCACTCTTCTATTGGAAAAAATTTATTTATCTCTTATATTTTACAAAAATTAATCTGTGAGGCTAATGCATCTATTGCAGTTATGCATTATAAGGCGGCTTAACTTTCTTTTGTTCTCCGTAAGTCTTTTTTCCACGCTACATGCCGGGGAAAATTCTTCAGTAGCGGTACATATACCCAAAACTCTACAATCAATTACGATCGATGGGTACCTGAATGATGCCGTCTGGAAAGAAGCGGCTATTATCAAAGATTTTTATACCTATCGTCCCGTTGATGGCCAGCCTGCGGCTGAAGAAACCGCAGTATTTTTAGCCTACAATGAATCATCACTCTATGTCGCCTTTATATGCTTTGATCCTTTCCCCGACCAGATACGATCCTCCATTTGCAAACGGGATAATATTGAAGATGATGACTTTATCGTTCTCTATCTGGACACTTTTAATGATGGTAAAGAAACCTATCACTTTTCGTTTAATCCTTTGGGTATCCAGGCGGATGGGATTTACATTGACATGGTTGCCGAAGATTTAACGCCCGATTATATTTTTTATTCCAAGGGTCGAAAATTTGCCAAAGGTTATATCGTCGAAGCCGAAATTCCGTTTAAAAGTCTGCGTTTTCCCAATAGGACAGAAATGGTCTGGGGAATATCTGTCGCCCGAACGATTAAACATTTGGATAAGGATATCATTTGGCCAGCTATTTCCCGTAATTCCACCACTTTTGTCCCCCAATTTGCGAAACTTTATGGGCTCAAAAATATCAATGGTGGAAAAAATATTGAAATACTGCCAGAAGCGACTGCGTTGAAAAGTGGCAACAGAGCCTCTGAATATGACCCGTTTATTGATCAGCGTGCTTCCTACGATCTGGGGGTTAATCTAAAAGTCGGCTTTTTATCCAATTTAACCCTTGATATGGCCTATAATCCGGATTTTAGCCAGGTTGAAGCCGATGCTGACCGGATTGACATTAACCGCCGTTTTCCTCTTTATTATGATGAAAAACGTCCTTTTTTTCTGGAAAGTACCAATATCTTTCAAACGCCCATTAATGCTGTTTATACCAGACGTATGGTAGATCCCTTACTGGGAGTTAAGTTAACCGGTAACTTAAGCGGTTATGAAATTGGACTTTTAGGGGGTATTGATGAATACCCCGGCTCCAGTGAATATCTTTCGGGAATAATTAACACCCGCTCAGCGATCGACAATTCTGTCAATCGTGAACAATTTTATAACGATTATAAAAATAAAAATTCCTACCACACCATATTTCGTTTACGCAAGGAAGTGTGGAATTATTCAAAAATGGGCATACTGTTTACGGACAAACATTTTAAGGATACCCGCAGTATGACTTATGGAATTGACGGGAATCTTTTAATTGCTAATGAATTCTCAGTTTCGTTTCAGGCCCTTAATTCCAATTCAAAAGACTTTTTTGCTGATACGACAAGAAATGATCCTGCTTTTTATTTTAATCTCTTCCGGGGAAGCCGGACATTTAACTTTCAAATTTATTACAATGATATTTTCCCTGATTTTGAAGTTGCCAACGGCTTTATAGAGCGGGATTCAGATTACCGGGAAGGTGGTGTCCACTTCTGGTATGATTTTCGCTCGAATGATTCATTTATTTACCTGGTCCAGCCATCTTTGTTTATCAACCAGATGTATGATCATGCCGGGAATAAAATAGAAAGTTATATTGCCCCCTCCTTATCCCTTTCTGCCAAAGGACAAAATACACTGACTCTCGCCTATTACAGGCAGTTTGAAGAATTTCTCAGTGCGGACTTTAATAAAAACCAGTATCTCTTCAGCCTGGGAAGCAAAACTTTGTCCTGGCTTTTTGCTGATTTTTCTGTTTTTTGGGGTGATGGCATTTATTATAGTTACAATCCGTTCCCCGGTTCAAACCGTTCAATTACCTGGAGTATGGAATTTAAACCATTCAAAAGCTGGGCTACCCTGCTGAGCGGAAGTAATTACATTTTTACGGGTGAGAAAGAAGGGCTTCAAACCCGTATTGCACAGGATATCTACCGGATTCGCAGTGTGTTTCAATATACACGGGAAGTTTCCCTCCGGTTGATCCTGGAGCAGAATAACTACTACAAAGATCTGGATATTAATGCTTTGGCCGGATGGCATCCTTCACCCGGCACCGCCATTTTTTTGGGATATAATGATTATATCGCTAAAAACAGCAAGCGTAATTATATGCGTTTTGCCCGTGGCCTTTTCTTTAAATTTTCCTATTTGATCCGCTTATAGATTTAGAGAAACAACTCTTATTTAAAGGCTTATCTGAGAATGAAGCATAGAAAAAAAATACTTCAGATAATTTTCTACATAACTGATATTATATTTTGTCTCATTATCTCCGGATTTTTTTATCAAACAAATAAACAACCCCTCGACAAGCTCTAAGGCAAAAAGTTATGCAAGTATAACAACCTCATCTAACCATTGAAAAACGAAATTCAGTTCTCAGCATAATCAAATCTTCTGAGTACGTACATATATAATGCGATACATCGATGGTACAACAATCAATGTAAGAAAAGTGGCAAAAGCCAGACCGAAGATAATCGTCCAGGCCAACGGATTCCAAAAAGCGACACTATCACCACCAAAATAAATCTGCGGATTTAATTCTGAAAACAGTGTCAGAAAATTAATATTGATACCAATAGCTAAAGGCAACAATCCCAGAATCGTGGATAGCGCAGTCAGCAGGACCGGTGTAAGTCGTGTAGCACCGGCGTTGACAATAGCTTCCACCGGATCGGTGCTGTTCTTAAGACGTTCATCAATATAATCAATAAGTATTATGGCGTTTTTGACCACAATACCTGCCACTGCAATAATTCCCATTCCTGTCATCATAACAGAAACGTCGATATTAAAAATGACAAACCCGAGCAGCACACCGATAAAACTAAATATGATCTGTGAGGCAATGATCAGCGGCTTTGCCAACGAATTAAACTGGCCAACCAGAATAATCAGGATCAGCGCAATGGCTATAAAAAGTGCTTTAACCAGGTAATCACTAATTTCTTTTTGACTTTCCTGCTCTCCGGTAAATTTAATACTATAATCTTCAGGTTTTTCAAACTTAGGCAATACCTTTTTGATGGTCTGGATGATTTCATTCGCATTGTAACCAGTAAGCACATTGGATGATAAGGTGATTGCGCGCTCATTATCCACACGGCGAATGCCACCATAGCTGGATGTTAAATCCACATCAGCCAGGGCAGAGATCGGTATATTACTGGCCGGGGCACCCTTTTGCCCGGGAACATTGATCTCCTGGCTAAGCAGCTGGAAAATGTCATCACGGTATTGTTTCGATAAGCGTAATTGGATCGGGTATTCGTCTTCACCGTCACGAAATTTAGAAACTTCCTTGCCGTAAACAGCTGTACGGATGGCGGTTCCGATTTGGGCCGTACTGACACCTAATTTGCTCGCTTTGTCACGGTTAACATATAGAGCAATTTCCGGTTTGTGAATTTCCATATCTATCCGCAGATCCTCGATACCTTGAATTTGCTGTTGCTCAATAAATCGTTTTAATTTCTCAGACAAATCAACCAATACGTCAATATCTTCTCCCCGTAACTCAATATTGACCTCCTTACCTGCCGGGGGGCCCATTCTATCCCGGGCTACTTCAATTTCGGCACCGGCTATCCCTTGCACATGATTACGAATCTCATCCAAATAATCCAGTGTTGATTTCATACCTTGCCTATATTTATATTCCACAAAAGAAACCGTTACCTTTGCGTTTTTTTCCTGATTGGTACGGTCAAATATTCCACTCCCGGCATTAACAGCCACATTAGCTACCACCGATTCCACGTTGGGATTATTTGGACCCAGAACATCAAAAACCTTTTTTTCAACCACTTCTGTAACAGAATCCGTTACAGCGATGTGGGTTCCCTCCGGCATGGATATATAAACATAGATATAATTGGGATCACCGCTGGGCATAAAGACGACTTTAGGGGTAGCCACTGCCATAAGGACAAAGGCCAAAAAAAGAAGAATTATCGTCCCCGCGACTACCATATAAGGATGTTTGCCTTTAAGCAGAAATGCCAGCGTTTTACGATAGACGGACATTAATTGGGGCAATATAGATTTCTGGAAACGATCAATCAATCGCACCATAATCGTTTTAAGGAATACATAGGTTACCAAACCAATGGCAATCAGATTACCCAGTGTTATCCAACCAATGAGGTAAAATAAGACAACAACGCCTAATAATATTCCGGCCAACCGCCAGAATTTAAAACTTAATTTTCCGTGACTTTCATCTGTTTCATCACCTTCATACTTCATAAACGTTACCGCAAAAACAGGGTTAATAAAATATGCCACCAAAATGGAGGCAGACAGGGTTATAATTAAGGTCATTGGCAGAAAGGAAATGAATTTACCCATAATTCCAGGCATAAACATCAGCGGGATAAAGGGCGCGATGGTTGTCAGGGTACCCGTAAAAACAGGGATAGCCACTTCGCCTACAGCGCGCTTTGTAGCGTCATCGATCGACAAACCTTTTGTAGTTGTGTAATGGCGATAGATATTTTCCACTACAACAATGGAATTATCGACGACAATACCGAGCACGAGAATAAATGCCATAAGTACGACCATATTCATTGTAAAATCAATCATGGGTAAAACGCTAAAGGCAATCAGCATTGATAATGGTATGGCGATACCAACAAAAACCGCATCGAGCTCACCCATGAAAAACATTAATATGAATACGACTACGACAAATCCAAGAATGATTGTATTAAACAAATCGCTCACCGAATTCCGGGTTTGCTTACTGCTATCACTGGTGAGTGTAATAATCAGATTTTCTGCCGCCCGTTGCTTGAATTTATTTATAACTTCCCGGATTTTATCAACGGCAATTATCAGGTTTTGGCCACTGCGTTTAATTACCGAAAGAGAAATAACATCGTGTTGATTAAGCCTTGCATAACTTTCACGGTCTTTAAATCCGTCCAGTACTTCAGCAATATCTTTCAAATAAATACCGTCTTTTAACAAAATGTTGCCGACCTGTTCAACCCTGCTAAATTCTCCAACAATACGAAAATTTCGTTTCATACCATCCGTTTGTATTAATCCACCGGAAATAGTCATGTTTTCTAAGGCTACGGCATTATCAATGGACATGAATGAGAGACCGGCAGCTTTCATTTTATACAAATCCACATTGATCTGAATTTCCCGTTCCAGCGCACCGACGATATCCACCCGGGTTACTTCTTCCAGTGCTTCGATCTCATCCTGTAAATCATCCGCGTATTCTTTGAGTTTTACGAGTCCAAGATCACCGGAAAGATTCACATACATTATCGGGATTTCCGATACATCTATCTGGGTCATTTCCGGCTCCTGAAACAGGTCATTGGGTAGCTCTGCCCGCGAATCGTCTACCGCTTTTTTGACATCCAGATAAGCCTGTATTTCGTCCGTGGTTACTTCGAATTCTGCAATAATCAGTGAGACATCCTGTAATGATTGGCTGTTGATATGCTTGATGCCGTTAATTCCTTTTAGTTCCTTTTCAATCGGTCGCGTGATCAGGTTTTCCACATCGCCCGGGGACGTCCCGGGATGTATCGTCGTGATCATGAAATAAGGAAATACGATTTCCGGAAATTTTTCCTTTGGTATTATTATATACTGCATAATGCCAAATATGGTGATCAATATTGTAAATATATATACCGTCTTTCTGTTATCAATTGCTTTGTTGGATAATCCGAATTCTTTCATGCTCTCGCCTTTTCCTACTTCTTTTCTGTCTATTGCTTTGTTTTTTTATTCGCTTGCCGATGAAATTTTAACGTGCTGGCCATCCGCCAAATCCTGGAAACCAAACACTACAACAAATTCACCGGCATCAAGACCTTTTTTTATTTCGATCCGTTTTCCACTGGCAATTCCCGGTTCTACCACACGTTTGCTGACCTGCCAAATATCGCGGGTAACATCATTTTTTTTTGCCGTAAATAAAAAGATACCTTCACCACTTTTTTGCGCAGCATTGATGGGAACAGTCAAGGCATTTTTGTTGGTATAATTATTTATGCTGAGGACAACCAGCATATTGGGTTTTATTTCCGGCATATTTAGGGGAACATTAATTTCAATTGGAAAATATCGATTCTTACTATCAATCACCTGCGATACTGCCCGGACTGTAGTTTTAACACTCTTGTTTATTGTCGGAATGTTAACTTCCACCGTGTCACCAACCCGGACTTGATCGATATAATTTTCAGATAATAAAGTACTGATTTTTAAATTCGAAGCTTCCACTACCCGGATCGTGCCAAATCCGGCAGCTGCTGCTTCACCCTCTTTGATCATGATCTGGTCCACATTGCCGTTAATCGGTGATATTATTTTTGTCAAACGGTATTGTTCTTCCACCGTGGCCAGACGTTTTTCTAATGATTCTTTATTGGCTTTTGTCTGCAAATATTGCACTTCGCTCCCGATATTTTTTTTCCACAACCGTTCCTGTCGTTCGAAAATGGTTTGTGCCAATTCAAGATTAGTTTTTATCTCGGATATATTTCTTTCATAAATAGCACCATCTAATTCTGCCAGTACCTGGCCGGTTCTCACTTTCTCACCTTCCATGACGGTAATCTTTTTAACAATGCCGGAGGTCTGTGCCGGAATTAAAATATTATTATCTGACTCTACAGTCCCCTGTACTTTAATGTAATGACGGAATTCACCCCGTTGAAGTTGCTGAATTTTAATATAGGCGATTTTTCCGGAAAAGATATCTCCACTCTCGCGGGCAATCTGCATGCGTAATGTGTCGATTCGGGCAGTCAATGCATCCCTTTGAGATTCAAGTTCCTTAAGCTGTGCCTGTTTGTCCTCTTGCCCACAGGCAACCAGCAATATCATTGCGGAAATGAGTGTAATTATTTTTATCATGATCATATCCTGTATTTAAATTTTTAATTACTAAGTAATTTATCCATGCTGCTGCGTGCATTGAGTAAATCGGAAATTGCCCGCAAATAATCTGATTCCGATTTTAAATATTGATTGTGGCTCTGCACCAGATCCAGACTGCTGACAATACCTTCACGGAATTTTTCTAACGTCACCTGGTAAATTTCAGCGGCCAGTTGCTTCGTGCTCTCGGCACTTTTAAAATTATCAAATGATGTTTTCAATTGACTTTGAACCCGCTCGAATTCAAGAATCAGACTTTGTGCTGTTTTTTCCTTTTGAATCTGGGATTGTTTTAATTCGACTCTTGCCTTTTGAACCCGAAATATTTTTGTACCACCGCTGAATATTGGCCAGCTCAGGCTTATACCAATAGCTGTGGTAGGATACCATTTTTCCTTCCAGTCAAAAATGTTAAATTTGTCACGCTGCGCATTTCTTTGCATAGAGGCAAATCCGACCACTGTAGGCAGAAACGTCGTCCATTCATTTTTCAATGTCAGATCCGCTAATTTTTCTTGAGTAAGCAGTGACCGATAATTAACATTTCCGTATAAATCGAATTCGTCCTGCAAGCGTTCCTGAATGCCCAGCGCAGACAAAGTGACGGCAAGATCATCATTAATACTAATATTCTCCTTCAAATCAATTCCCATTTGTATTTTTAGTAATTTATAGGCGACGACCAACTGCTGGTCCAGAGAACGAAGACCATTTTCCAGTTCTGTGACCGAAATGCGCAATTGTTTTTCATCAGTAGATTCTACAAATCCTTCTTTATACATTTCGCTGATTTCATAATGTGTTTTTTTCAGATTATCCAGACTGGTTTGTAACACCTTTCGATTTTCTTCTCCAATCAAAATTGAAAAATAGGTGCGTGATACGGCCTCTTTTATTTCCAATTGTGTGCGCTTAAGATTCTGTTCCGACAATTGAAGATATACTCTAGAGGCCTGTAGCCCGACCAGATAACTTCCACTGAAAATTAATTGTGTAAGCGTTAGCCCATAAGTCGCATTATGGGGTTTACCAAACCGGACCGGGATCGTTGATCCCGGATCACCACCGAAAATTTCACCCGGTATCAATTGAGTGGGGATATCAATCAGTTTTTGATATTGGGCACTGGCTTCGAGTTGGGGAAATCCGGTGCTCGTTACTTCCCATAATTTCTTATCTGCCGCTTCAATTCCCAATAACGCCTCACGAATGTCATAATTGTTTCTCAGGGCATATTCCTGTGCCTCTTCCAGTGTAAAAGTCATTGCTTTTTGGGCCATGACAGAGCTGGATAAAAGAATGAGCAGCGAAAGCCCTGTCAGAATAATATGATAAAACTGCCTGTTCATTATATCAACCATTCCAATTTATGATTTTTGTATAATACCGTTTATTAATAGATCTAAAATGAAGAATGAATCGTGTTCCAGTTTTCTAAAATCTTTCTCAGAAACCCTTGACGCGGAAGCGAT
>Ga0315553_10002301_pt1 | contig 15387 bp, 14 predicted proteins | sample SalMarSW160140MG_FD_203099 | JGI IMG/M metagenome (GOLD analysis project Ga0315553, IMG submission 203099) | Salt marsh sediment microbial communities from the Plum Island Ecosystem LTER, Massachusetts, United States - Salt Marsh Sediment SW1601-40 ... | reverse complement strand
GAGGTGGGCATCGTGAGCGAAAACCTGATGAGCCGATTTGAGAACGTGGGGGCGCAGAAGAAATGAGAGCCTCGGCTCGCAGTTTGCCGTGCCCAAGTCAAAGTCCAAATTTTCAGTTTTCCGTGTTCAGCGGTAACGGGGCGTAAGCGGTCAGAAGCGGTAGCGACCGGCATGGGGCACGCGCCAGCGTGCCATGGAACCGGAGCGGTCGAGGGAATTGCCATGCGGATTCAGAGAAAGGGGCCCCAGGGAATCTTCGAGGCCGACCTGACCCCCATGATCGACATGACCTTTCAGTTGATCGCCTTCTTCATGGTGCTGATCAACTTTAGTCAGTCGGAGCAGAACCAGTTGATTCAGCTTCCGTTGAGCGAGTTGGCCAAGCCACCCAGGACGCCTCTCGATTTCCCCATCACCTTGCATCTCACTAAGAGCGGCAGCGTCTTCGCCGGCGGGATGGAAATGTCGATCGACGGCATTCGGCCCTACCTGACACAGGAATATCGAGCGCGGCTGGACAGCGGCATGGCCGGGGAAGACATCCCTGTCATCATCCGCGCGCACAAGGACGCCGAGACAGGGCAAGTACAGAAGCTGATATCCCGGTGTCAGGACATCGGCCTGCAGAACTTCAAGCTGCGCGCCAAGGAGGAGGTGGTGGGAAACACCTGACGCCGCCATGAGAATCCGACATGTAGGCAGCCGCAGCGGCGACAAGATCGAGCTGCAGATGACGCCGATGATCGACATCGTCTTTCAGCTCCTGATCTTCTTCCTCCTCACCTTCCGCATCGTGTCGATGGAGGGCGACTTCAACATCAAAATGCCGAGGGCCGCCCCGCGCGAGGGTCTTCCCGATCCCAATCTCGTACCCCCGATGCTCGTGCGCCTGCAGGCCGATGCCAAGGGGGACATCATCGGCATCCGACTCAACGACACACCGTACGGCACCTACGATGCCCTCCGCAACCGCATCATCGAACTTGTCGGATCCGATACGGGACCCGGAAGCGTACAGGAAACAGCCGAGGTCGAGTTCGACTGCGACTACCATCTGCGCTACGAAGAGACGATCAAAGCCATCACGGCGGTCTCCGGCTACGTCGGCGACGACGGCAAGCCGGTCAAGCTCGTCGAGAAAATCAAGTTCAAACAGGCAACCGCGCCGGAGGGCGGATCGGGGAGTTGACCGCCAGCGGACCGCCCGCCACGACGGAACACCGCGCGACGCATGGACGAGCATCGTCGAGCAACGTCGAGCCGCATGGCAAGGAGGCGGCACGACAACGAGGAGGCAGGTCCTACCTGATGCGACATGAAAGTTCGAAACACAGAGGGCCGTAGCGGCGACAAGATCGAGCTCTCGATGACGCCGATGATCGACATCGTCTTTCAGCTCCTGATCTTCTTCCTCCTCACCTTTCGCATCGTATCGATGGAGGGGGACTTCAACATCAAAATGCCGAGGGCCGCGAATCCCACGGTGCAGCCGATCATGCTCCCGATGGTCGTCCGCCTGGAGGCGAACGCGCGAGGAGACGTCGCCGCTATCTCGCTCAACGACACGCGGTTTACGAGCTATGAGGCGCTGCGCAACCACATCGTCGGCATGCTTGGCACCGACGCCGAAATGCGAGAGTCAGCCGAGGTCGAGTTCGACTGCGACTACCATCTCCGCTATGAAGAGACCGTTCGGGCCGTGACCGCCGTATCGGGCTACATCGGCGACGACGGCAAGCCGGTGACGCTCGTCGAGAAGATCCGGTTCAAGCAGACGGCCGAACCGAACGGCTGATTTGCTTCGCACTCTGCACTCTGCACTCTGCATTTGCCGCCTCTCACGCCCGCGGATGGAACTGCTGGTGCACTTTCCGTAGCCGGCTCTGGTCGACGTGGGTGTAGATTTGCGTCGTGGCAATGCTGGCGTGGCCCAGCATCTCCTGCACCTGTCGGAGGTCGGCGCCCCCGGTGAGCATGTGCGTGGCAAAGCTGTGGCGCAGCGTGTGTGGGCTGATCGTGCCGCTGATACCGGCCCGCGCGGCGTACTTCTTGACCAACTCCCAGATCGCCTCGCGCCGCAGTCGCCGCCCACGGCGGGAAAGCAGCAGCCACGGCGGGCTTGAGTGCGCCTGTTCGGCGAGAAGCGGGCGCTCCGTTTCGAGATACGCCCGAACGGCCGCCGCCGCCGGACGCCCCAAGGGCACGAGCCGCTGCTTGTTCCCCTTGCCCTGACACATGCAGAAACTTTCGTCGAGATGCACGTCGCACAGCTTCAGGTTCGACAGCTCCGAAGCGCGGCAGCCCGTGGCATAAAGCAGCTCGACCAAGGCACGGTCGCGTCGGGGCAGGGGGTCGTCGGCGCCGGGAGCAGCCAGGAACCGGTCGACCATCTGTTGCGACAGCACGTGCGGTACGCGGTGCCACAACTTCTGACTCCCCAACAGCTCGGCCGGGTTGTCTTCCAGCACGCCCTCGAGCTGCAAGTAGCGGAGGAACATCCGCACCGCGGCAATGTGCCGCGCGATGCTCGCCGGCGCGAGATTCAGCGAGTGCAGGTATGCCGCGAAGTCGGCAAGCTGGCGGATGTCGAGCGAGCACAGGCGGTGGGCGGGAACCTTCGATGCGGCCAATCGCGCTGCGGATGATCGTGTCGCGGCGCGACTCCTCGCTGCCGACGCACTCCGACGACTGCCGCGGCGGCCATTACCGGCACGTTTCCCGCCATTTCCACCGGTCTCGCCGAGCCACTCCACCAGACGTGCCAGATCGCGCCCGTACGCCGCGACCGTGTTGTCCGCCAATCGGCACTCGGTGCGCAGGTAATCGGCGAACGCCGCGAGCCAGTCGCGGGCGGTGCCGCATTGGCCGGTTTGTTTGGTCCTTTGGCGTGGCATCGCCCGCTTTCCGCTTTCCGACTGCCGACTTCCGACCTCTCACGTTGGCTCCCTCGCTCACGCTTCGGGTTTTCTTGCCGACACGATGGCCATGGCAGCAGGGCAGGGGAGCCGTTGTTCACTTTCGGACGCTCGCCGGGCTGGTCTATAGCCGATTCGGCCTTGGCGGCGCCGCCAGGCCCGCCAAGTGCCGCAATGCACGCCATTTACCGGCGAGGACCGCCGGGCGCGAGCCCGTTGATGCCCAGACCGCCGGTCGGTAAGCTTCCGACGGTACACGCAGCAGCACCGAACGCCTGGGACGCTTTTTCCCACGCAGTTGCCGATTCCCATGCAGCACATCATCATCGAGAAGCCGTACAAGTTCATTCCGCCACATCGCGGCACGCTGTGGCCGTGGTTCATCCGCACGTTCAATTTGCACGCCTCGTACTTGCGCAAACACGGCATCTTCGAATACGAGTGCCGGCACGTCGATCGCCTGCGGCAATCGGTGAGCGCGGGACACGGCATCCTGCTCACGCCCAATCACTCCCGCCCCGAAGATCCCATCGTAATGGGCTGGCTGACAAGGGAAGCCAAGATCTTGGTCTATGCCATGGCAAGCTGGCACCTGTTCAACCAGGACAAGTTCACGGCGTGGGCCATTCGCAAGATGGGCGGATTCAGCGTGAATCGCGAAGGCGTCGATCGCACGGCGATTAACACCGCCATCGAGGCACTGGCCACGGCCGAGCGCCCGCTGATCCTTTTCCCCGAGGGAGCCACCACCCGCACCAACGATCGGTTGCACGCGCTGTTAGACGGCGTGGCCTTCATCGCCCGCACGGCGGCCAAGCGTCGGGCGAAGAACCACGCCGGCGCCAAGGTGGTCATGCATCCCATCGCGCTGAAGTACCTGTTTCGCAATGACCTACAGACCGCCGTTTCGCCCGTGCTGGCCGAGTTCGAGAAGCGCTTGACATGGCAGCCGCAGGAAGACCTGCCGCTGTTGGATCGCATCGCCAAGCTGGGCAGCGCCCTGTTGTGCCTGAAGGAGGTCGAATACTTCGGCCAGCCGCAGTCGGCCGACATGACCGAGCGACTCGATCGGCTCATCGACCACCTCCTCTCGCCCCTGGAAGAAGAGTGGCTCGGTGGCAGGCAGGACGAGCCCGTCGTTCCGCGCGTCAAGGCTCTGCGGATGAAGATCACGCCCGACATGGTCGGAGGGCGGCTCGCTTCCGACGAGTACCAACGCCGCTGGCGGCAACTGGCCGACATCTACCTGGCGCAGCAGCTTTCGTGTTATCTGCCCGACTACATTGCCGGCTATCCCTCGGTCGATCGGCTGCTGGAGACGGTCGAGCGGTTCGACGAGGATTTAACCGACGAGACGCGCGTGTTCGGCAAGCATCGCGTCATCATCGAGGTGGGCGAGGCCGTCGATGTCGACCCGCGGCGGGATCGCAAGGCGGCGGTCGACCCGCTGATGACGCTGCTGGCCCAGCGGCTGCAAGGCATGCTCGACCGCCTGGCGAGGGAGTCGCCTTTGTATGAACCGGCGCGAAGCCCCGCGCCCGCGCCGGCAGCGGCAGGATCGTAGGCGAACCACTCAGGGCATATCGGGGCAGCGCTCGCTTTTTCGCGCCGGTCGGCCCCGCTACAATGGCCGGCGAGCGCTCGATCCGTTCGTCCCCTCTTGCGGCCCCCCATCATGAGCACTAAGGCCCCTTCGCCGGTCACCTTGCGCGATCTGACCGACGGGCAAGAAGCCGATCTCTTCCTGCTACTGACGCAAAAGGAAGATCTCGTCACCAAGAATGGCAAGCCCTACTACCGCGTCGCGTTTCGCGACGCCACGCGCGAGGTGAGCTTCCCCGTTTGGTCCGACTCCCCCTGGGCCGAGGATTGCCGCCGCCAGTGGACTCCCGGCACCGCATACAAGTTGCGGGCCATCTACCGCGAATCGCAGTACGGCCCACAACTCGAAATCCGTAAGATTCGCCCCGCGGCGGCGGAAGACGAGCGCGACGGATTTGACCCGGCGGCGCTTTCACCCCGTTCGCGTCGCGATCCGGAGTCGATGTTGCGTGAACTCTCGGACCTGGTGCAGACGGAGATCGGAAACAAGGCGCTGGTCGAGCTCGTCGTCGACATTTTGGAGTCGAACCGCGAAGAGCTGTTGCGGCTGCCGGCGGCCGTCTACCATCACCACGCTTTCGAGGGGGGCTTTCTCGAACACGTGCTGAGCGTGGTGCACAATGCGCGGCTTCTGGCCGACAAGTACTGCCGCCAATATGCCGACATGCAGCCGCCCCTGTCGCGCGACGTCGTGCTGGCCGGGGCCGTGCTGCACGACATCGGCAAGCTCGTCGAACTGGAGGTGGGGGACACCGGAGCGGCCTATACGCCGGCCGGCGAAATGATCGGCCACGTGGTGTTGGGGCGCGACCTGCTGCGCGAGGCGGCGTCGCGCCACGCGGTCGATCGCGAAACCCTGCTCCGGATCGAGCACGTCATCATTTCGCACCAGCGGTTGCCCGAGTGGGGCTCCCCCAAACCCCCGATGACGCCCGAGGCCATGATCGTGCACTTTGCCGACGACCTCGACGCCCGCATGCAAATGATCTACGCGGCTCTAGCCGACGAATCGGGCGACGAGCCGCTGACAACCAAGAAGAACCCGCTCAAGCACAAGCTCTTTCGAGGGCTCCCGCCGTAGCACCCCCATGCGGAATTCCGTTGTCCATAGTTGGTTGTCCATGTTTCGTTGTTCTTGGACGGTGGTCGGAAAAACTCTGACGGTTTGCGATATTAGGAGGTTTGTCATGCGTATGCTCATGCACGTTCAATTCCCTTTGGAACCGTTCAATAGCGCCGTTCGCGATGGCACGGTAGCGGAAAAGATGAAACGGATTCTTGAGGCCATCAAGCCGGAAGCCGCCTATTTCACTGAGCAGAACGGTTGCCGCGGCGGCACCCTGGTAGTCGACGTGAAGGAACCCTCGGACGTGCCGAAGCTGGCCGAACCGTGGTTCCTGACGTTTGATGCGCAGGTGGAGTTTCGCATCGCCATGACTCCCGACGACCTCGCCAGCGCCAACCTCGAAGCCGAAGGGAAAAAGTGGGGATAGCGCACCGCCTCGGCCACCGGTAGATCACTTTCACGCCTACCGCTTGCCACCAAGCCCACGGACTGCCGTCCGTGGGCAGAGTCGCATCCAGGGACCGCTTCGCCGCCCGTTGGTAGGACAGTCCCTTTCGACCAAACCGTATGGGCTTGGCCGAGGGAGTGATCGAAGAGGGACAGTCCCCGCTTTCAACGGGCTCTTAGGACGCCGTTTCCCCGAGAAAACCCGCCCGAATTCGCCCGGTGTTGCCGTAAGGTAGGATTGGGGGGGGTGGACTCTTGGCTAGCGGTGCGCTTGGGCACGTGGAACGTACCCAAGCGATGTCGGCCGACACCCTAACCAGCTTCCAGCTAGAGAGCGCGAACGCATAGTCCCCCAGCGGGAGTGATCGTCGTGGTATCGGTCGTGTTTGTCATCGGTGTGGTCAACGTGCTCTTAGGCTTCGGCCTGGCGGTGCTTCTGGAGCATCTCCAGGCGCGGCAGCTTGCCGCTCGGCTTGCGCCCACGAGTAAAACGCCCGCGCAGTCGCCGCGACCGGCCGCTTTCGCAACGCCAGCTCCGGCAGCCGCGCCCGTCGCCAAGGACGTGACCGGCCAGTTGCCGGGCGAATGGGTCGAGACGCTCGGCGCCGAAGAGGTCGACGTAAACTCGTTCGTCGAGGCGTCGATGCAGGTGCTGCGGCTGGAAGTGTGCCGCTACCGAGAGCAGCTCGTCGACATCGAACAGCGCGTGCGCCGCTGTGCGCAAACCGAGGACACCGAGCTCTTGGATCGCCTGCTCACCGAGCTCGACTCGGTGAACCAGGGCTGGATGGTCAAGCAGTCGAAGGCGGCAGATCACCTTTCCGGCCGCCGGGGCGAGTTGGGCGAGTTCGAAGAGGCGGGGGGCAGCCTCGAAGACGTGCTGCTGGACCAGGCCGCCCAAGTCGAAACGACGTGCAGCAACATTAAGCTGTTGGACTTCCAAAGCGACGTCGCTGTCGGCTGTCGACGGCTGCTGACCGAAATCTGCCGGCTCACCGACCTTGCCCACATGCTGCGCGACCGCATGCACGACTCGCTGTTGACCATCATGCGCGCCGAAGACCGTATCGAGAAGGTCGACCCGTCGCTGCACGTCGACCCGCTGACGCAACTGCTCAGCCGCGCCGGCCTGGAGATCGTCTTCCACCGCTGGTGGCACGATGCGTCGGCCCGCGATCGCACGGCGTCGGTAGTGCTGGTCGACGTCGACCGGCTCGACAAGCTCAACGAGCGACTGGGCACGGCGCTGGGCGATCGGGTGCTGGCCGCGGTCGGCACGCTGCTCGATGATCTGGTGCGCAAGGACCGCGGTTACGACCGCGTGGGTCGGCTAGGAGGGGGCTCCTTCCTGCTGTTCCTGGGCGACACGGGACCCCGCGCGGGGACCAGCGCCTCGGAACGCATTCGCCAGAACTTCGAGGCCACGCGGTTCGATCTGGGGAGCGAGAACCTGGAGATTTCGATTACGTGCGCCGTGACCGAGGTGGGCAGAAAGGACACGACGCAATCGCTGCTGAAGCGCCTGAGGAAGGTGCTTCGCGAGGCGAAGAAGTCGGGCCGCAACCGCACCATGATCGACGAGGGCGACGGCCCCCGCGACGTCGAGGCCCCGCAATACCACGTGATGGAACGCATCGTGCAAATCGACCCGGGCGACTGCGTGCTGCCCCAGGCCAAAACGGACGCCGATGCGGCGCTGCCGGAGCCGACCGAGGACGAGCAGGCGGCCGAGGACTGGGGCACGGTGACGATGACGCCGTAAAGCCGCGGCAACGCAAGCCGAAGGATGGCGCCGCGACTAGCTTGCCGGCTCGCTCGGTTGGCGCTGGGCAACGAATACGCGAGGCAGGCCAGCGGAGTCCTTGTGCAAGGTCCCCGCGCCGAACTGCCCGCTCGCGGCCACCAGATCGGCGACCTCCTGGGCGATCATCGGGCTGATTTCCAGAAGCAGCCATCCGCCTGGTCGCAGGTGCTGCGCCGCCTGCGGAATTAGACGCGCGATGACGTCGGTGCCGCCCGGTCCCGCCGCCAGCGCGATGCGCGGTTCGTGCTCGCGCACATCGGGCGAAAGCTGCTCCAATTCGCCCTGGGCAACGTAGGGCGGGTTGCTCACCACGAAGTCGAATTGCCGCGCGTCGGGGAGCATGCTCAACAGATCGCCTGGGAGCAGCTCGACCCGATCGGCCACGTCGTGCCGCTCGACGTTTTCACGCGCTACAGCCAGTGCCGCGGCGCTGATGTCGATGGCCGTGACGCGGCATTCGGCGTGCCGCGCGGCACACACGGCAATGATCCCGCTGCCGGTGCCGACGTCGACCACTTCGCATGGTCCCGTCGACTCGCGCCGCTGGATCAGGTCCAACAGCGCCACCACCAGGTGCTCGGTCTCGGGACGCGGAATCAGCACGTCGGGCGTTACTCGAAACGTGAGCGAATAGAACTCCCGCTGCCCCACCAGGTACGCGACCGGAGCTCCCTCGGCGCGGCGGCGCACCAAATCGCGAAACGCGCTCAAATCCCGCTCGTCGGGCAATTCGCCGTACCGCGCGTACAAGTCGATCCGCTGGCAGCGCCGCGCGTAGGCAAGCAACACCTCCGCATCCAGCCGCGGGCTATCGGCTCCGCGCCGCTTGAGATAGTCGGCGGTCCAGGTCAGCAGGCGCCCGATCGTCCAATCGTTGGTTTGCGGCATGGGTGGCTGTGAGAAGTGCGACGGAAAATGGCGATTTCCGTCCTGTTGGGAACGCCCCCCGCAGCATTGCGCATGGGAGCGACGTTCGCGGAATGGCACAAAGGCCGTTCCCTATTGCGTTGTACTCACGAACGTGTGGCCGACGGCCGCGGTCAGGTCACTTCCTCCATGTCGGCCCGGAGCACGTTGCGATCGTGGTCGAGCAGCGCGTCGGTAATCGGCTGCAATCTCCCGGCCAGAATCTGATCGAGCTGGTGCAGCGACAGGTTAATGCGGTGGTCGGTTACGCGGCTCTGCGGAAAATTGTACGTGCGAATCTTTTGCGCGCGATCGCCCGACCCGGCAAGGGTCTTGCGCTCCGCAGCCCGTTTCTCGTGCTGCCGTTTCTTCAGTTGCTCGTAAATGCGTGACTTGAGCACGCGGAGCGCCTTGGCGAAGTTCTTGTGCTGGCTCTTTTCGTCCTGCATCGACACGACAATGCCGGTTTCATAGTGCGTGAGACGAATCGCGGAGGCCGTCTTGTTCACGTGCTGGCCCCCCGGTCCGCTGGCGTGGAACACGTCCTTGCGGAAGTCGTCGGGCTTCAGGTCGACTTCGACGTCCTCGGGCTCCGGGAGCACGGCCACGGTGGCGGTCGACGTGTGGACGCGTCCCTGCGTCTCAGTTTCGGGCACGCGCTGCACGCGGTGGCAGCCGCTTTCGTAGATCAACTCGCGATAGGTTCCCTCGCCCGAGAAACCGAGGATTACCTCCTTGAGGCCGCCCAGCTCGGTGGGGCTGACGTCGAGCACCTCGACCTTCCAGCCCTTTTCCTCGGCGTGGTGGCGGTACATTTCGTACAGGTCTCGCACGAAGAGGGCGGCTTCGTCGCCCCCAGTGCCGGCGCGGATTTCCATCACGCAGCGGGCGCGGTTGGCGTCTTCGCCGCCGATCGTCAAGTCCAATAGCTCGTTCCACAACTCGTCGCGCTTTTTGCGCAACACCGGAAGCTCACCCTCGGCCAACTCGCGCTCTTCCTCGTCGTCGCTCTCGGCCATGCGGGCCACGTCGGCGGTTTCGCCCAGCAACTGCTTGTAGCGGCGGTACTTGGTCGCCACGCGCGCCAGCATTCCGTGCTCGCGCATAATCGTAGTCAGGCGCTGCGAGTCGGCCAGCACGGCCGGATCGGCAAGCAGCCGCTCCTGCTCTTCATATTTAGCGAGCGTTTGTTCCAGCACTTTGCGCATGGCAGGGAATACTCCCACGGAAACCGGCACACGCAGCCGACTCAACCACCCACCGTCTGCCGGTGAACCGAATCGGGACTCGGCGCGGTCTTCACGATGATACCGCCGCGCCGAATCGCGTGGAAAGACTAAGAGCTTATCCAAAAACCGTCGGGGACTGGCTCATTTTGCGCAGTCCGCGGAGCAAAATGTGCCTGTCCCCTTCTCTGAGACGGTTTTTGGATAAGCTCTAAGCATCCTGCGTCGCCGACGCGGCGCAGGCGAACGAGGCAGGGGACCGTGTCAGAGTGGCGCTACGAACCCGCGGGCGCCTTGCCCGACTTTTTGCTCTTGGCGCTCTTTTCCAGGCTGGCGTAGCTGCCGGCGGCGAACTTGGTCTGAAACTTCTCGATGCGCCCCGCCGTGTCGACGTACTTCAGCTTGCCGGTGTAGAAGGGGTGGCAGGCGTTGCAGATGTCGATCTTGATTTCCTTGCGCGTACTGCGAGTGCGAAAGGTGTTGCCGCAGCCGCACGTTACCACCGTCTCGACGTAGTTCGGATGGATGCCTTTTTTCATAACGCCAACCCCTGGCTGAAGCCGAACATCCACGGGCGAGGCCCCCCCGCGCGAGGGGTGCAACCGAACCGCCGAATTAGCAACCCTTTTCGATGGTCGATCCAAAGACCGAACCGCAAGCAGGCACCCTCTGGGCCGCCTAGCCGGCTATTCAGGGCGCGCAATTCTATCAGCCGCCCCGCCCCCCGCCAAGGCGGCGGTCGTCGCCATTGCCGGATCGCAATTCTGCGAGCATTTCGGGGGAAAACGAGTCGCTCCGTCCAAGGAAAAAATACGCGGGAAATAAATAACCCCCCCCGTTTGGTGTATGGCATGCCCCATGAAAAAGTGCGATAGTGGTAAACTGCGTTGGGCGGACCTCGTCAGATGCGCTTCAATTGCACCTATATCTTTTTGGTAACGCCGGCTTCGTGACTGCGCCATAGCTTGCGCAAGCGGCTGCTTATGCGTTAAGGCCGATCAGCACAGGACACCTCGTTGTCAGAGGTTTTTTGACGGAGTAGGCAGATTGAACAGCTCGGGCCGCAGGGGAGCGCGCCATGACGATCAAACTGCTGATTGCCGACGATCACGAGGTCGTAAGGTCGGGTCTCAAGTCGCTCGTCGCCAACACCGACATTCGCATCGTTGCCGAGGCAGCTACCGGCAGCGAAGCGGTGCGATTGGCACTGAAGCACGAACCCGACGTAGTGCTGATGGATGTCCGCATGCCGGACGGCGACGGGCTCACCTCGTTGGGCCGCATCAAGCTCGATCGGCCCCACATGCCCGTGCTGATGTTTTCGGCCTACGACAATCCGACGTACGTCGCGCGAGCGGTCGCGTTGGGGGCGGCGGGGTACATTCTCAAAAGCACGCCGCGCGACATGCTGCTGGCGGCAATCCGCACGGCGGCCACCGGCGAAGGCGCTTGGACGCGCGACGAGCTGCGCCGCGTTACCGGCGCCTTGGCCACGCCGCGGCTCAACGCCGACGTCGAGGTGCCGCTCACACAACGCGAGAGCGAAGTACTGAATCAGCTAGCGATGGGCCTGACGAACAAGGAGATCGCCCAGTCGCTGCACATCAGCTACGAGACGGTCAAGGAGCACGTACAACACGTCCTGCGCAAGATCGGCGTTTCGGATCGTACGCAAGCCGCCGTGTGGGCTGTGCGCAAAGGCCTGGTGTAGACGCCTCGTCGTAGCTGAGTTCGCAAGAACGCAGATCGGTCAACGCTTATCCCATCATCGGAATTCTTGCGAATTCCGATACCATTCCAAAGGCTTGGTATAGATGGCCCGAGCGACCGACATCCGCCTCTGCGAGATCGCCGCGACGAGGGAGCGCATCGAGTATCGCACCCCCATCAAGTTCGGCGGCCGCGTGGTGAGCGACGTCGTGCTGCTGCACGTTACGGCAACGGTGGAAACGCTCGACGGACGCCGCGGCGTGGGAATCGGCTCGATGCCCATGGGAAACGTTTGGGCCTGGCCCAGCCAACGCGTATCGGCCGATCAGTCGCTCTCCGCAATGACGGCATTGGGGCAGCGACTGGCCGAGGTGGCTGGCGATTACACTGAAACGGGACATCCGCTCGACATCACGCACGCTCTCGCGGAGCAGCAAGCCGGCGAAGCGGAAAGAATCGTACGACGCGATGATCTCGCCGAGCCGATGCCACGACTGGCCCAGCTTGTGGCCGCCAGCCCGCTCGAAGCTGCCCTTTACGACGCCTACGGCAAGGCGGTGGGCCAAAGCGCTTACAATCTGCTCGGCCCCGAGTACGTTCCCGCCGACCTTTCCGCCTATCTGAACGACGAATTCCAAGGCGAGTACCTCGATCGCTACACGCTTCGCCAGCCCAAGCCGCGAATGCCGCTGTATCACCTGGTGGGGGCCCTCGATCCGCTGACCGAGGCCGACGTCGTCGCTCCGGTCGGCGATGGGCTTCCCGAAACGCTGGGCCAGTGGATTCTGGCCGACGGACTGACCCACCTGAAAATCAAGCTGGCCGGCGATGACCTCGACTGGGACATCGACCGCGTCGCAGGAGTCGAGCGCGTCGCGGCCGAAGCGCAAACAAAGCGCGGATGTAACCAGTGGCACTACTCGCTCGACTTCAACGAACGCTGCGCGAACGTCGACTACGTGCTCGACTTTTTATCGCGGCTGAACAAGCAGTCTCCCGATGCCTTGGCACGCGTGCAGTACATCGAACAGCCCACCCATCGCGATCTGCGGGCCAATCCCGAGAATCGCATGCACCGGGCGGCCCGCATCAAGCCGGTAGTCATCGACGAATCGCTTGTCGACTTGGAAAGCCTGCTGCTGGCCCGCGAGCAGGGCTACTCGGGCGTGGCCCTCAAGGCGTGCAAAGGGCACAGCGAGGCGCTGCTGATGGCGGCTGCGGCGCAAAAGTACAACATGTTCCTGTGCGTGCAAGACCTGACGTGCGTCGGCGCCTCGTTCCTGCACTCGGCCAGTCTGGCCGCCCGCATTCCGACGGTCGCGGCCATCGAAGGCAATGGCCGACAATACTGCCCGCGCGGAAACGCCGGCTGGTCGAACCGCTACCCTGGCATGTTCCACATCACCGACGGCACGGTCCACACGGCGGAACTCGACGGACCGGGGCTAGGGTACGTGGGCAAATGAGCGGCAAGGGAATGCCGGACGACAGCGCGGAGCGTGCCTGCCGAACCAGTTGCAAGTTGTCCGCAGTCGCGCCGCACCCTGCTTACGCGTTGGGTTTCGGCGGGCCGACGGCACGGCGGAGCGTGCCTGCTACGGTTTGAGCTGCACAACCGCGCTGTCGCGAAAGCCGAGGCGGAAGGATTGGGCGCGTAGGGGTACGTCTGCGTCACGCGGCAGTTCGATCGGGGCGGTGTAGAGGAGCCAGTGCTGGCGGCCATCGGCTTGTTTGCCGCCGACGGTGTAGGCGATTGACGCGCCTTCGGTGGCGCAGGTGATTTCTGCTTTGCCGTCGTCGCGCACGCGCACCACGGGGTCGTCGGTCACCGACCACTTGCCGCCGGGGCGGACGCGCTCCCATATCTCGTCCTCGGGAATCAGGCCGAGATCGCCGGTGTCGCGCATCCACTGCTCGTGTACGGCCCGCATCCGTTTGAGCACTTCGGCGTACTTCGGGTCGTCGGCCAGGTTCACCACCTCGTGCGGGTCGGCCTGGGTGTCGTACAGCTCCTCAAGCGGCTTTTTCCGTTGAAAGAAGATCGCCGGCGCCCCGTGCAGTTTCCCTTCGTTGGCCAAGCGGCGCCACTCCTGCATCGTGGGCATCAAGTCCATATACGCAATGTGCTGGGCGTACGGCAGCTCGGGGCGGTAGTTGCGGATGTACTTGAACCGCTTGTCGCGCACCGCGCGGATGATGTCGTACGTTTCGTCCATGCGGTCGCGGGCGGCGAAGATGTACTCCCGTGGCGGCGCCTTCTGCGGGCCCAGGATCACCTGTCCCTGCATTTTCTCGGGCACGGGCACGCCGGCCAGCGACAGCACCGTGGGTGCCAGGTCGAGAAAGCAAACCAGCTCGTCGCTCGTGGTGCCCGGTTCGATGTGACCGGGCCAGCGCACGATGAGCGGCACTTGGATGCCCGAGTCGTACACCCAACGTTTGGCGCGGGGGAGTCCGCGGCCGTGATCGCCCCAGAAGAAGACAATAGTGTTCTCGGCCAGGCCGTCGTCCTCCAGGTCCTTGAGAATCCGGCCGACGCGCTTGTCCGTAAACGTGATGCAGTCGTGGTAGCGGGCCCAATCTTGGCGTACGACGGGCGTATCGGGGTAGTAAGGGGGCAACACCGCCTTTTCCGGGTCGTGCACCTCACCCGGTTCGAGTTGGCCGGCCATCTTCTGGTAGTCTTCTTCGCTTTGCCGGATGCGGCTCTCGTGCGTGGTGATCAGATTGATTACGGCGAAGAAGGGTTGTTCGGGGTCGGGCCGGTTGCGCCAGTGAGCGCCCCGGCGATTGTCGTCCCAGGCCGTGCGCGGCGACGCGAAATTGTAATCGGTCTTGCTGTCGTTGGTGCAGTAGTAACCGGCGGCTCGCAGGTATTCGGTAAAGCACTTGACGTACGTCGGCGGAACTCCCTCGCACCGCATGTGGTGCGTGCCGATCGTGGTAGGAAACATGCCGGTGATGATTCCGCTCCGCGTGGGGGCGCATACGCCCGCGTGCGAAAAGGCGAGACGAAAGCGCAACCCCTCGGAAGCGAGGCGGTCGATGTTGGGCGAGACGGCGTAGGAGTCGCCGTAGCAGCCCAAGTCGGGGCTGATGTCTTCGAGACTGATCCAGAGGATATTGGGGCGGGAGGGCGGTTCGGCTGCGGGGAGAGCGGTAGCGGCAGTGGTTGCGGTGAGCAGCGCGGCGGCGAAGAGCAGATGGACGAGGTGGACGGAATGGACGCCAAGAAGCCGTCGAACGAGATTGGGCCTCATGATTCACCTACCCTGCGATCAGTGCTTGAACTTGATTTGCGTGAACTCGCGCACACGGTTTTCGATCGCCGGTTCGACGGGCAGCCGCTCCATGCTGCTGGCGCCGTAAAAACCTACCACTCCCTCGGTGTGATCGAGGATGTACTGCGCGTCGGCCGGCTCGGCGATGGGGCCGCCGTGGCACAGCACCAGCACGTTGGGGTTCGCGCGCTTCGCCACGTCGTGCATCGACTGCACGCACTTCGCCGACTCTTCCAGCGTAAGCGCCGTGTGCGCGCCGATCGACCCCTTGGTCGTGAGCCCCATGTGGGCGATTAAGATGTCGGCCCCCGCGCCGGCCATCGCCGCCGCTTCATCGTCGTTGAACGCGTAGGGGGTGGTCAGCATGCCCATCTCGTGGGCCGTGCGGATCATGTCGACCTCGAGGGCGTAGCCCATGCCCGTCTCTTCC
>Ga0315553_10002300_pt1 | contig 15387 bp, 12 predicted proteins | sample SalMarSW160140MG_FD_203099 | JGI IMG/M metagenome (GOLD analysis project Ga0315553, IMG submission 203099) | Salt marsh sediment microbial communities from the Plum Island Ecosystem LTER, Massachusetts, United States - Salt Marsh Sediment SW1601-40 ... | reverse complement strand
GCCTGTTGTTCCTGTAAAGTGAAGAGCAAATTTTCGATTGTAGCGGGAATTGGAAAACCTGCTGATTCGCGGGGATATTTGGCATATGGTTGTTAAAGGGACTTTTTGCTCACTAATCCGGGTAAGGATTCTACGCAAAAATGCGCAACTACTAATAACATAATTATAACAGAAATCATAGAAACAACCATTGCATCACCTCCGCTCTTGTCTGCCGGTGGGTAGGCCCCGGAAATGATGACAGAGGAAGCTGACAGCTAATATTTGACGTGAAAAGAGGTTTCGAATATAATGCTTGAAAATAGTGGTTCAATCACTATTGGAGCAATCGGAGTTTTTTCCTTTGCTGACGGAGTAGATATGCTGGCGAATATGACTTATGCTGATGTTTTAAGGCCTTCGGGGAAAATACATGCTGGATTTTACGATCTGGCCATGGTTATTGGCGGCTCGCTGTTTATTGCTTTGTGTGCTCAAGTCAAGGTTTTGTTGCCTTTAAGCCCTGTTCCTGTTACGGGGCAAACTTTTGCTGTGCTGGTGATGGGGGCGTTGCTTGGAGCCAGGCGTGGCAGCCTTGCTGTGCTTGCATACATAATGCAAGGTGCAGCCGGACTGCCTGTGTTTGCACTTGGTGGAGGCTTTGCGGTACTATTAGGGCCGACCGGAGGCTATCTGGTTGGTTTTATTCCTGCCGCTTACATCACTGGACTGTTGGCGGAGAAGGGATGGGACCGGCGGATTGGGACTACGGTTTTGGCAATGCTTTTTGGCAATTTGGTCATCTATGCCTTTGGCCTGTTCTGGCTGTTTTGTCTGATGGGTATAAGCGAAACTGTGCTGGCTATGGGTTTGTATCCTTTTATTGTTGGCGATGTTTCCAAGGCAGTCCTGGCGGCTGTAGTTTTGCCCGCGGGTTGGAAGCTGCTTAAATTAAGTGGGTTTGCCGATAAGAGAAATTAAGTAGCTGCTTGTAATTATAATTTTGGGGAATAGTGTAACGGTAGCACGACTGACTCTGGATCAGTTAGTCCAGGTCCGAATCCTGGTTCCCCAGTTGTTCTTACCACTCAAATTCAGCGACGATAGGAGTGTGGTCAGTTGGCCGTTCTGCGGTTCGAAGTTCCTTATCTATGTAACAGGCGGTGCATTTCTTTGCAAGAGATTGGGTAGCCATAATATGGTCTAATCGCCAGCCGAGATTGCGTTTGACCGAATTTGGCAGTCTGTAATCCCAGAACGTGTATTGGCCGGGCTCGCTACAGTGCATTCTAAAGACATCCACAAATCCCCACTGCATAATCTGTTCCAATTTTTTATGGACCTCCGGATGGAAACAAACATGGCCTAAGAAGTTTTTAGGGTCGTAGACATCTATCGGTTGTGGAGCTATATTGAGGTCGCCCATCCATAGAACAGGGTCGGTGGGCTTGAAATTCTTGTCGAAGAATGTCAGTAATCGCTCAAACCAGTTTAGTTTGTATTCGAACTTTTCAGAATCAGGCATGTGACCCTGCGGGACGTAGGTGTTAACAATTGAGATGCCGTCGATTTCTGCCTTAATCAGTCGTGGCTGGTCTTTGGGTTCGTCATTGAAGCCGGATTTGACATTTGAGATTTGAGTTTTGCTGAAAATTGCCACGCCGTTATAGCTTTTTTGACCTTTGAAACTACATTGATACTTGATCTTGTCAAAATCATCAGCGGGGAAATCGATGTCCTGGACCTTGGTTTCCTGGACACACAAAACGTCCGGCTGATGCTCGGTTAGCCACCGGAGCACAAGTGTCAGGCGAGCGCGTAAAGAGTTGACGTTTAAACTGGCAACTTTCATTCTGGGCACTTCCTAAGCAAAAGTCGTCATAGGTTTATACCAACCTGTTAAATAGTGAGGTCTTTTCGTTTATCGGCCGTCAAACTGTCCAGAGTTTAGGAAACGAGATTAAATCGCTTGGTGAAACAGGCTCCGAGGTTATGGACTCATAAAGCGATTCGACTGTTTAGCGGCGCAGCTTTTGTGATGGACTTACAATGTTCAGGCAGATTCCTCTACCTGTTGCTTTTTCCCGGATTTGGGCTTTGCAGATATACTTTTTATAGGTGCAGGTTCCTTGGTTATTTGCTCTATGAGGTTAGGTTGAGTGAGGGATACACCTTTGCCGGTCTGGATTTTGTCGACTAAAGCATAGCTTTCGACTATGACCAGCAGGCTTAATAGAAAGCTAAGCGTGCTTTCTGCTCCCTGATTGGTGTTAACACCATCACGCGTAAGGCCATCGTTACATCCTTTGGTCCTGAAATCATATAGGGGGATATGCAGGTCATTTGCACCGAGGAACCAGTCGAAGGCTTTTCTCTGGAGTGTCAGAAACTTATTGTCTTGCGTGACATCGTAAGCAGCCCTGAGCATCATAACTGTGCTTGCGGCTTCTATGGGCTGCTGGTCGAATGCGGCCTTTGTTTGGCCACGCTCATACCAGCCTTTGCAGCCTATGAAGCTGAAATGTTCGCCGTTGAAGGTATTCGCCAACAGAAATTGGCAGGTTTCTTCCGCGACTGCGAGGTGTTTTTTATTTTCGAGGGTTAGGCCGGCGACAAAAAGCGCATACGGCAAAATGGCATTATCATAAGTGGGAGTATCCTCGAACCATTGCCACGTGGGAGATTTATTTTCTTCGTACTGAGCCACAAGACCGTCTGCAGCCATCTCCAACTGGCGTTTGATGTCACTTGCTCCCGGGAACTGCTTGAGATAATCACACATACCAAGTATCGAATAGGCCATTCCTCTTGGAAATTGCTTCTGGACAAGTTCCACGGATTTATCAAAGTAGTCTTTGACAATCGATAAATATGATGGTGAAGGTGGTATTGCCATCACGGTTCCGAATGCCCACAGCACCCTGCCGAAAGCATCGTTTGCGGGCTCATCTTTTTGCCATGTCCTGTCAAAATTCATAAAGTTTTTGACTGAGCCATCGCTATTCTGTGAATGCATTACAAAGGATAAATATGTATCGAAGAGCTCGAAAACCTCCGGTGCAGGATACTGGTCGTAGTATCTGGCCATAGCGATTACGGCCCTTGCGTTGTCATCTGTGCAATAACCGTGCTTGCGATTTGGTATTGTGAATATAGCGTGCTGGTACAGACCAGTGTCATCGGTAAGCTTTTTCAAATGGTCTAATGAGGGTTCGGGCACCTCAATATTTGATATTGTTTCGGCTGCCGAGAGCACAGCTTTGCCCGCAATTTGGACGGGTAATCGCTTTAATCGTTTTGTACTGAATAATTTCCAGTAGGCCTGGCCTATTTTGGGCCATGTTCTGGATCTACCATAATCATATGCCTGTCTTCGCAGGGAATAAAACAACGAGTCATCCTGAAGTATTCGCACTATCGCTTCAGCTGTTTGTTCGGAATCTTCGAATGGCACTAGTATGCCTCGGCCATCGGCGAGCAGTTCCGTAGCCGCCCAGTAGGGGGTGGAGACGACAGCTTTTCCAGTCCCAACTGCGAATGATAACGTACCGCTGGTCAGTTGTTCCCTGCTTAAATAGGGTGTGGCATAAATGTCAGCTGCGCATAAAAAGTTGTGAAGCTCTTCGTCGTTTACGAATCTGTTGTGAAAGATGACATGCTCCTGCAGGCTGAGGTCTTTGACAATATTTTGCAGGCTGAATCTATATGATTCGCCTTCCTGTTTTAGTATGGTCGGGTGTGTCATGCCCAAGACTATGTACAGTATGGAAGGGTCAGCCTTGATTATACTTGGCATCGCTTTTAGCATAACCTCTAAGCCTTTGTTTTTGCTGAGCAGGCCGAATGTCAGTATGGTCCTTCGGCCTTCCATGCCGAATTTGTGCTTGTAGTAACTGCTGTCGACGAAAGGTAGATCCGGTATGCCGTGTGCAATTAAATCTGTTTTTTTGTTGGATATGCCGTAGATGTCCCGCAGCATCTTGACGCCGCGTTCGTTCATAGTGATTACTTTGTAGGAGTTATTGCAGACCTCCACTAATGATTTATGGCAAGCGGGGTCCGGGTCATCAAGTACCGTGTGAAGGGTTGTTATTACAGGGGCCTTTAGTCTGTTGAGTAGCAGACTCAGATATGAGCCAGCGTCGCCACCAAAAAGGCCAAACTCGTGCTGGACAGAGACCAGGTCGACGTGGCTGAAATTGATGTAGTCAGCAGCGCAAATATAGTCGCTTTTGACATTTTGACGGATTTCGAACTTGACCGGGTCATTATATTTATGCTCCTCTGACCGCATTGCAACTACTAATGGTTCGAATTCACCTTTAGCGGCTAATGTAATGTTTTTGATCAGATCCGATGTGAATGTCGCAATGCCGCATTTTCTTGGCAGGTAAGAGGAGATAAACGCCACTTTTTTCTTGGAACTTTTTGGCATCCGCAGCATCCTTTTTCAAATAGCTATAAAATGAAGGCCATTATTATAGGAGCCATTGATTGAGTTGTCAAGCAATGGGCTTTCGGGGTCAGATATAAAATGTATTTTTGCCAGCGGTGCTTAATTTTAGGTCACGAGAAGGGGGTAATTGGGGAAATCTGACGGAGTTTTTTTGAATTTTTCATTAATTCTAAGTTTTTTTCTGCACAAAAGCTTGACAGACCTGTATAATATACTACTAATATAATAGGTATTGTAGGAGATTGAGTATTATGAAGCTTTCGACTCGGACAAGATATGGGATAAGGGCCATAATAGAACTGGCTCAACACGATGGTAAGGGGCCGTTGCAACTCAAAATAATCGCTCAGCGCCAGGACATATCAGTAAAATATCTGGAACAGTTAATGACTATACTCAAATCAGGGGGATTCGTCAGAAGTATCAGAGGTTCCAGAGGGGGATATGTTCTTGCCAAGGTTGCAAATCAGATTAAGCTTGGTGATGTTTTTCATTGCTTAGAGGGTTCTGTAACTACGGCCGAATGTGTTGGGAATAAAGATTACTGTGCGCGGGCTGCTGATTGTGCAGCGAGGCGCCTTTGGATGAAGGTTGAGAAAGCGATTGAGGAGGTCTTAGAACCTGTAACGCTGCAGGATTTAGTTAACGATGCAAATGATAAAGGAACCTTGGGTTATCAAATATAGAGAGAAGTGAAGGCAAATTATGAGTGCGATATTCAGAGATATCATAGATGCGGTTGGTTATACGCCGCTGGTGCGAATCAACAAACTCAGTTCGAATAAGGCAACTGTTTTAGCCAAGCTTGAATCGTATAATCCCTGTGGCAGCGTCAAGGACAGACTTGCCAAGTCGATGATAGAAGCGGCGGAAAAGGAGGGATTGATAAAACTGGACACGGTTATAATCGAGCCGACCAGCGGCAATACCGGCATAGGGCTTGCCTTCATTTGTGCCGCAAAGGGATACCGATTGATATTGACTATGCCGGAATCGATGAGTATAGAGAGAAGGAAACTGTTAAAGTTATTCGGTGCAGAAATTGTGCTGACACCGGCAGAAGGTGGTATGGCCGGGGCTGTAGAAAAGGCCGAACAGCTCGTGGCAGAGAATCCTCAATCTTTTATGCCGCAACAATTCAAGAATCCTGCAAATCCCCAGGTTCACAGGGAAACCACCGCAAAGGAAGTTTGGGTTGATACTGACGGCAAAGTTGACATTTTTGTTGCCGGTGTCGGGACCGGAGGGACCTTGACCGGTTGCGGTGAAGTATTGAAACAACGCAATAAAGATCTGAAGGTAGTGGCAGTGGAGCCGAAGGACTCGCCGGTACTTTCCGGAGGCAAACCCGGACCACACAAGATTCAGGGTATAGGAGCAGGATTTGTGCCCGAGGTTTTGAATGTAGATATAATTGACGAGGTCATACAAGTTGCCAATAATGATGCCGTGGAAACGGCCCGCCAAATAGCAGCGAAAGAGGGTATATTAGCGGGGATAAGTTCGGGCGCTGCGATGTGGGCGGCAATACAGCTTTCACGACGTTCGGAAAATGAAGGCAAAACAATAGTTGTGATTTTTCCTGATACCGGAGAGAGATACATCTCTACGGTGATGTTTGAGTAATAGCAGAAAAGTCTTGTCTTTGCGGTAGGAGCATACAATGCGAAAGAAGAAATTAACCGGCAAAGGAGTCGATAAGCTGATTGCTGAGATTGCCGAGACGTATCGAGGTGATTCCGGCATAAATTTTATCGATGCTTCCAATCTGCCGGTCAGGAGTCAGATTCTGGAAATCCTTGATTTGCTGTTTGAAGTACTTTTTCCTGGCCATACCGGCAAAAGGGCGGTTACGAAATCAAATATCAATTTTGTTGTTGGTGATATTCTCTGCCAGGTCTATACCGACCTTTCCGGGCAAATAGAACGAGCTTATCAGTACCAATGCAGAATAAAGGAATGTGAGAGTTGTGACTGCCGAACAATGGCCCAGAACGTTACGCAAGATTTGTTGACTCAACTGCCGAGGATAAGGGAATTGCTAAAAGGTGATGTCGCTGCCGCTTTCGATGGTGACCCTGCTGCAAAGTCATACGAGGAAATTGTAATGAGTTATCCCGGCATTATAGCGATCGCAACATATCGTATTGCCCACGAATTGTATCTAAAACAGGTGCCGTTAATCCCGCGGATAATGACCGAATGCGCACATGAAAAAACCGGTATCGACATACATCCGGGGGCAAAAATAGGCAGTAGGTTCTTTATTGACCATGGCACCGGCGTTGTGATAGGTGAGACTACAGTTATAGGTGACAATGTAAAGATTTATCAAGGTGCTACGCTTGGAGCTTTGAGCTTCCGCAAAGACGAAAGGGGAAGGATAATAAAGGGAGGCAAAAGACATCCGACAATAGAGGACAACGTGACAATCTATGCCGAGGCTACGATATTGGGCGATGTAGTTATCGGGAAAGGTACGGTAATCGGCGGTAATGTCTGGATAAAGGAATCGGTGCCGTCGGGCGTTACAGTCACGAGTCCGAATCCGGATTTGGTTTACACAAAACATAAAAGGAGTTCATAGCTTGCAGTTCATAATTCTGAGTTTACAAAACGCTGACTTGCAGCTATGAACTTCAAAGTATTTCGGGAGATAGTTTTTTGAATGGTTCTATAGTTGAAAAAATAGGCGGGCTAAAGGATACTCGCAGGGCAGTGATACTCGCGCACAATTATCAACCTGGCGAGATACAGGACCTGGCTGATTTTTGCGGTGATTCCTTGGGCCTGAGTATAAAAGCAGCCCAGACGGATGCGGATGTGATCGTGTTTTGCGGTGTGCAGTTCATGGCTGAGACCGCTTTCATTCTTTCGCCGGGCAAGACAGTGCTTTTGCCGGAAAAACAGGCAGGCTGTCCGCTGGCGGATATGATAACTGCGGAACAGCTACGCAAACTAAAGCGCGAACACCCCAGTGCGTTAGTGGTTTGTTATGTGAACAGCCCGGCCCAAGTCAAGGCTGAAAGTGATTACTGCTGCACCAGTGCTAATGCTGTGGCACTGGTGAGATCTTTACCGCCCGAGAGGACTGTTATCTTTGTGCCGGACAGGCATCTTGGCCAATTTGTCGCGGAAAAGACAGGCAGAGACCTTGTGCTCTGGCCGGGCTATTGCCCAACCCACATGGTGATAACCGAAGAGGATATAAGAACTGCTAAAGAAAAATACCCGGATGCAATCGTAATGGCGCATCCGGAGTGTACCGAGCCGGTCAAAGAGCTTTCGGACCAGATACTCAGTACTGGCCAAATGCTCAAGTTCGCCAAGAAAAGCACAGTAAAGCGGTTCATAATAGCTACCGAGATAGGAATAATCCATACATTGAAGAAACAGAACCCGCAAGCCGAATTCATTGCAGCCAATGAGCGGGCAATTTGTCCGAATATGAAAAAAATTACTTTGGAGAAAGTCCAGTGGGCTTTGGAAGATATGCAATACAAAGTCACGGTTCCGGACGAGATAAGAATAAAAGCAAAAAGGTCACTCGATAGAATGATAGAAGTTTTGCCCCGTTAGGGATCCTACAAGGAAGCAATAGAGTAATATGATAAAGAAAAAAAATTTCTGACAGGGTGTACCTGTGAAATAATTGGGAATTCAAAATGAACGACGAGAAAGAATATCGGTTGGAAACCCTGGCACTACATGCAGGCCAGCAGGCTGATTCGGATACATTGAGCAGAGCCGTGCCCATTTATCAGACGACAAGTTATATGTTTAAAGACACGGAGCACGCAGCCAATCTGTTTGCGCTGAAGGAGTTCGGCAATATCTATACCCGGCTGATGAATCCCACGACCGATGTACTGGAAAAACGGCTGTCTGCAATGGAAGGTGGCGCAGGCGGTCTTTGTTTTAGCTCCGGGATGGCGGCAATCACATCCAGTGTCCTTAATATCTGCCGGGCAGGCCAGCACATCGTCTCTTCGAGTTCGCTTTACGGCGGTACAGTCACGCTCTTTAGCCAGACATTTCCGAAGCTGGGTATTGAAGTAACTTTCGTTGACCCCAAGAAGTCGGAAAATTTTGCCAGGGCAATCAAGGACAATACTCGGCTGATTTATATAGAAAGCATCGGAAATCCCAAGAACGACATCTTACAGTATGAAAAGATAGCTGACATTGCTCACAAAAACGGCATGCCGGTAATCTGCGACAATACTGTTACGACGCCTGTTTTGTTTAGGCCTTTTGAGCACGGTATTGACATTGTCGTTCATAGCTGCACGAAATTCATCGGGGGCCACGGCACGAGCATCGGTGGGGCGATTATTGATTCGGGCAAATTCGACTGGACAAACGGGCGGTACCCTGAATTAACTGAGCTGGACCCGAGTTATCATGGTGTTAAGTACGTCGAAAGTTTTGGCGAATTGGCGTACATCTTCAAGGCAAGGGTTCAGTTTTTGCGGGATATGGGTGGCTGTATGTCGCCGTTTAATGCGTTTCTCTTTTTGCAGGGACTGGAGACCCTGCATCTTCGTATGCCAAGGCACAGTGAGAATGCTCTGAAATTGTCTGAGTGGCTCGAAAAACAGCAGGCAGTTAGTTGGGTAAATTATCCTGGTCTAAAATCTCACTCGGATTACGAATTAGCGCAAAAATATCTCCCCTGTGGCCAGGGAGCAATACTTGGCTTTGGAATCAAGGGCGGCAGAGAAGCTGGCATTAAGTTCATCAACAGTGTTAAATTAGCCAGTCACCTTGCTAATATAGGTGACAGCAAAACTCTGGTGATACACCCAGCCAGTACGACACATCAGCAGCTAAGCGAAACCGAGCAGCTTGCGGCCGGTGTGACAGATGACTATATTCGAGTCTCGGTAGGCACAGAGCACATAGATGATATAATAAATGACTTTGAGCAGGCGCTGAAAAAGAGTCAGAGGTAAAATCATGTGGGAATATACGGACAAACTCAAAGAGCATTTTTTCAACCCGCGGAACGTCGGAGAAATAAAACATCCGGACGGAGTCGGTGAGGTCGGCTCCTTAGCCTGCGGTGATGCCCTGAGGCTGACGTTCAAACTCGATGAGAGCGGTAGGATTAAAGATGCAAAGTTCAAAACCTTCGGTTGTGCAAGTGCAATAGCAACATCGTCGGTGCTGACCGAGATGATAAAGGGTTTGACCCTTGATGAAGCTGCCGAAGTAACCAACAAAGATATTGCAGATTATTTAGGTGGTCTACCCGAACAAAAGATGCACTGTTCAGTTATGGGAAGAGAGGCCCTTGAGGCGGCAATCGAAAATTACAAAGGCGGCGGCAAGAAAAAGCACGAACTCCATGGCAATGTAGTCTGCACCTGTTTCGGCGTGACCGACAAAGAGATCGAGAGGGTAATACACGAGAACAATCTGACAACGGTTGATGAGGTTACGAATTACTGCAAGGCCGGCGGCGGCTGTGGCGGATGCAGGGGTGAAATCGAAAAGATAGTAGAAAAAATACAGGGTGATAAAGTAAAAGAGATACCTGTAACCGTGCCTCGCCGAGCAGGCAAGCTTACCAATATCCATAAGATACAGCTAATCCAGCAGACAATAAATGAGCAAATCAGACCGGCCCTTCGAACCCATGGCGGTAATATCGAGCTGATAGACGTTGAAGGTAATAAAGTCGTCGTAGCATTCAGAGGCATGTGTGCCCAGTGTCGGCTGACGGAGTTCACAATGAAAGATGTGGTCGAAGCCAAACTAAAAGAGTTTGTGTCCGATGAGCTTTTTGTTGAGGAAGATAAAGACTCCGCTCAGCAGTCGCACAATCATAGGGAATAAGTAATGAAAACCATATATTTTGACAACAACGCCACGACAAAAATGGCTGAAGAAGTCCTGGAGCAGATGAAGCCGCTGTTCTGCGAGCTTTACGGCAATCCTTCGAGTATGCATACATTCGGTGGACAGATTGGAATAAGAATCCGCCAGGCCCGCGAGCAGGTGGCCAGCCTGCTCGGTTGTGAGCCGAGCGAGATTATATTTACAAGCGGGGGCACCGAGAGTGACAATGCTGCTATCAAGGGTGCATTGGCTGCACAACCGCACAGACGCAAGATCATAACTACCAGAGTTGAGCATCCTGCTGTGTTGACGGTCTGCCGCGAGCTGGAAAGCCACGGCTATGCTGTTGTAGAGCTGGGCGTGGATAAGTATGGTCGGCTCGACCTTGCCGAACTTGAAGAACAAATCGACGATGACACCGCTCTGGTTACGATTATGTATGCGAACAACGAGACTGGCGTGATGTTCCCGATTGATAAAATCACCGAATTGACTGCCGATAGGGGGGTGGTCTTTCACACCGATGGGGTGCAGGTGGTCGGCAAGATACCTTTGAACCTGGCCCGAAGCAACATAGATTTGCTCAGCCTTTCCGGCCATAAACTGCATGGGCCCAAAGGTGTGGGTGTTCTGTACGTCAGGAAGGGGACACGGATGTCCCCCTTTATCGTGGGTGGCCATCAGGAAGCCGGACGCAGAGCAGGCACGGAAAATGTCCCAAGTATCGTTGGTTTGGGAAAGGCCTGTGAACTGGCGGCCGGGAATATAAAACAGGAAAACGACAAGGTTAAATACCTGCGTGACAAACTTGAAAAAGCGATCCTGGAAAAGTGTCCGGACTCTATGCTCAACGGCGATAAGGAAAATCGTCTGCCTAATACGGCCAATATCAGCTTTGAGTATATTGAGGGCGAAGCGATTCTGCTTATGCTCGACAAATACGGCATCTGTGCTTCCAGCGGCTCAGCCTGCACCTCCGGCTCACTGGAGCCCAGTCACGTCCTGCGTGCGATGGGCGTCCCGTTTACCGCTGCTCACGGCTCGATTCGATTCAGCCTCAGCCGTTACAACACCGAAGAAGAAGTCGATTACACAATCGAAAAAATGCCCCCAATTGTCAACCACCTCCGCGAATTATCGCCGTTCGTAGCGAAATAATGCTGCTGTTGGCAGCTCTGCACACAACGGAAAACTGCCGGAGGAGGGACTCGAACCCTCACCCAAGGTGAACCGGACGGGATGTTGGGCCCCAATTGTCAACCAGCTCCGAGAATTATTACTGCTTGTTATAAGGTAGTTCGGATTTTACCTTTTTCCTCCTTTTCCGGGCAGAGTGAATTAACGTCCTTCAACATCCAAAATACGTCTTTTCTTCAAGGCTCTCAATACAACATACGTAGCTAAGCCAAAGCCAAACAAGAGACAATAGGACAAGTTAATTTGCCATTTCCCTTCATAGAAAAAGTCGCCGATCACTTCCAGACAGGTAAACGATGCTATTATAACGAAAAAACCAGTGTACTCTCTTTTGAGGACGTGTTTCAGAGAAAATGGCAAAGCAGATTTTTGCCAGTTCTTAAAACTTGGGAAAATCATAGGTGTTTTGCTGGCCCATTCAATAAATGGCTGGCCGAATTTCTCGCGCAGAAACTCTTCTTCCACAAATATTATCCGCTCATAATACAAAAAGAAGAGCGACATAGCTGCCAAGCTAAAAAAGAAAGAATGTGGAAAGCAGGTGATACCCAGCCAGATTAAGAGATTGCCTAAGTACAATGGATGCCTGACAAGTGAGTACATGCCTGTAGTATTCAGAACATGTGCTTTCTGACTTTTTGTACCCCTGCCGGAGGTCCCTTTGGGTGCATGGCCAACAGTATAAACGCGAATTCCAAATCCTAAAAAGGAAATTGTGAAACAGAATATTTCCCATATATTATCCAACGTTTGACTTCCTTTGGGGTATGTGTAATCCATCAACGCAATTAGAAAAATAAATATTGTTAGTAAAGGCAGAAAGCTCCTCCACCTGAACAACCAACGCCCTATATGTCTATATTCTTCTATTTGAGCCACTATAGGTTCCTCAATCTTCCAAAAAGCGACCAGCCATGGAGTTCGCAGAGATACAAGCATGAATCCCGAATCCTACACGCTTGCTCCGAGCATAACTGAAGGAACGAACAACAAAGAAATTGCCGGAGGAGGGACTCGAACCCTCACCCTGTTGCCAGGACGGGATTTTGAATCCCGCGCGTCTGCCAATTCCGCCACTCCGGCCTTCTTAACTGATTATACTCTGTTTTGAATTAAATTTCCTCTCTTTCATCTCCGACCTCGTCAGGATACTGAGGTCCTGTATCTTTATTGGCTGCAGCCAAAGCTCGGTAGAAACACCACGCCAGGCCGCCTATGATAATCAGGAACACGACGGCAAGGATAATATAAGAGATGCCGCTTAGTTCATGGTGAACAGGAGCGACCATTTCATCGATTTGCTTGTGTCCCCCCAGACCAATCAAAATTATCGCAATAGATGCGCTGACACCCATCGCTGCTGTTATCCCAGCCCATCTTGCCAGCCAGGATGCCCGGCTTGTGGATGTATGGTATTTATCCAGAACATAGTTGCTCAGCAGCATCGCAACCACCCCGCCAGCCAGAGACAGCCAGAGGATGACCTGTTTTGCTATATGTGACATTGGTACCGTAAGCCAGAGAATGAGCAAAACTGCGATGACCACCGCCACAAAAAGTGCGATTGCCCCTTCACGTTTGCCCTCGATAACCGGCTTTTGCTCGAACCGCTCTGGCTCTTTGATGTCTGTACGGCCTTTGGCAAAGCTGAAGATAACAGCCACAACAGGTACTAAAGCCACAATTGCCAGCCCTACGCAATTTGATAATATCCACTCTCCTTCGGGCGTCCTCAGGAATCCTTCTCCGCTGATGTCATCAAAAAGCTGCCAGAAGAAAAGTGTGCCAAGGACAACCGGAATCACCAGGCGTATCAAATAATCCCACCATTTGCCCAGCGCCCAGTCGCTTCGGCTGTTGGCATGTCGGCGGAGTATATCTATGCGCCACAGCCAGCCCAAAACCACACATTCCAGCAGACCCATAAACGCTATGCCCCAGGTGCCGTTGACAAATCCATCAATGGTGCCGAGCCAGTTAAATCCTCCCTCCGTGATATAAATCAGGCCGAACAGAAAACCAACGATGCTCATCGCGGGCAGAACAATGCTCCTGCGCCACCCGGTTTTGTCGACAATGCTCGCCAGGATTGATTCGGTCATCGAAAAGGCCGAGTCGACACCCAGCGTCACAAGTGCAAAAAAGAAAACAAAGCTAAACCACGCCGAATAGGGCAATTGCGCCAGTGCATAAGGAAACGCCACAAAAGCTAACGAAGCCCCTTTTTCCGCCACTTTTTCAACCGCAACCGGATTGCCCGCCTGCTGAGTCACAAAAGCCATTCCTCCCAGCGTAGCAAACACCGCTAGTCCCGCTACGAAACTCGTTGCAAAGTCCGCAATGCTTATGATACCTGCATTATTATTAAGGTCGCTTTTTCTGTGAAGGAAGCTGGCATAGGTAACCATAACGCCGTATGCGAGACTCAGTGAGAAGAATACCTGACCGAATGCGTATCGCCACGTAATTGGCTTTGCCAATTCAGACCATACAGGGTCGAGATAGTATGCCAGGCCCTGCATACTTCCTTCGAGAGTCAGGCCCCGCACCGTAAGGATAAGCAGCATCAGCCACGGCAGTGGAACTGTAAGCCAGACTATCTTGCCAACGAGGCGTACACCTCTGAATATGCAAAAGTACATCGACGCCCAGGTAATAAGCAGCGGCCACACAATATTCCAGCGAATAGCGCCCAGATGCGGGCCTTCGGTCTTGCCCAGATATGTCTCGTTGAAAAAGAGCTTGGCGTTCTCGACCCCTTCTAATCCTTCACCCGCCCAGGGCAGTTCACCGCCGGTAAAGATTCCGACGATACTGTACCACAGAAAGCTAAAACAATACGCGAGAATCACCGGGTAATACGTGATTATTACAAAAGCAAGAATAATTCCCCACCAGCCGACCATCTCAAATCGCTTGTGTACGCGCTTAAAGGCATCAGGTGCTGCTCGCTGAGTATAATGGCCGATACTAAATTCGAGAATCATTATAGGGATGCCGACCAAAAACAGAGCGATGATATATGGAATCAGAAATGCCCCGCCGCCGAAGCTGTAAAGTTTGTAAGGAAACCCCCAAAGATTGCCCAAACCAACCGCCGACCCAATTGCAGCCAGGATAAATCCCCCACGTGTCCCCCAGCTTTCTCTTTGCTCTTCAAGAAGCTCAGCCATCACCAGTTATTTTTCCTGTTGTCCTTGTTCGCACAGGTGTGTTTCGTGCTCTCGTGGTTTTATGTCCTTGTGTTCTATGCCCAGCAATTCCAGTGTATTGCGTTCAATGATATTTCGAATACGGACTCGTGGAACGTTCGGCAGATTTGTATCAGCCAAAAGCATGTTAAAACCAAGCAGTGTCTCTATACACTGCCCTGCGTTACCTGATGGGAATCCACTGCCGAACAGCAGCTTATCCATCACTCCCCACTCATGCGCTGCTGTCACAATGTTGTAAGTTTGCCAGACACTACTCGGTCGAATGGTCAAATCCGCATATACATTTTTGTGCTTGTCCAGCATCGACAACGTTTGCTCAACAAAGGGCAAACCCATACTACCGATGATAATTTTCAAATCGGCAAACTCCCTGGCAACCTCATCCAGGAGATATGGTTGGGCGTAGCTTAAAACAGCATCTGTGCCAAGATGGCCACTGTTATGAAAGAAAACAGGAAGACCAAGCTCTTGTGCCGATTTATAAAACCGCATTGCCTTGCTGTGCGTCGGGTGAAAACCACACACCGAGCAATATAAAACCACCCCTTTGAGTTTTAGCTTCTCGGTCACAGATGCTAGGTTTTTTGTACTGATTTTATCTTTTGTTGGCTCTACAACCGCAAAACCAACCATTTTTTGTTTATGTTTATTCACATACTCGGATAATTTCTTATTGACCTCATCGCTTGGTCCATC
>Ga0315553_10002299_pt1 | contig 15388 bp, 15 predicted proteins | sample SalMarSW160140MG_FD_203099 | JGI IMG/M metagenome (GOLD analysis project Ga0315553, IMG submission 203099) | Salt marsh sediment microbial communities from the Plum Island Ecosystem LTER, Massachusetts, United States - Salt Marsh Sediment SW1601-40 ... | reverse complement strand
TCTTGATTCCGTACCCTTAAAAGCAGGTGACTGTCAGCTACCAACCGATAGCTGTTTGGGAATCCTGGGCTTACAGCCTGGCTCATTGGTCTTATTGAGGAGGCGTCGGGATATTTTACTTGACGCTATGCTACCCGGTAATAGATCCCGAGCTTATCGGGAATTCGACGTTAGTATTCTCAATCATATTATCTTGGGAAAGGTAATGGGTCTTACTCAAAAAGAAGACATCTCTCACACCGTAGACTTCATAGAAGCTCACCAGCATATAAAAGAAGGTAAATATCAATTAGCTTTCGTGTTAAATCCTCCGCAACCGGAGATGGTCAAAGCTGTTGCCGACGCTAAAGAGAGGATGCCGGGCAAATCAACTTATTTTTACCCCAAACTCCCTGCTGGTTTAGTCATCAATCCTCTGGACTGACTGGGTTTGCCGATAAAGTTGTCTATAGTTTTACTGCTTTGGCACTGTAAATACCGGGAAGCGCGAGTATCTCCTGTAGGTGTTCTTCACCTAATGATTCATCAAGAGCCAAAATCATGAGGGCTTTCCCCCGGGGTTGGAGCCTTGATAAGTGCATGGAACTGATATTAATATCAGCTTTGCCCGTTATATTACCGATGATGCCAACAAGCCCGGGCTGATCTACATGGTCACAGAAAAGGAAATACCCTCCACTGGGCACTATATCCATCCAAAAGTCATTAAACTGGACAATGTGGAGCTCACTATCTCTAACTGTACCCGATATTGTGGTTGTCCCTACATTGGTATTGACCTCCAGTGTGAGCAAGTTGGAGTAGTTCTGGCAGGTTGCCTCTTTTTCTTCGCTGATTTTCAAGCCACGTTGAGCAGCGATAAAGTTAGCGTTGACCAGATTGATTGTTTCCTCGCTTGCTCGCTGTAACAACCCGCTGATGAGTGCCGTCTTAATAGTGTTGCAATCGTAGTTAGCTACTCCGCCGCTATACGTGATGTGCGTTGACTTTATTTGACCCTCCATTAGTTGACTGGCAAGGTTGCCGATAGTTGCCGCTACTTTCATAAATGGTACCAGTTCGGGAGCTATATGTGGAGCATTTACGGCGTATTTGCTAAATCGTCCCTGAAGCACAGCCATGACCTCATCAGCAATATCTCTGGCGATGCTAGCCTGTGCTTCAATTGTAGATGCACCCAGATGAGGGGTAACAATTATCTTTTCTTCTGTGAATAGGGGACTATCTGTTATGGGTTCTTTTTCAAAAACATCGAAGGCAGCGCCAGCTATTTTCCCAGTTTTAACTGCTTTGACTATTGCTACCTCGTTAACCAGTCCACCCCGGGCACAATTGATAATTCGAGCCGTAGTCTTTAATTTCTCTAGCTCCTTACTACCAATTAAATTCTTGGTAGTTGCTGTCAGAGGCACATGGAGGCTGATAAAATCAGCCTCTCTAAGAAGCTGGTCCAAGGATACCAGGTCTACTTTTAAGTTTCCGGCATAGTCTTTAGAAACAAACGGGTCGTGGGCAACCACGCGCATCTCAAAAGCCTGGGCCCGTTTGGCCACTTCAGAGCCGACATTCCCTAGACCAATAATGCCGAGTATCTTATTCCTGAGTTCGTTGCCGATCATTTCCTCTCTTTGCCACTTACCTGATTTGAGGTGGCTATTTGCCTGTGGTACGTTACGTGCCATTGCCAGCATGAGCGCGATGGTATGTTCTGCAGCAGCTACAGTATTGCCTGTAGGGGCATTGACTACCACGATGCCTTGTCTGGTTGCAGATTCGACATCTATGTTATCTATGCCCACTCCTGCTCGGCCAATCACCTTAAGTTTCTTCCCCAATTCAATTACCTCCGCCCTCACTTGAGTCTGACTGCGCACAATCAAAGCATCGTAATCGCCAATTATAGCCTCGAGTTGTTCAGGCGCCAGTTTGGTTTTGACGTCAACTTGAGCATTGCTACGCAGGAATTTTAGCCCTTCTTCAGCAATTGAATCAGCCACTAAGATCTTCATCTTTTAACTAACCCTTCTTTGCTCGGGGTAGAGCTTCATTTAATGCTTCCAGTACTGACTTAATATCATGTTCATATACAGAGCCAAGATGACCAATACGGAATATTTTGCCAGCTAATTTCCTTTGCCCTCCGGCAATAACTACGTCGTGCTCTTCTCGGAGTACTTGAATTAGTTTGGAGATATCAATACTGTCACAGGCAGTAGCGGCCGTCACCGTGTTGGAGGCATACTCTTCTTCAGAGAAAAGGGACAATCCCAGTGATTTTACTCCTTCTCTGGCAATTTGAGCTACTCGAGCATGCCTGGCGAATATGTTATCTAGTCCCTCGTTTAGCATTAAATCCAGAGTGGTATCTAGAGCGTAGAAGAGGGGAATTGCCGGTGTCCATGGGGTTTGCCCTTTCTGGAGGAAATTTCTGGCTTTGCCGAAATCCCAGTAATATCGCGGCATTTTAGCTTGAGCATTGGCTTGCCAGGCTTTTTCACTTACGCTAACCATGGCTAGTCCTGGTGGCGCCATCCAGCCTTTTTGGGAACCAGTGACCACGACATCACACTGCCAGTCATCAGTAGGTAAATCAATGCAGCCCAGGCTTGAGATTGCGTCAACCAGAAGTAGTTTATCGAATTTCTTGACTACGGAGCTTATGTCACCTAGTCTGTTAGTCATCCCTGTGGATGTTTCATTGTGGGTTGCTAGGACTGCCTTAATATCACCATCTGCTTTCAATGCTTTTTCTACGGCATCAAGGTCAATTGCCTTCCCCCATTCAAAGCCAAGGCGTGTTACCTCAGCGCCATAGCTTTCGGCAATATCGGCAAAGCGCTCACTGAAGGCCCCGTTGGAGATGGATAAGACCTTATCGCCCGGCGACATGGTATTGACAATAGCCGCTTCCAGTCCACCGGTACCTGATGAGGTAAGCAGGAAAACATCTCCTTTGGTCTGAAATGCTTGCTTCAGTTTCCCCGTTGTTGAATTAAGAATTCTAGCAAACTCCTCACCACGATGGTTTATCATTTGCCGCCCTAGGGCTTGAAGAGCTTGTGGTGGGCAAGGCGTCGGTCCTGGAACACGTAGCTGCATTATTACCTCCTAATTAGACCTTCTCTTTGTCGGCATCAATGATTTCAGCCAGGTGAAGCTTACCGACCTTAATTCTATCGCCAGGTTCAATTTCAATATTCTCGTCTTTGACTACCTGCCTGGTTCCATCTGGTTTGATTATCTGAACAGCGCCCTGAGCAAGTAACCTTCTAGCTTCGCTCATGCTATTCGCAAATTTGTTTTTCACAAGCCACTTCGGTATGTCCCTGCGCCAGATCACCCTGACACTAGCTTTGATGCCAATACTAACTCTCGTTTCTACTTTGTGAAGTTCTCGCTTCTGATACTTCTTTTTGAAGTATTCCTGTTCCTTTTCGGCTGCCTTTCTGCCATGAAATTGCCTGACAATTTCATAAGCCAATCGTTTCTTGATATTCATAGCATTCGCCGAGGGAGTTTTCAATTGCTCCCTGAAATTATCAATTTCTTGTTCAGGAACGTCGGTCACCAGCTCAAAATAGTCCACAATAAGAGAGTCGGGAATGGACATCACCTTGCCGTATATTTCCTGGGGAGGCTCGGTAATGCCTATCTGGTTGTTTAAGCTCTTGCTCATCTTCAGATGACCATCAGTACCGACCAAGAGGGGAACAAGGAAGATTTGCTGGGGAGGCTGCCCCGTGCTTTGCTGGAGCTCTCTGCCCACAAGGCAATTGAATTTCTGGTCAATACCACCGAATTCAACATCGGCTTTGATAGCTACTGAATCATAGCCCTGAAGCAATGGGTAAAGCATTTCAGTTAATGATATGGGGTTGCCAGAGTTGTACCGCTTATTAAAGTCCTCTCTGGCTAGAAGTTGGGCTATGGTGAATTTCCTGGTAAGCCTAATTATGTCATCCAAATTGAATTGGGAGAACCATTCGCTTTGCCATCTTAGCTCTGTCTTATCCTTGTTTACCACCTTGAAGAATTGTTCCATGTAGGTTTGGGCATTGTTTTTTATTTCTTCTGGGGAAAGCATCGGGCGCGTGGCTGACTGACCACTGGGGTCGCCAATTCGGCCCGTCCAGTCGCCGACTACAAGAATGACCTTATGTCCTAACTCTTGGAACTGACGCAGCTTTCTCAAGCCCACTACATGTCCCAGGTGGATGTCAGGAGCGCTGGGATCGAAGCCTTGCTTCAGGGTGAGAATTCTCCTTGAGTTCAGCAGCTTCAGTAGCTCCGCCTCAGTTATAATTTCAGCTACTCCTCGTTTTAAGATGGTGGCAAACTTGCTGTTACTCATTTTAAATCTTCAGCTAAAATCGCTTCTATTTCTCGCACATCTTTTTCGATTTGTGCACTTAGCTCTTCAACAGAGGGAAAGCGCTGCTCCTCTCTTAATTTTTGGACAAATTCTACTCGCATGTCTTTGCCATATAAATCACCTTTATAGTTTAACAGATGGGTTTCCACCATTTCCTCCCCTGTACCAAAAGTGGGGCGGGTGCCTATATTAGTCGCTGAAGGGAAATGCCTGCCTTCTACCTGAGCGATAGTGGCGTAGATGCCATTTCCTGGTAATGCTTGTTGCGGCTTTATATCCAAGTTAGCTGTGGGAAATCCTAAAACTCGGCCACGCTTTTCAGAAGTGATGATTTTGCCTTCCAGGTAGAAATAGCGCCCCATTAACTTTGTTACCTTTCTCATATCGCCTTCAGCTAATGCTCGGCGGATAAGAGTGCTGCTCACTATTTCGCCATTGATTTTAAAAGGGGGTACAACGTCCACATTGAATCCCATTTCATATCCCAGGGTACGGAGCAGGTTGATATTTCCTTCCTTGCCTTTTCCCAAAGCAAAATCAGGCCCCACCAGGATGCCGCGCATACTGAGATGTTTCTTAATTAAGGATATAAATTCCTGGGCACTTAGTTGAGCTAACTTTGGCGTGAAAGTTAGCACTACCACTACACTTACACCTAACCTCTGAAAAGCCCCGACCCTATCCTCAAGGCTGGTAAGCCAGGGCAGTTGACTATGCGGATGCAAGACGGATTGGGGATGAGGGCTAAATGTCACTACACCGCTAAGTAAATTTCTCTCCGCCGCTCGTTCCTTTAATTTCCTCAACAGGTAGCGGTGTCCGGCGTGTACACCATCAAATACACCAATGGTAAGTAGTGTTTCTCCTTGGGGAGTTACACTGGCTAGCTCCTGCTCGATTTCCATAGTTTCAGGATTCGGTACTTGTGCTTGGAGTAGCGAGCGTTCTATTCCTAGCTTCGGCTATGGGTAGTAATTGGGCCATTAAAAGGCGAAAGTTATCAAATGTGAGTGATTGAGTACCATCGGCAAGCGCCTGGTCAGGATTGGGATGGACTTCAATGAGAAGTCCGTCTGCCCCGGCAGCTACTGCTGCTAATGCCAGCGGGAGTACCAGATACCATTTACCTGTGCCGTGACTTGGGTCAGCGATAATGGGTAAATGGCTGACTTTCTCGATAATTGGTATAGCACTAATATCCATGGTATTGCGGGTATAGCTTTCAAAAGTTCTAATACCACGTTCGCAAAGAATAACCTGCTCATTCCCCTGATTTAAGATATATTCAGCGGCCAATAACCACTCTTGTATGCTGGACGACAAGCCACGTTTGAGCAACACCGGCTTCTTTGTCTTGCCGACTTCGTCGAGTAAAATGAAGTTCTGCATGTTTCTAGCTCCAATCTGGAGTATATCAGCGTATTTAGCTACTAAATCAACATGCTCTGGTGCCATAACCTCAGTGATTACGGCCATTTGAGTTTCCTTGCCTGCCTGTGCTAGCATAGCGAGGCCAGCTTCGCCCAGTCCACGAAACTGATAGGGCGAAGTGCGTGGTTTAAAGGCACCACCACGCAGCATAGTAGCCCCGGCCGCTTTAACCGCTCGAGCAGTAGAGAAAAGTTGTTCCTCACTTTCTACAGCGCAGGGTCCAGCCATTACGACTATACCATTGCCACCGATAGTCACGCCGTTCAGTTTGACTATGGTATCCTGGGGATGGAACTCCCGACTGGCAAGTTTGTAAGGTTTGCTCACAGGTATGACCTGTTCTACTCCAGGGAGTAATTCCAGGGCATCGCGAAGTTCAGGGAAGGGTTTTCCCAGTACGCCAATAACGGTTTGTACAATACCCTGCGATATTTGTGCCTTCAGACCACCGACTTCGATTCTGTCTATAACGCGTCTGATTTCTTCCTGGCTGGAGCCAGTTCTCATGACTACAATCATGTGTTGCCTCCAATTGAAAGTGGGGGTTTGTTCTTTAACTTCTTCGCCTCTCCCAGGTAAACGTGTGCGATTTCCTCAGGTCCCTTTTCAGTATTCACAAGTATCAGTACTCGCAGACACCGCGGTAGATCATTAGGGACGTTCATTTCATGGCCACAGAGCATAGCCAGGTCGGATGGCCATCCTAGCTCTCGTGCTGCTGAGGCGGGGAATTCAGCATTTAAATCTGGCGTCGTTGTGAAGAAAATAGCCGCTATGTCCTTAATTTCAATTTCGTTAGCTCGTGCCATTTCCATGAGCAATTTTTCAGTTGCAGCCAGGACGCGTTCTTTACTATTTGCTGAAACTGTGATAGCTCCTCTGATGCCACGGCACTGCAATTCGATATATCTCCTTTTCGGTTTAGAATAATAGACTATATCAATTCTTGTCCTTCGTCCACCTTCAAATTAAAAACCGCCAGTCCTCCATCTTATCACCCTCCCTTTATACAACAGTACTGAATAGGTAAGCACAAAACCTAAACCATACCTCGCAATCCTTTGTATCGCAATACGATGTATTATCTATTATGAATGCTAAGAGGTTTTTCGTCAATACCCTTGGGGCTCTATAATAGATTTTACGAAGAATTTTTGCTAGGAAGTCAGGGCGGCAGGAGCCTTTGGGCCGAAAAACCAAGCGAAAGGTAACGTAAGAGCATAGTATTCCTGCTGAAGTTAGGGACGTACAAGAATGAGGGCACTTCGCACCATATCGGGGTGGATTACCATTGAAGATATGCCTATGTTGAACTGCAAGATCGCAAGTGATGACAGTGCGACTATTGTTGACATCAATCGATAATGAGGCGCAGACGCCACCTTCTTCAGATAATTCGCGGTACAGCATGACCTTACGCATATCACCAGAGTAATTATAGAAGCAGACCAGCAATTCGTATCGTCTGCCTCACATTATCTCATCCCAGCACCTGGTCAAAGCATTACAGGGCGAATGATCTGACGTGACAACCCCGCCTTGACAGCGGACCGGAATAGGGTAGGCACCTTACTTATACTATGGCTAGCCAGCAACAGATGGCCGTTGCACTGTGCCAAGCTCGACTCATATGCACGGCTAAGTACCAATGATACCGTTGCTCACTATTCGCTTGTCTGGCAGCAATCTCAGGTGATAAGATAGTACATTCCTGCTTATTGTAGTACCTGTGATTTCTAGATATGCAGAGGGAAAAATTTGAGGCTCTCGTAGCCAAGGCAATCGATAATTTACCACCCGAGTTTCAACGTAAACTGGAAAATGTTGATATTGTGGTAGAAAATTGGCCCACGCCCGGACAACTGAGACAGATTAAATACGGTCATCCTACTCAACTGCTCGGTCTTTATCAAGGTGTACCACAAACCAGGCGAGGCCGGCGATACGGATTGGTTTTACCTGATAAGATAAGCATATTTCAAAAGCCCATTGAGGAGTATTGTCGCTTTGGCAATGAAATCGAGGCAACCATAGAGGAAGTGGTGCGCCATGAAATAGCCCACCATTTTGGCCTAGACGATAAGACTCTGCGTAAGATAGAGAGTGAGAAACACGGAAGGAAATGAGTTAAGTAACGGATATTCAGATGGCTCGACATCATATTGACCTCGATTCCCCGAGATCCGAGCTAGAGTTTCCTGTGTTATGTAAGCAGTAGAAAACATCACTAGTAGTTCCAACGGAGACTACAACTATGAAAAATGGTCCTGAAGGTACAGAGAATGCTTCTAGAAGAATTTTTCGGAGATACTTTCCCCTGATACTTATACTATGGATTATATTTGTGTTATATCCCAATCCTTTAAACTTCATTTTCAGCATCGAAAGACTTCGTAATTTCGATGCTGACCCTGGCGCTGTTGAATTTATGCTGAATGACTTTCCTTCTGACCCTGTAGCTATAGAGAAAGCAGTCCTGGCTAAAATACCCTATCGCCACGATTGGACAGTTTATAACATGCCCTGGTATTGCCCTACTATTGAAGAAGTGCTGGAGCAAGGAACGGGGGATTGTAAGTCTCGAGCTCTGGTCCTAGCCTCCGTCTTGGAAGCTAAAAATATTTCCTACCAAATGAATTTATCTCCCACACACGTGTGGGTGAATTATGAAAGTAAACAGGATACCTCAATTGAGAATGATCAAGTAGAGTTTTATCAATACGATCCCGAAACGGGTGAGAGGCGATTCAAGATTCCTCATATTGGTCCCAGCAGGGTAATGAATGCCTTCTGGCAATCTTTTTGGGATCCCATGCCCGAAGGCAGAAGGGCTCTTCTAATTTCAGGCCCACTAGCTTTTATAGCAGCCAGAGTGATTTTACGCAAGAAGAAAACTGCCCAAAAAGAAGGGGAATAAATGCCTCGCATGGGGAAAAAAGAATAACAGAACCCTATATATGGCAATAGCTCATCTTCTCCATGGTCAGCTTAGCTCAACATAAAAGGGCAACTAGTTCGATAAACCCTCATAGCTCCCGTTTTTTCCTCTCTAGGATGAAATCGTGTTACAATGCAATTCGCTGACAGTCAGGACTATGTGATAATATAATATACTAAGCTGCGAAATGATTATCGCTGTTATCGGAGATTCCTCCTGTTCCCCAGAAGAAGCCAAGCTGGCTGAAAGTGTCGGGGAGCTTTTGGCGCAGCAAGGCACCACTATAGTATGCGGTGGCCTTGGTGGTGTGATGGAAGCTGCCTGTCGCGGGGCCAAGTCAAAAGGCGGTTTGACCATAGGCATTCTGCCTGGACAAGATCCAAGCGCAGCAAATCCCTGGGTAGATATTCCCGTAGCTACTGGCATAGGTGAGGCCAGAAATGTCGCAGTGGTGAAGTCAGCCCAGGCAGTGATTGCCATCGGTGGAAGATACGGAACGCTGAGCGAAATTGCCTATGCTTTGAAAAGTAACATCCCAGTCATCGGCTTGAACACCTGGTCGCTTTCACGCAACGGACAAAAGGATGATTCCATAATCAGAGTTCGGAGTGCTGCCGAGGCAGTGGACAAAGCAATTTCTTTGACTAAGAGACGCAAAATTTATGAGATTGCTTCGCTACGCTCGCAATGACAGGAAAGAAAACGGCAAGTATTAAAAGTGTAATAGCCAGAGAGATTCTCGATTCTCGGGGCAATCCTACTGTAGAGGTACAGGTAGTACTGACTGATGGGAGCATAGGCGTCGCTGCTGTCCCCTCAGGAGCGAGCACCGGAAAGCATGAAGCCGTGGAGCTTCGGGATAGTGATAGAAGTAGATATGGGGGGCTCGGCGTTCTAAAGGCTATAGAACACGTAAATGGTGAAATCGCTTCAGCAATGGCGGGAATGTCGGCACTGGAGCAAGCAGCCATTGACCAGCGACTTATTGAACTTGATGGCACTGCTAATAAATCCCGGCTTGGGGCTAATGCCATACTGGGGACATCTCTTGCCGTAGCCAAGGCCGGAGCCAGCTTTCGGGGCGTTCCTTTATACCGTTATTTGGGAGGGGCAAAAGCCGACCTACTGCCTGTGCCCATGTTGAATATCCTAAATGGGGGTAAGCATGCCCAAGGCTCTACCGATTTTCAGGAATTTATGATAGTACCGATTGGCGCCGCCAGTTTCAATCAAGCCATGCAAATAAGTAGCGAAGTATATCATGCCCTGCATAGGGTGCTTGAAGATAAGAGATTGAACACCAATGTAGGTGATGAAGGTGGCTTTGCTCCCCAGTTAACCTCTAATAAGGATGCACTGGAGTTGATATTATCAGCCATCGGCATGGCTGGCTATAAAGCCGGCCAGGACTTATTTATCGCCCTGGACCCAGCTGCCAGCACTTTCTATCAAGATGGGAAATATGTGCTCTCCCGAGAAAATGTTACTCTCGGTTCCACAGAAATGATTGACTATTATGTCAAATTAGTTTCGGATTACCCAGTCATCAGCATTGAGGACGGGCTGGCTGAGGATGATTGGGCAGGCTGGTCGTTACTGACTGCTCAACTAGGGAAACAGACTCAACTTGTCGGTGATGACCTTTTTGCTACCAATATGGCACGCCTGGAAAAAGGCATTTCCCGAAAGGCTTCCAACTCAATTCTCATTAAGGTAAATCAGATAGGCACGCTAAGTGAAACCCTGGCTGTTATCAAAAGAGCACAACAGACGGGATGGACAACTATTATCAGCCACAGGTCTGGTGAGACAGAAGATACTACTATTGCCGACCTGGCGGTAGCCAGTAATGCTGGGCTCATCAAAGCCGGTGCCCCTTGTCGTAGCGAGAGGCTGGCTAAGTACAATCGTCTTCTCAGGATAGAGGAGGATTTAGGAAAAGCTGCACAGTACCATGGCAAAAAGGCGTTATATAATTTGGATAGGATAAAATAATGCAGGTATTAAACGGTGTTCACCAAATTAAAAGCCCTTGTCCTGGAGATACGCCGTGGTATACCAATGTCTATGTAATTGAAGGCGGCGATGGTCATATAATGGTTGACTGCGGCTGGGACAGCCAGGAATCACTCTGGGCTCTTCAGGAAGGAATAAAGGCAGCAAACCTCAAGCTTCGCGACATCACAAAAATAGTTATCACCCATATCCACCCAGACCATTATGGATTGTCAAGCAAGATAAAACAGATTTGCGGGGCCCAAGTAGCTATTCACAGAATTGATGCGGGTTTTATCTCTCCCAGATATAAAGATTTCGCTAACCTGATTAAAAAGACTGAAGAGCTGCTTCGGCAGAATGGCGTTCCTGATAATGAATTACCTCAGTTAAAAGAGGCTTCGTTATGGATGAACAAATATGTCACTCCGGATGCCCCTGAAGTTAAGCTAGAGGACGGCGATACAATTTCCAATGACTCTTTCGAATTTGAGGTATTATGGACACCGGGACATTCGCCGGGACATATCTGCCTTTATGAACGAGAGAGGAGGTTTATTCTCACCGGTGACCATGTCTTGTATGATACCAATCCCCATATTGGCCTCAATCCCCAATCTGGCGATAACCCCCTGGGCAACTATATTACTTCCCTGAAAAAACTGGAGCGCCTTAAGGTTCATTTTATTCTCCCGGGACATGGGCCGATGTTCAACGCTTTAGGACTGAGAATAGAAGGAATACTCCAGCATCACGAGGAAAGGAAGAGGGCCATTATGCAGGCTTTGCGAGACGGTCTGAAGACAGCCTACGAGGTAGCTCAGCAAATCCCCTGGATGGTCGACCAAGGAAGAAGTTCCTTTCAAGATTTGGCAGTCTGGGACAGGCGAATGGCTGTTACCGAGACCCTTGCCCATCTTAGGCTTTTAATGGAAGAAGATAGGGTGGGCAATGTTGATATGGATGGCGCATCTTTATATTTAGCTAAAGACTAGCAAAAGGAGGTAAAAAATGGCAACGAGAGTAGGAATAAATGGCTTCGGGCGTATTGGCAGGTTAGCTTTGAAGGCAATTATCAGGCGTTGTGGCGATAAGGTGGAGGCAGCGGCGGTGAATGACCTTACCGATGCAAAAACCAATGCCCATCTTTTTAAGTACGATAGCAATTACGGCATCTATCCTGGTAAGGTGGAAGCTAAAGACGATTGCATCGTAATTGATGGCAGGAAGATAAATGTCTTGGCTGAGCGTGACCCAGGGAAAATTCCCTGGCGAGACTACAGCGTGGATATTGTGATTGAGTCTACCGGGCTTTTCACCCAGGCAAGCAAGGCTGCTGCTCATCTTCAAGGCGGTGCTAAGAAAGTAATTATTTCAGCGCCGGCTAAAGAAGAGGACATATCTATCGTTCTTGGGGTCAATGAAGAGAAATATGACCCGGCTAAGCATCGTATTATATCCAACGGCTCCTGCACCACTAATTGTATTGCCCCTGTAGTTAAGGTCCTTCACCAAAACTTTGGGATCGTTCATGGATTAATGACCACTATCCACGCTTATACTAACGACCAAAAGATACTGGATGTGTTTCACAGCGACCTGCGCCGGGCAAGGTCTGCTGGTACCAACATTATACCCACCACTACTGGCGCTGCTCGTGTTGTGGGCGTGGTCATCCCGGAACTTCAGGGCAAATTGCACGGTATTGCCCTGAGAGTGCCCATTTCAGCGGTGTCCGTAGTTGATTTCGTCGCTGACTTAAATAAAAAGGCGAGCGCTGAAGAGATTAACGCTGGCTTTCTTAAGGCTGCTGATGGAGAGCTTAAGGGAATTCTTGAATATTGTGACAAGCCACTGGTGAGCTCGGATTTCAAGGGCAACTCCGCTAGCGCTATCTTCGATGCCTTAAGCACCATGGTTATTGATGACAACCTGATAAAAGTGTTAGCCTGGTACGACAACGAGTGGGGTTATAGTTGTCGTCTTGCCGACCTCGTCTCTTATATTATTGGTAAGGGATTATAATTCTTACCCAAGTTCTTCCTATAAGGCGAGAAATAAGGAGAGAAACAAATAATGCACGTCAGCGTGTGTCAAATTAAACTTCGCCTGCCTGAGAACCACTCACTTAAGGGTAAGAGACAGGTAATTAAATCTATAACCGCGCGGCTACAAAACAGGTATAAGGTTTCCGTAGCCGAGGTGGATAATCAGAATTTATGGCAATTAGCTACTTTAGGGGTAGCCTGCGTTAGCAATCATAGAAGGCATGTCGATGAGGTTCTGGCCAATGTCGTAAAGTTCATTGTCCAGAACTACCCCGACGTAGAGTTATTGAGTTCGGAAATAGAAACTTTTCCCTGATGGATGCTGCTGCCTTTCTCCATCACCTTGTCAGTCTGTCTGATTATCGCCATCAGTTCGTCCACATTGAACACATTCCCCCGCAGGGTGCTGTATTCGGAAAACTAGACAATCCCCTATACTCCGACCTACAAGCATGCCTTAAATCCCTGGGGATATTAGCTCTTTACAGCCACCAGGCTAAGGCCTTGAATGCCATCCTGGCTGGTAAAAATGTGATAATAGCCACGCCGAGTGCTAGTGGCAAGACACTTTGTTATCACTTAGCCACGCTCGATGCACTTCTACATGACAGGAACAGCCGTGCTCTTTATGTCTTCCCCACGAAAGCTCTGACCCAGGATCAGCTGCGTAGTTTAAAACAAATCCTGAGCGAAACGAAGGAACTCTCCCAATTTCTATCCCGAGGAGCGGTGGCTACTTTCGATGGTGATACACCACAGAATGAGAGGGCAAACATAAGAAAAAGAACAAATATAGTGCTTACTAACCCGGATATGCTCCACCTGGGCCTTTTGCCTAACCACCAGTCATGGTCCAGACTCTTTCGCAATCTGAAATATATCGTGATAGATGAGACCCATATCTATCGGGGTGTATTCGGCTCTCATGTAGCCAATGTCCTGCGGAGGTTGCGTCGGCTTTGCTCTACTTATGGCTCTAATCCCCAGTTTATTTGCTGCTCGGCTACTATCGCCAATCCACAGGAGCACGCGCAAAATATCGTCGGTTTGCCCTTTGAGTCTGTTGTGGAAGACGGCTCCCCGCATGGCCAGAAATACTTCACTTTTTGGAATCCACCTGTCATTGATGAGGCCAAGACCAGCCGACGAAGTTCCAACAGTGAGGCGGCTTTCCTTCTTAGAGAGCTTGTTCAAAAAGAGATTCGTAGTCTGGCATTTGCCAGTACTCGTAAACTGACCGAACTGATTTATATTTATACCAAGGAACAACTACCTCCCTCCCTGAGGAATAAAATCAGTCCTTACCGGGCAGGTTATCTTCCCGAAGATAGACGCCGAATTGAGCGTCAATTTTTCGATGGCGAGCTTCTTGGCTTGGTCGCCACAACAGCCCTGGAGTTGGGAATAAATATAGGTGATCTGGACGCAACTGTACTCACCGGCTATCCCGGAAGCATCGCCAGCGCCTGGCAGCAAGCAGGACGTAGCGGACGAAGCACCCATAGCTCCTTGAGCTTTCTTATTGCACAGGAAAATCCACTCGATCAATACCTGATGCGCAATCCGGATTTCTTTTTTGGTAAGAACTTCGACAACGCTATAATCAATCCTGTCAATCCCTATATTCTGAAACCTCACTTACTCTGTGCTGCCTGGGAGAAATCTCTGGAAGAAGAGGATGCGGAATTCTTCGGCGAAACTAGTGCTTTGCTGGCTGAATTAGAACAAGAAGGGAGGTTGAGAAAACGCCAGGGAAAATACTATCTCTCCCCCTCTATTACATATCCCGCTCAGGATATAAATATCAGGACAACATCAGGGCAAAATTATGCTGTTATCGATGGTCGAGAGGGTTGCTTGTTAGAAACAGTAGAAACCAGCGTTGCCTTTTTTCAGATACATTCCGGTGCTGTTTATCTCCACCAGGGTGAATCGTATCTCATAAAGGAACTCGACTTAGCCCGGCATATCGCCTGGGCAGAACCCAAGTCTGTGGATTACTATACCCAGACTATGGAAATAGACGATATCAGAGTCACGAAGATGCTCGAGAAAAAAGACGGCCGTACAGTGGAGGTTTACTTCGGAGATGTTGATGTGACTAACATAGTAGTCGGATTTAAGCGAAAGAGGCAGTTCACAGAAGAGGTCATCAGTGAGGAACCTCTTGATTTGCCAGCACAAAATTTCCCCACTAAAGCCCTGTGGTTTGATTTGCCCCAGAAGGCGCTTGACAGGATAGCTGGCGCCGGGCTTGATTTCCATGGTGGTTTACATGCCTGTGAACACGCTGCTATTGGAATACTTCCCCTATTCGCCCTTTGCGACCGCAATGATATTGGTGGTGTTTCCACCTCCTTTCATCCCGATACTGCCAAGGCGCAGATTTTTATTTATGACGCCCACCCGGGAGGCATCGGCATTGCCGAGAAGGGGTTTGAAATGATAACCGAGCTCTGGCAGGCCACTCTGAAAGCAGTCGCAGAATGTCCGTGCGCTGAAGGTTGTCCTTCCTGCGTGCAGTCGCCCAAGTGCGGTAACAACAACCAGCCACTGGACAAAGAAGCAGCAATAGTATTGCTCGAAGAACTCGTGGCTTGAGAG
>Ga0315553_10002298_pt1 | contig 15393 bp, 16 predicted proteins | sample SalMarSW160140MG_FD_203099 | JGI IMG/M metagenome (GOLD analysis project Ga0315553, IMG submission 203099) | Salt marsh sediment microbial communities from the Plum Island Ecosystem LTER, Massachusetts, United States - Salt Marsh Sediment SW1601-40 ... | reverse complement strand
TGTCATGTCGTCGGCGCGGTCATTGCGTTCGGTCAATGCAGCCAGCGCTGGTCCGTGGCTGAATACAATTGTGCGCGTTTTGGCTGGTCGCGCGAAACGGGCATCGGATATGGCACCGCAAAACCAGGACACGACCGCGAATCCGGCGCCGCTGGGCCTCAGCGCCTTCGGCCTCACCACCGTGCTCCTCAACTTGGCGACGTCCGGGCTCTACCCGCTCGACAGCATGATCCTTGCCATGGGCATCTTCTACGGCGGCCTTGCCCAGGTGTTGGCCGGCATCATGGAATGGAGAAAGGGCAACACCTTCGGCACCACGGCGTTTACCTCGTACGGTTTCTTCTGGCTGAGCTTCGCCGGGATTCTGATCCTGCCGAAACTGGGGCTGGGGGCAGCGCCGACGGCGTCGGCGCTGGCGGCGTATCTGTTCCTGTGGGGGTGCTTCACCACGGCGCTGTTCGTCGCCACCTTGCGGCTAACGCGCGCCTTGCAGGCGGTGTTCCTGACGCTCGCCGTGCTGTTCTTCCTGCTCGCCATAGGTGACGCCACAGGATCGGCGTTCGTCAAGACAGTCGCGGGCCTTGAGGGAATCGCGTGCGGCCTCATCGCGGTCTATGCCGGCCTGGCCCAGGTCCTGAACGAGGTCTACGGGCGCACGATCGCCCCGCTGGGCTGAGCCTATCGCTCGGTCAGCTTCAATTCGATGCGGCGATTCTTGGCCAACGCCTCGTCGCTGTCGCCTTCCTCGATCGGTTGGAACTCGCCGAATCCGGCTGCCACCAGGCGGTTAGCGGGCACGCCCCCGTCGATCAAAAACCGAACCACCGAGATCGCGCGGCTTGCCGATAGCTCCCAGTTCGAGGCGAAAGGAGAGCCAGGGCTGGTGATCGGCCGTTTGTCGGTGTGGCCGTCGACGCGCAGCACCCATGGAATCTCCTGAGGGATTTCCTTGTCGAGCTCGAGGATAGCCTCGGCAATCTTGTCCATCTCGACCAGACCCTCGGGGTTGATATCGGCCGAGCCGGTGGCGAAGAGGACCTCCGACTGGAAGACGAACCTGTCGCCGACAATGCGGATGTCAGGCCGATCGCCGAGGATCTCGCGCAGGCGCCCGAAAAAGTCGGAGCGATAGCGCGACAGCTCCTGGACGCGCTGGGCGAGGGCGACGTTCAGACGTCGGCCGAGGTCGGCGATCTTGGTCTGGCTCTCCTGGTCCTTGGCTTCCGAGGCGTTGAGGGCGGTCTCGAGGGCGGCGATCTGGCGGCGGAGCGCGGCGATCTGCTGGTTGAGCAACTCGACTTGAGCGAGCGCCCGCTGGCTGATCTGCCGTTCCTCATCGAGGTTGGTGTTCAGCACCGCGATACGGTCGTCGGCTGAGGCGGACGCAGTCGATTCCTGATCGAGGAACCCCTGCAGCCGGTCGCGTTCGCCCTCGGCGGCCGTGAGGCTCGCCTGGAGGGTTGCGAGGTTGTCGGCGAGCTCGCTCTTGCTGGCGCGTTCAAGCGCCAGCATCTCCGTCAACTCGGCGATCTGCGCGTTGAGCCGCTCCAGGACGACGTCGCGGCCGGAAATCTCGCGGGAGAGCAGGAACTGGACCAGTGCGAACACCGACAGGAGAAAGACGAAGACCAGGAGAAGGTTGGTCAGAACGTCGACGAAGCTCGGCCAGTACTCGGCACGGGCGACGCTGCGACGGGCGCGAGCCATGGCCGACGGCTACTCCCCGGGGGTCGGCGCGCGCAGGGCGCGGGCGATGGTCTCGAGGAGCGACTCGACCTTGCGCTGCTGGTCCGACTGGGCGTCGACCCAGTTCCTGATCACTTGTTGCTCGCCGCGCATGTGCTGGACCAGACCCTGGATGCCCTCGGCGAGGTTGGCCATGGCAGTGGTGGCGCGCTGGGTCGTGCCGCCAACCTGATCGCCGCGGCCTTCCTGGATCGTGCGGGCCAGGCGCTCGATGGCGACGCGCAGGTCCTCCGCCGTGGTCACGCCGCCGCGCGGATCGACCAGTTCGGGGTCGAGATCGGTCACTGTCGACAGCCAATCCTCCAGGTCGTTGTAGAACAGGTTCTGGGCCTGACCGGCCTGCAGATCGAGAAAACCGAGGACCAGCGAGCCGGCGAGTCCGAAGAGCGAGGAGGAGAACGCGATGCCCATGCCGCCGAGGGGGGCGGCGAGCCCGTTCTTCAAGTCCTCGAAGATGACGCCGGTGTTCGACGACGATACGTCGAGCGAATTGATCGTGGTAGCGACGTCGCCGACCGTGCGCAGGAGTCCCCAGAACGTGCCGAGCAGGCCGAGGAAGATCAGCAGGCTCGTCAGATAGCGGCCCATGTCGCGATCCTCGTCGAGCCGCATCTGGATCGAATCCAGAATCGAACGCATCGTATGGGTCGAAATCGCCATGCGGCCGATGCGGTCGCCGAGGAGGGTGGCCATCGGCGCCAGCAACACTGGCGCGCGTTCGACCTCGATGCCGGGCTCGGCGACGCGGAAGGTGTTGACCCAGCGGATCTCCGGGAACAGCCGGATGACTTGGCGGAAGGCGAGCACGATGCCGATGGCCAGAACCGCCAGGATGACTCCGTTCAGGCCAGGATTGGCGTAGAATGCCGTAAACACCTGGCGCCACAAGATGAGCGCGATGAAGGCGGCGATGATCAGGAATATGGTCATCCGCCACAGGTAGACCTGTGGACTGGCCAGCTTGTAGGGGTCGTACTCCCGCGCCCTGGCTCGCCTGAAGAAGTTCACCTGCTACCTCTTTCGCTTCCCCCAGACTCTTAGCGTGAATTGTGACGGGAGAGAAACCGCAAAATCTCGGCCCGCGCCGGCGGCTTAGCGGGGGCGCCCGGCGGCGGTCAGGCTAGCGAGGAGCGCGGGGTGGATGCGGTCATTGCCGGCGACAATGGAGTCGCCGGCAAGAACGTCGCCGCCGCCGCCGGCGTCGGTGACCATGCCGCCGGCCTCGCGCACGATGACGACACCGGCGGCAACGTCCCACGGCGACAGACCGCGTTGCCAATAGCCGTCGTAACGGCCGGCGGCGAGCCAGGCGAGGTCGAGTGCGGCCGAGCCGCAGCGGCGGATGCCGGCGGTCTTGTCGGTGAGGCCGCGGAGTTCGGCCAGGAACACATCGTGGCCGGCGCGCCCGATCGACGGCATGCCGGTCGCGATGACCGCATCGGCGAGGTCACGGCGGACCGAGACGCGCATTCGGCGATCGTTGTAGAAAGCGCCGGAGCCGCGCTCGGCAACGTAGAGCTCGTTGAGCACGGGATTGTAGATGACGCCGGCGACGAGTTGGCCGTCGCGCTCGAGGCCAAGTGAGATCGCGAACAGCGGAATGCCGTGGAGGAAGTTGGTGGTGCCGTCGAGGGGATCGACGATGAAGCGATGGTTCCGGTCGGTGCCGGGGAGCTCACCACTCTCCTCGGTGAGGATCGACCAGTTGGGTCGCGCCTTGCGCAACTCGGCGATCAGAGTCTCGTCGGCACGGTGGTCGGCGGCAGTAACAAAATTGCCCGGCCCTTTGAGCGACACTTGTAGGTTCTCTACCTCGCCGAAGTCGCGGGCGAGGCCGCGGCCGGCCTTGAGCGCCGCATTGACCATGACGTTGAGGATCGCGGTGCGGGGCATGTGTTGACGTGGAGACCGGAGTCAGGGCGGGGCCCCAAGCACCACACTTGCCGGCGCGGTTCAAGCGGCCCGGTCAGTCGGCCGGCCAGCGCTGGGCCGCGGCGACCGCTGCCTGGCGCTGATCCTCAGGTAGGCCGTCGACGAACGCGTCAAGGAAATCGTCGCCCTTGCCGGCCTTGGTTGCCAGCAGGTGCCATTTGGCGGCCTCGACCGGGTCGGCGTCGGTGCCGCTGCCGGTCGCAAGGATGCGGGCCAGTCGGTTCTGGGCGATGGGGCTGCCGACGTCGGCGGCGCGCTTGAACCAGGCGGCCGCCGCCTCTTCGTCCTTGTCGACGCCAATTCCGTTGAACAGGCGGATGCCATACTCGACCTGGGCGGGGATGTGACCGAGGCGGGCGGCCTCGGCGAACCAGTGGGTGGCGACGGTCCGGTCCCGACCGACGCCGCGACCTTCGTCGTAGAGCTGGGCGAGGACATACTGGGCGTCGGAGCTGCCGGCCTCGGCAGCCTGGCGAAGCAGTTCCGCGGCGCGGGCCGGATCGTGCGGGCGCACCTGGCCCTCCAGGTAGAGTAGCGCCAGGTTGTACATGGCCGCGGACTTGCCGCTCGCCGCCGACTCCTCGAAGTAGTCCGCCGCCTTGGTGCGGTCGCGTTCGATGCCGCGGCCTTCCAGGTACATCATGCCGAGGGCGAACTGCGCCTCGCGGTCGCCACCATCAGCCGCGAACCCATACCAGTTGGCCGCCTCCTCGTAATCGCGCGGGACGCCGTAGCCGCCCTCGTAGATCAGCCCAATCAGGGTCTGGGCCGCCGTGTCACCGGCTTCGGCGCGCGGGATGGCAAGGCCGAAGGCCGACAGGTAGAGGCCGCGCTGGAAGGCGCCATATGCGAGGTCGGCGCCGCCAGCGCTTTCCGCGTCGCCGGCGGTGACGGCGGCGGGTGTCGGCGTAGGCACCCCGCCGGCGGGCGGGGCCGGCGGTTCCGGTGTCGACGCCATGGGTGGCCTGTCGGCGGGAGCCGGGGTCGGCAACGCCGGCGCTTCCGGCGGCGAGGGCGCCGAGGTCAGCGGTGCCGAGCCCGCTGGGGTCTCGGTCGCCGGGGTCTCGGCCACCGAATCGGCCACCGGGGCGTTGGTCGCCGGCGCGGCGACGGCGCCCGTCGGTGGCTTTAGGCGCGGCAGCGGCGGGTTGACGATGGCGCGGGGCTCTGCTGCGGCGGGCGGCGGCGTTGCGTCGGGGACCGCGTAAGGTGGGGTCAGGACGATGGGCGCGTCCTGGGCATTGGCCGCGAGCGCGGACAGGCCAAGGAACACGACAACGGCGACGCCCGGGGAGCGCATCATGCGGCCGTCTCCCTGATTGCCGCCAGGTGATCGCACGCCTCGGCGACAGCCTCGCGCGGGCCGCGCGGGTCTTCCCAGACGGCGCGCGACAAGGCGACGAACTCGATCCCGGCGTCGACCGCTTCGCTGACGGAGGCAAGCGACCGGCCGCCCATGACCATGGCCGGGATGACCGCCACGGAGGTCCACCAAGCAGCGAGGTCGAGCGCCTTGGCGAAGATCGCATCGCCGGTGTCGCCGTCGAGGCGGCCGAAGAACAGGTAGTCGGGCTCGGCCTCAGCGGCCAGCATGGCGTCGTGACGCGAGCGTAGCGCGCCGGCGCCGACAATCTTGCTCGGTCGCAACGCGGCGGTCGCCGCCTTCAGGTCGGCCTCGCCGCTGTCGACGTGGACGCCGTCGGCGTGTGTGCGCCCGGCAATCCGCGTGTCGTTGTGGATCAGAGCGGCGACGCCGCGGGCCTCGGCGAGCGGCACAGTCGCTTCGGCAAGACGCTGCAAGTCCACCGGGTCGCGCCGATCGGCGGCGATGATGAGGGAGGCCACGTCGCCGCCGGACAACGCCTCGCCCACGCGCCGTGCGGAGGCGTCCGGGTCGCTACCGGGGGGTGTTACCAGGCACAAGCGACAGCGGTCGATGACGTTCGCCATTGGCTCGCATGCTCCGGTCTTCGGCACCTGCCGAAGCATGTCTTGCGGCCCCGCGAACGCGGGGACCGGATTCGCGTGATCAAATATATGGCATTTCGATCGGCCTGCATGCCTTCAGGCCGCTTTTTCCATATCTGGTGCCCAACGCCCGGCGGTGGCGAGACTGTTCATGCGGGCGCGGTGCAGAAATGCGCGCTGAGCGGCGGCGACATTCTCCACCTTGCCGGCCCACGTCTTCATGGCGGCCGCCTGCAGGGCGCGACCGTAGGAGAAGGTCAGCCGCCACGGTAGGCCGCCGACCTGATTCATCAGCGACAGGTGCTCGGTCGCCTGCTCGTCGGACTGCCCGCCGGACAGGAAGGCGATGCCGGGGACGGCGGGCGGCACACACGCCTTGAGCAGCGCAATGGTCTTGTCGGCTACTTCCTGGGGGCTCGCTTGCTTCGCAGCATTCTTGCCGGCGACGACCATGTTGGGCTTGAGGACCATGCCCTCGAGCTTGATGCCGGCGAGCGCGAGCTCGGCGAAGACCGCCTTCAACGTCTTCTCGGTGACGGCATAGCAGGTGTCGGCGTCGTGGGCGGCGACCGGGCCGTCCATCAGCACCTCCGGCTCGACGATCGGAACGATCTCGGCCTCCTGACAGAGCGCGGCGTAGCGGGCAAGCGCGTGGGCGTTGGCGTTGATGCAGTTGTCGGTCGGGATGCCGGGGCCGATGTCGATGACGGCGCGCCACTTGGCGAAGCGAGCTCCGAGACCGTGGTACTCGGCGAGGCGATCGCGCAGTCCGTCGAGCCCCTCGGTGACCTTCTCGCCGGGCGCCAAAGCCAGCCGCCAGGCGCCCTTGTCGACCTTGATGCCGGGAATCGCGCCCGTCGCGGCGATGACTTCGGGAAGCGGCGTGCCGTCGGCCGCCTGCTGGCGGATGGTCTCGTCGTATAGGATCACGCCGGAGATGCACTCCTTCATCGCCTCCTCGGTGCGGAAGAACATCTCGCGGTAGTCGCGGCGGTGCTCCGGGGTCGACGCAATGCCGCGGGCGTCGAAGCGCTTGGTGATGGTGCCGGTACTCTCGTCGGCGGCGAGAATGCCCTTGCCGGGGGCGGTCATGCGCACGGCGATGTCTTCGATACGTTCGGCCATGGAAGAAGTCCTCGTCTGGAAATCGTGTTGGCTTTGGCGGCTTTGGCCGACGTTATAGCGAACGAAGCGCGGCTTTCACATAGGTCGGCTATCCGGCCTTCAACACCTCGACGCCCGGCAGCGCCTTGCCTTCGAGCCATTCGAGAAAGGCGCCGCCCGCGGTCGACACGAACGAAAAGCCGTCCGCCGCACCCGCGTGTTTGAGGGCGGCGACGGTCTCGCCGCCGCCGGCAACGGACAGAAGCTTGCCGGCGCGCGTGCGTTCGGCGGCGTGGCGGGCGGCGGCGACGGTTGCGGCGTCGAACGGCGGCACCTCGAAGGCGCCGAGCGGCCCGTTCCACACCAGCGTCGCCGCCTTGTCGATCCAGGCGTTGACGGCGGCGACGGACTGCGGACCGACGTCGAGGATCATGCGGTTGTCGGGGACGGCATCGACTGCGACCGTGTCTGACCGTGCGCCCGGCTCGAAAGCGGGCGCAACGACGACGTCGACGGGCAGGACGATCTCGCGGCCCGCCGTGTCGGCTGTGGCCATGATGCGTCTGGCGGTGTCGGCGAGGTCGGGCTCGGCCAGTGACTTGCCGATGGCGACGCCCTTCGCGAGGAGGAAGGTGTTGGCCATGCCGCCGCCGATGACCAGGGCGTCGACGTTACCGACGAGGTTCTCCAGAACGTCAATCTTGGACGACACCTTGGCGCCGCCGACGACGGCGAGGAGCGGGCGCTTGGGGTGGGCGAGGGCGACCGTCAGTGCCTCGATCTCGGCCTGCATGGCGCGGCCGGCAAAGGCGGGCAGCTTGTGTGCGATGCCTTCGGTCGAACCATGGGCGCGGTGGGCGGCGGAGAAGGCGTCGTCGACGTAAAGGTCGCCAAGTGTCGCCAGAGCATCGACGAAGGCGGCGTCGTTCTTCTCTTCCCCCTTGTGGTAGCGGGTATTCTCGAGGACGAGCACGTCGCCGTCGGCCATGGCGGCGACGGCGGCCTCCGCGGCCTCGCCTATGCAATCCTCGGCAAACGCCACCGGCTTGCCGAGCTGCTCGGCGACGGCCGGCACCACCGGCCTCAGCGACATTTCCGGTACGCGCTCGCCCTTCGGCCGGCCGAAATGGGCGAGCAGGATCGCCTTGCCGCCCTTGTCCGTGATTTCCTTGATCGTCGGGGCGACGGCGCGGATGCGGGTGTCATCGGTGACCTTGCCGTCGGCCATCGGCACGTTGAGGTCGACGCGGACGAGCACGCGTTTGCCCTTCACATCGGCGTCGTCAAGCGTGCGGAAGGCAGTCATCGATTGTCGTACGCACTCACGGCCGCGTTCCATTCATCGATGACGCGATCGGCTTCGTCGCTTGCATCGTCAGCTTCGTCGCTCAAACACCGGAGGTAGTCCTCCATTTCGTCGACATACGAGTCAACATCGTACTTCGCAGACTCCATTTGATACTGCTCCGCGTAGTAGCCGGACGGAATGTACGGTTCATTCGGTCGTGAGCAGTACATGGCGGACGTTGGTAGAGATGGAGACAACGCAAGCAGAGCCACGGAACCGAATAGGTGCCCCCGATTCATTGGCCTCACGTCATCCGAGCTTGCCCATGGCGACGGCGGTGTCGGCCATGCGGTTGGCGAAGCCCCATTCGTTGTCGTACCAGGAGACCACGCGGACGAACGTGCCGTCGATGACCTTGGTCTGGTCGAGGGCGACGGTCGAGGAGGCGGGATCGTGGTTGAAGTCGGACGAGACCAGCTTCTCCTCGGTCGTTTCGAGGATGCCGGTCAGGCGGTTCGACTTCGATGCTTCGATGAAGGCCTGGTTGATCTCTTCGGGCGTGGTTGCGCGTTTGGCGATGAACTTGAAGTCGACCAGCGACACGTTCGGGGACGGCACGCGGATGGAGGCGCCGTCGAGCTTGCCGTTGAGTTCGGGCAGCACCAGGCCGACGGCGCGGGCGGCACCCGTTGTGGTCGGGATGATATTGATGGCCGCTCCACGGGCCCGGTAGAGGTCCTTGTGGAGGGTGTCGAGCGTCGGCTGGTCGCCGGTGTAGGAATGGATGGTGGTCATGAAGCCGTGCTCGATGCCGACCGCGTTGTGGGCGACGTAGGCGACCGGCGCGAGGCAGTTGGTGGTGCACGAGGCGTTGGAGACGACCGTGTGCTCCTTGGCGAGCTTGTCGTCGTTGACGCCGTAGACGACGGTGAGGTCGGCGCCGGAAGAGGGGGCCGACACCAAAACCCGCTTGGCGCCGGCGGCAAGATGCGCAGACGCCTTCTCCTTCGAGGTGAAGATGCCGGTACATTCGAGCGCGATGTCGACGCCGAGCTCCTTGTGGGGCAGGGTCGCCGGGTCCCTAATGGCGGTGACCTTGATCGGGCCGCGGCCGATGTCGATGGTGTCGCCGTCGACCTTGACCTCGCGCGGGAACTTGCCGTGAACCGAATCGCGGCGGAGCAGGTGGGCGTTGGTCTCCACGGGCCCGAGGTCGTTGACGGCGACGACCTCGATATCCTTGCGGCCGGACTCGGCGATGGCGCGCAGAACCAGTCTGCCGATGCGTCCGAAACCGTTGATGGCAACCCTGACAATCATATCGACCTCACTTTGTCATTGGCCAGAAGCATCAGCGCCGAACGGCGGCGCCGGGGCATTGTCACAGATCAAGAAAGGGCCTCGAGGCGCTGCAGCGCCGCAGTGGCGGCCGCATCGGCGGTAATGCCAAACTTCATATACAGATCCTTATAAGGTGCGCTGCCGCCGAATCCGGTCATACCAATGAAGATGCCGTCGCGGCCGATGATGTGGTCCCAGCTCCCGCGCACCGCCGCTTCGATGGCGACGTTGACCGGCGCTTCCCCGATGACTTCGGCCTGGAAGTCCTCACTCTGGGCGCCCAGTAGCTCGAAACACGGAATCGAGACGACGCGGGCGCTGCGTCCGGCCTTGATGATCAGGGCGCGCGCGGCAAGCGCGATCTCGACTTCGGAGCCGGTGGCGAACAGGCTGATGTCGGGGTCACCGTCGGCCGGGACTATCTCGTAGGCGCCGCAGGCGCACAGGTTCTGTTCGCTGAATTCCTTGCGGAAGGCCGGCAGGTTCTGCCGGGTGAGCGCCAGGAGGCTCGGGCCGGCACGGTGTTCCAGTGCAAGCTGCCAGCACTCGGCGGTCTCGGTGGCGTCGGCGGGGCGGAAGACCCTGAGGTTGGGGATGGCGCGCAAAGCCGTCAGGTGCTCGACCGGCTGGTGGGTCGGGCCGTCCTCGCCGAGGCCGATGGAATCGTGGGTCATCACGTAGATCACCCGCTGGCCCATGAGTGCGCAGAGGCGGATCGACGGCCGGCAGTAGTCGGAGAAGACGAGGAAAGTGCCTGAGTACGGAATGATGCCGCCGTGGAGCGCCATGCCGTTCAAAGCGCCGGCCATGCCGTGTTCGCGCACGCCCCAGTGGATGAAACGGCCGGAGAAATCGCCGGGCGTGATCTCCTGCATGTCCTTGGAGCGTGTGTTGTTGGACGGGGTGAGGTCAGCGGAGCCGCCGACGGTCTCAGGAACCGCGGCATTGATGACATCGAGGGCCATTTGCGAGGCCTTGCGGGTGGCGGCGGTCGGCGCCTCGGCGGCAAGCTTCCGCTTGTATTCGGCGATGGCGGCGGCGAATCCGGCGGGCAGGTCGCCGCGCTGACGGCGCTCGAACTCGCCGCGCTGGTCGCTGTTGAGCGTGGCGATGCGCTTCTCCCAATCCTTGCGGGCCTGACTCGCCCTCAAGCCCGCGATCCGCCAGGCGTCGCGGATGTCTGCAGGTATTTCGAACGGCGGCGCGCTCCAATTCAGCGCCTCGCGCGCGCCGGCGATCTCGGTCTCGCCGAGGGGCGAGCCGTGAGCGCCGGCGGTGCCGGCCTTGGTCGGGGCGCCGTAGGCGATGGTCGTCTTGCAGGCGATCATCGAGGGGCGGTCGCTCTCCAGGGCCTCGTCTATGGCGCGGGCGACCTCATCCGGGTTCTGGCCGTCGACCCGGACGGCGTTCCAGTTGGCCGCCTTGAAACGGGCGACCTGATCGCCGGACTCGGCCAGCGACAGCGGCCCGTCTATGGATATGCCGTTGTCGTCGAACAGCACGATCAGCTTGCTGAGCTTGAGGTGGCCGGCGATGGAGATCGCCTCGTGACTGATCCCTTCCATCAGGTCGCCGTCCGAAACGAGCACGTACGTGCGGTGGTCGACGATGCCGTGGCCGAACTGGGCGGCCATGATGCGCTCGGCGATCGCCATGCCGACGGCGTTGGCGAGACCCTGGCCGAGCGGGCCGGTGGTCGTCTCGATGCCGCCGGCGCTGCCGTACTCGGGATGGCCCGCCGTCGCCGAGCCCAGCTGACGAAAGCGTTTGATCTCGTCGATGGTCATGTCCTCGACGCCGAGCAGATAGAGCCCGGCGTAGAGCAGCATCGAGCCATGGCCGGCCGAGAGGACAAAGCGGTCGCGGTCGGGCCATTCAGGGTCGGTCGGATCGAACTTCAGGTAGCGTGTGAACAGCACCGTGGCGACGTCGGCCATGCCCATCGGCATGCCGGGATGCCCTGACTTGGCGCGCTCGACCGCGTCCATGGCGAGCGCGCGGATAGCGTTGGCCATGCGCTGGTGTTTCACGAGATCGGTCATCGGGGAAACTTCGATCCGCTGCCGGCTGTCGCAGTGCAAAAAAGCCCGGCCGCACCGGATCGGACTACGGTCACGCCGCGCCTTGAGAACCGGCTCGGGCGAGGATGGCCAGACATAGCAGTTGCACTTGTCGAGTCAATCGCGCGACGGTGTCGCCATTGACGCGTTCCTACAGCGCTGCCTAATCTCTTGGTTCCAACATGCTGCCCGACCTCGTTTCCCTGGGCCAGGAGCGGGGCACGTTTGCTGCCGTTTGCTTGTGGCCGGCGGCGCGTAAGGTTGGTTCGGGTCCGTTGTGAGGGGGGATGCCGGGCTCGCTGTCCATCGACAATGCACTGCGGCGGCTGGAGGCGGCGCTGCAGCTCCTGGAAGGTGCGCTCGACCGGCGGCTGGAAGACGCCCGCGAGGTCACCGGGCTGGAAACGGAGCTGCACAAACTGGGCACGGACCGCTCGCGGCTCGCTCAGTCGCTCGATGCCGCCGAGGCCCGCTCCGCGCGGCTGGAAGAAGCCAATCGCGAGGTCTCGCGGCGGCTCGTCGATACCATGGAGTCGATCCGCGAAGTGCTGGCGCGTCACGGAAGCTGAGCGGAGGGTGGCGGCATGGGACAGGTCAACGTAACGATCAACGGCAAGAACTATCGCATGGCGTGCGACGACGGTCAGGAGGAGCACCTCGCCGGCCTTGCCAGGCGCCTCGATTCCTCGATAGCGCAGCTGCGTCAACGCTTCGGCGAGATCGGCGACCAACGCTTGACGGTGATGGCCGCGATCACCTTCGCCGACCAGTCCGCCGAGGCGGCCGAGCGGCTGCGGCAGATCGAGGCCGAGTTGGCGGGGCTCGAAGAGGCGCGCGGGGCGGTGGTTGAGCGTCAGGCGGCGGTCGAGGCAGGGGTGGCTGAGGCGGTCAACAGGTTCGCAGAACAGGTCGAGGCTATGGCGGCGCGGGTCTCGGGTGCCGCGACGCCGCATGACGGCGGTTAACGCGACGCGTCGCAACCGACACGGATCCGTCCGCTGGCGTGGCGCAGTCGACACCTCTATATCTGTGTGCGGCGAGGCTGCGGGGTTTGGCAGGAGGAAGTATCCCCGGGGCCTTATCGATCCTAACGGGAGCTGTCCCCGGGCGGGCTCGTGGGCTCGTCCATACGGCGCCCACCTACGCTGTAGGTCTCCGGGATCGGTCCCTCCACCGGCGTCGCGGCCTCGCTTTCACGCGGCGCAAGGGATATCCACACGAACCCCATGGCGATATCTCCAGCCGTCGCGTCCACCAAATCGATGTTGCGCGACGAGACGCTCGCGCGGCGCGACGGTTTGCGGGCGGACGTTCGCAAGGCACTCTCGGCGCGAATCGCAGCGCGCGCAATCGCGATCGCAGACGCGGCGCAGCCACGGTGTCTGGCGGCCTATCTGGCGGTGCGCAGCGAGTGTGACCCGAGTGCAATCGTGGAATGGGCGGTGGCAAACGGAATCGACGTTGTGCTGCCGGCGGTCGTCGACGCCAACACCCTCGTCTTTCGCCGCTATCGGCTGGGCGCGCCGCTCGCGGCCAGCGGTTTCGGTACGCTGGCGCCGCCAAACGATGCGCCGCTTGCCGACCCCGAACTGGTGGTCGCGCCAGTGATCGCATTTGATCGGACCGGCATCCGCCTGGGTCACGGCCGCGGCTACTACGATCGGGCGATCGCCGCGCTACGGCGGCGGGGCCGGGAACCGCTGCTGGTCGGTGTATCGTTTTCCATCCAGGAGGTCGCCAACATCCCGGCGGAGCCCCATGATGCACGACTCGACTGGATTGTGACCGAGAACGAAACGCTGGATTGCCGGCGGGCGGGCCGAGGGTAGACGGTGCGGCTGCTGTTCCTGGGCGACCTCGTCGGGCGGACCGGCCGCAACGCCGTGATCACGCGGCTGCCGGCCCTCATCGCCGACCATCTCCTCGACTTCGTCGTCGTCAATGGCGAGAACGCCGCCGGCGGCTTCGGGATCAGCGAGGAAATCCTGACCGCCGTGCTGGGTACTGGGGCCGACGTGGTGACCACCGGCAACCACGCGTTCGACCAGCGCGAGGCGCTGGTGTTTGCCGAGCGCCAAGAGCGGTTCCTGCGCCCGATCAACTTCCCGGCGGGAACGCCGGGGCGCGGCGCCGGACTGTACACCGCGCGCAACGGCGCCGTTGTCCTGGTCATCAACGCCATGGGCAGGGTGTTTATGGAGGCGCTCGACGATCCGTTCGCCGCCATCGACAACGAGCTCGCCGCTTGCCCGCTGGGCGAACAGGCCGACGCTATCGTCATCGACTTCCACGCAGAGGCGACCAGCGAAAAGCAGGCGCTCGCGCACCACCTGGACGGACGGGTGAGCCTGTTGATCGGGACGCACACCCATGCGCCGACTTCGGACTACCGGGTGATGCCGCGCGGCACCGCTTATCAGTCCGACGTCGGCATGTGTGGTGACTACCACTCTGTCATCGGCATGAAGCACGAAGAGCCGCTCAGGCGATTTCTGCAAAAGGTGCCTGGCGAACGGTTCGCGCCCGCCGAGGGGCCGGCGACGATCTCCGGCCTCGCTGTCGAGGTTGACGACGAAAGCGGCCTGACGACGGCGGTGGCGCCGTTGAGGCTGGGCGGTGTGCTGTCAGAGACCATTCCGCCTTTCTGGGATTGATCGCGCCCGCTTGTGGTACAGTCCCGCCCCCGCAGGGGACTTAGCGCATGCGCCCAGATATCCTGTTCATCCACGGAGCGTTCACGCGCGCGCGGCGGTGGGATCCCTGGGTGTCGTTCTTCACGGCGGCCGGCTATCGGTGCATCGCGCCGTCGCTGCCGGCGCACGATCCGCCCGATCCGAGGGGGCTGGCGCGGCTGACTTTCGCCGACTACGTCACGGCGCTTGCCGAGGTGCACTCCGGCTTTGCGCGTCCACCGATCGTCATCGGCCATTCCATGGGTGGGCTGATCGCCCAGCACCTGGCGACACGCGCAGAGTGTGCCGCGCTGATCCTGATCTCGTCGACACCGCCCTGGCCGACGCGGGGAACGCGGTACGCGCTGCCGTATCTGCTCCCGTATTTCCTGCCGGTCGTTGCCGGGCGTACCATACGGGCCAACCCGGAGGCCGCGATCAAGCTGGTACTCCACGACCTCACGGCGGCGGAGCAGCGGGAGCAGGTGCCGATGTTCGCCTACGAGTCGGGCAAGGCCTACCGCACCGTGGTGTTCGGTCGGGCGCGGGTGCCGGAGGGTGCGGTCACTTGCCCGGTGCTGTGCGTCAGCGGCGGCGCGGACCGTATGCTGGCGGGCTCGGTGGGCGGCAGCCTGGCGGCGTTCTACACCGCCGACCATATGGTCTTCCCGGATCGCGGCCATTCGCTGGTCGCCGGGTCGCTCGTAGGGACGGTGGCGAGCGCGGTGCGCGACTGGATCGATCGCGTGGCGCTGTGTGAACCGGCGACCGACGCTTCCTTTCGACGGCGCGCGGTCGTATAACGCGCTGGATCAATTTCCCGTCTCAGGTGGCCCGGGCCGCGTACGCCAGTGCGGGGCGGCCGTCTGCTTGCCCGCCGCGGTGCGACATGGCTGGACACTCGCAGTTCAAGAACATCATGCACAAGAAGGGCGCTGCCGACGCCCGGCGCTCAAAAATCTTCTCCAAGCTGGCGCGTGAGATCACCGTGGCCGCCAGGCTCGGCGCGCCGGACCCGGACATGAACCCCCGCCTCAGGCTGGCGATCCAAAACGCGCGTGCCGAAAACGTGCCCAAGGACAACATCGAGCGGGCAATCAAGAAGGCGAGCGGTGGTGACGCCGAGAGCTACGAAGAGATTCGCTACGAAGGCTACGGGCCGGGTGGCGTCGCCATGATTGTCGAGGCGCTGACCGACAACCGCAATCGCACCGCGGCGGCGGTGCGCTCTTACTTCACGCGCAGCGGTGGCCAGCTCGGCGAGACCGGGTCGGTGGCGTTC
>Ga0315553_10002296_pt1 | contig 15399 bp, 8 predicted proteins | sample SalMarSW160140MG_FD_203099 | JGI IMG/M metagenome (GOLD analysis project Ga0315553, IMG submission 203099) | Salt marsh sediment microbial communities from the Plum Island Ecosystem LTER, Massachusetts, United States - Salt Marsh Sediment SW1601-40 ... | reverse complement strand
CAACGCCGGCAAGTACGCCAAGCAGGTCTACACGTTGCCCAAGCACCTCGACGAGAAGGTCGCGCGCCTGCACTTAAAGAAGATCGGCGTGCACCTGACCGAGCTCAGCCCCGAGCAGGCCGCCTACATCGGCGTGCCGCAGGAGGGCCCCTACAAGGCCGACCACTACCGCTATTGATGCGCACCTGCGTCTTGGCGGCAGCACCCGAGCGCAAACTCGTCAGATGACATCGTTTGGGGCCCGCGCTGTCTGGCCACGCCGACGTGCGCTGCCCATAATCGCCCATGATTCGCCTCCATCCGAGGCAGTCATCGCCGGGCCTTTGTCTGTTGCTCGTTGCGTCTTTGGCCTCGGGTTCCCATCGCCCTCCAACGGATCCCGATGCAACCTGCCGGACACAACGGACGCTTTGTCAGCATGCGATGGGAGCTTGCCGCTCTGCTCGTGGCGAGCCTTGCCTGCGTTCTGCTGCTCATCGGCGGCCTCGCATCCGGAGGCCAATCCCTCCTCGACGTCTCGCTTGAGCACCTGCCGCTGATCGCCGTCATCGGCGCAATTGTCCTGCTGGGGGGCGTCCTCGCCTGGGTCACCGCCGGCAGAGCCCGCCGGGCCGCGTCCCTTGCCCGCGATCAGAGCGTCGATTTGAAGCGCAGCCTCGCCGCGGCCGACTCCATCATCCGTTCCGAGCCGCAGATCCTGGTGTTCTGGGAGCAGGACGGGCCGCTGCGCATCGTCGCCCACACCCTCAAGGGCATCCCGGGGCTCCCGCAAAGCCCCGACGGCTTCCTGCGCTTTGGACACTGGCTCGAGCCCGGCTCGGCGACAATCCTCAAGTCGGCGCTCAATGCTCTGTTTACCGCGGGGCACTCCTTCAACATCGTCGTCAGGACGTTGACCGGTGGTCACGTGGAGGCCGAGGGCCGCACCGCCGGCGGCCGTGCGATCCTGCGCCTGCGCGACGTGGCGGGGCACCGGCAGGAGGTTGCCCGGGTTCTCGCCGAGCACCAGCGCCTTGCCGGCGAGGTTCGGGCCGGCCGCGCCCTGCTCGACACGCTGCCCATACCCGTTTGGCTGCGCGGCAGGGACGGACGCATCACCTGGGTCAACACGGCCTACGTGAAGGCGGTCGAGGCCCACAGCCGCGCCGAGGTGCAGGAGCGTCAGATCGAATTGTTGGAGCAGCGCCAGCGCAGGAGCGCGGCGCGCGCCCTGTCCCGGGGCGAGGCCTACCGCGGCCGCATTCCGTTGCTGATCGGCGGCGAGCGCAAACCCCACGACGTGACCGTCATCCCCTTCGACGACGACGCGACAGCCGCCGCCGCCATCGACGCCACAACGATCGAGAAGGCTCAAGGCGAGCTCGATCGGCAAATCGCAGCCTACGACCGCACGCTGGACAGAGTTGCCACGGCCGTCGCCATCTTCAACAGCCAGCAGCAGCTCGTGTTCTTCAACGAGGCCTACGCCAAGCTTTGGAAGCTCGACGCCGATTGGCTGAGGACGAAGCCCACCGACGGCGCCGTGCTCGACCGGTTGCGTGAGCTGGGCCGGCTGCCGGAAGTGGTCAACTATCCCGAGTGGAAGGCCAAGGTGCTGGCCTGCTACGGCGAAGCCGCGAGCCAGGAAGACTGGTGGCACCTGCCCGACGGGCGCATGCTGCACATCACGGCGGAGAAACGCTCCGATGGCGGCGTGACCTATTTGCTCGTCGACGAGTCCGAGCGCCTCGCGCTCGAGAGCGAGTACAATGCGCTAATCGACGTTCAACGCGAGACGCTCGACAGTCTCAAGGAAGCGGTCGCGGTGTTCGGCACGGACGGGCGTCTCAAGCTCTTCAATTCGGCGTTCGCCGAGATCTGGAAGCTGTCACGCCGCACGCTGGCGGAAGGCCCCCACATCGACGAATTCATCGCCTTCGCCCGGGCCCACTACGAAGACCCGCAGACGTGGGCGCGCATCGGCCGGGCGGTGACGTCGTTCTCCGAGGAGCGCGAGGCCTTTGAAGGACAGATGGTGCGCCCCGATGCTTCGATCATCGATTTCGCGGCCATGCCTCTGCCCGACGGCGGCACGCTGTTCACCTTCGCCGACGTGACCGACGCCAGGCGCTACGAGCGCGCGCTTGAGGAGCGCAACGAAGCGCTTGTGGCCGCCGACCGCATGAAGAACGCCTTCATAAGCCACATCTCTTATGAGTTGAGGACGCCCCTCACCAACATCATCGGCTTCAGCGAGCTGCTCTCCAACCCGCAGATCGGTCCGCTCAACGAGAAGCAGCACGAGTATCTGGGCGACATCTCCGTCTCGTCGAAGACTCTGCTCGCCATCATCGACGACATCCTCACGCTGGCGACGATGGACGCCGGCGCCATGGAGCTCAAACTCGGGCCGGTCGATGCGCGCGCCGTCATCGATGCGGCGATCCTCGGCGTGCGCGAGGCCGCCCTGCGCGCCCGCCTTACGATTCACATCGCGGTGGCCGACGACGTCACCCAGTTCATTGCCGATGAAGCGCGCGTGCGCCAGATCCTGTATAACCTCTTGTCGAATGCAGTCGGGTTCTCCAAACCCGGCGATATGATTCGCATCAGCTGCTGGTCCGAGCAGGGCGTGGTGGCGTTCAGGGTCGAGGACCAGGGCGTGGGGATTCCCAAGGACCAGCAGTGGCGCGTGTTCGAGCGCTTCGAAAGCCGCAGCCAAGGCTCGGGCCACCGCGGCGCGGGGCTCGGCCTCTCCATCGTCAAGAGCCTGGTGGAGCTGCACGGGGGAACGGTCTCACTCGATTCGGAGCCCGGGCACGGCACCCGCGTCACCGTGCGCCTTCCCGAGCATGGCCAGCCCAACGACGCCGATCCGTCGCCTGCGCCTCAACAAGGGCCCATGTGACCGCTATCTGCGGGTGGCAGCGCCGCATAAAGTGATCGCCTGATGCCCCTTTCCCAGGTCATTGCCGCTGTCAGCGAGCCCCAGCTCGTCCGCTTGGCCGAGGACATCGCCTTTGTTGCCCGGCACGGAGACATGATCGCGCTGTGCGGCGACCTCGGCGCCGGCAAGACGACGCTGGCACGCGCCCTCATCCTGGCGCTCGGCGCGAGCGGCGAGGAGGAGATCCCCAGCCCCACGTTTACCCTGGTGCAGACCTATGCGACGGCCCGCATGCCGGTGGCGCACTTCGATCTCTATCGGCTCGATGCGCCCTCGGAGCTGGAGGAGCTCGGCCTCGACCTTGCCTTGCGCCAAGGCCTGGCGCTCGTCGAATGGCCCGAGCGTGCCGGCGGCATCCTCCCCCACGACCGGTTGGAGATCCTGCTCGAGGACGAGGGCGAGGCCGCCACGCGCCGCCTCACGCTCGTCGGGCACGGGGCCTGGGGCGCCCGGCTCGAACGGCTCATCGCTCTGCGCGACATCGTCGGCGTGGCCGGCATGGCGGGCGCGGAGTGTTCCTTGCGCTACCTGCAGGGCGACGCTTCCGTGCGCCGCTATGGGCGCCTGACTTGCCGCGACCGCGCCGGCGCCATTCTCATGGATTGGCCGCGCCAGCCTGACGGACCGGCGATCCGCGGTGGCCTGCCCTACAGCCGCATCGCCCATTTGGCCGAGGATGTGCGTCCCTTTGTTGCGGTCGATGCGGCGCTGCGCACAGCCGGCCTCAGCGCGCCAGCGATTTGCGCTCAAGATCTCGAGCAGGGGCTGCTCGTTCTGGAGGATCTCGGCACCCGCGTCTTCGCCCAAGAGGTGGCATCTGGTGCCGGCGATCAGGCGCTGTTGTGGCGGGTTGCGGTGGACGCTCTCATCGCGCTGCAAAGCGCGGCGCCGCCCGCGGAATTGCCGCTTCCCGGCGGGCAGACGCATCGCCTGCCGGCCTACGACAAGGGGGCGCTCGCAATCGAGGTGGAGCTGCTGCTCGATTGGTATTGGCCGGCGCTGCACGGGGCTCCCGCCCCCGCAAATGCGCGCGCGGAGTTCCTGTCGGTTTGGGCCGGACTGTTTGAATCGCTGTGCGCGTTGCCGCGAGGCTGGGTGTTGCGCGACTACCACTCGCCCAATCTTCTCTGGCTGCCGGAGCGCGAAGGCATTGCGCGCGTCGGCATCATCGACTTTCAGGATGCCATGCGCGGACCGCCCGCCTATGACCTTGTCTCTCTGCTGCAGGATGCGCGCGTCGATGTCGCCACTGAGCTTGAAGCGACCCTCCTCGATCACTACTGTGCCGCCGTCAGGCGCGCACAGACGGGGTTCGACGGTGACGCCTTCTCCTTCGCCTATGCCGCGCTCGGCGCGCAGCGCAACACCAAGATCCTCGGCATTTTCGCGCGCCTCGCCAAGCGCGACGGCAAGCCCCAATACCTGCGCCACGTTCCGCGCCTTTGGGGGTATCTGGAGCGCGACCTTGCCCACCCGCAGCTGGAAAACCTCAAGAGTTGGTATGATCGCCACATGCCAGCCCAACAGCGCTGCAAAGTTCCGGCCTGACGAGGGTACGTGCTCATGAGCAAATCCGCGCAGTGGCGGCCCGAAGCCAGCATGGTGCTGGCAGCCGGGCTTGGCCTGCGCATGCGCCCGCTGACCGAGGATGTCCCCAAGCCGCTGGTGCGCCTCAAGGGCCGCGCGCTCATCGATCACGTGCTCGACCGCATCGCCGCAGCCGGCGTCGGCCGCGCCGTTGTCAATGTGCACTATTTGGCCGACGCAGTTGAAGCGCACCTGAAGGGCCGCAAGACGCCGCAAATCGTCATCTCCGACGAGCGCGGCCTGCTGCTCGACACCGGGGGCGCCGTTCGCCATGCTCTGCCGCTGCTCGGGCCCAGGCCGTTCTTGATTCACAACTCCGACTCGGTGTGGATCGAGGGCATCGGCTCCAACCTCGAGCGGCTGTTTGCGGCTTGGGACGGCGCCGCGATGGACGGCCTCTTGCTGCTGGCCTCGGCAGCAACGAGCCTCGGCTACGAGGGCCAGGGCGATTTTTCCATGGGCCCCGGAGGGCGGCTCATTCGCCGCGGCGAGCGGCAGATGGCCCCGTTCGTGTTCACGGGCGTTTCGATTGCGCACCCGAGGATGTTCGAAGGGGCGCCGCAAGCAACCTTCTCGCTCAACCGGCTGTGGGACGCCGCGATCGAGAAGGGGCGACTGTTCGGTGTTCGTCTCGATGGCCTGTGGATGCACGTCGGCACGCCGGACGCGCTCAAGGAAGCGGAAAGGTGGATCGAGAGTGAGGACGTCGCATGAGACGGCCGCTGGGCAGAAAGGCGCCGACCGGCAGGGCGCCGCCTTGATCTACACGGTGCCGCCGGGGCGTCCTTTTCTCCAGGCGATCGCAACGGCCATCCTGAAGGGCGACCTGCCGGCGTCGGGCGGGCGCGCACCAGAGCCTCTCGACCTTCCCAACGTCACCCTGCTGCTGCCGACGCGGCGCGCCACCCGCGCCATGCAGGAGGCGTTTCTCACTGCCGGCGGCGGCAAGGCGATGATGCTGCCGCACATCCGGCCGATCTCAGAGGGCGAGGAAGAGTTGAGCCTGCTCTCGGCCCTGGCCGACGAAACAACGGCGGACTCCTTGGAATTGCCGCCGGCCGTCAGCGAGATCGAGCGCCGGCTGGTGCTGACCATGCTCGTGCTCAAATGGTCCCAAGCCATGCGCCGCGATGAGGACGCGGCGGCCTTTCTCGGTCCCCACGCCACGGTCGCCGGCGCCGGAACGGCGGCCCAAGCCGCGCACCTTGCCGCCGAGCTCGCCCGCCTCATGGACATGGTGGAGACCGAGAAGCCCGCCGAGGCCGTGCTCGACAAGCTTTCGCAGCTCGTGCCCGAAGAGTTCTCCGAGCACTGGCAGCAGACGATTGATTTTCTCAAGATCGTCACCGAGATGTGGCCGGGCTATCTTGCAGAAAGGGGTTTGCTGTCACCCGCTGCGCGCCGCAACCGCGCGATCCTTGGCGAAGCAGAGCGCCTTGCCGCCGCGCCGCCCGACGGCCCAGTGATCGTCGCAGGCGTCACCGGATCGATCCCGGCAACGGTGGAGCTGATGCGAACCGTGGCGCGCCTGCCCCAAGGCGCCATCGTGCTCCCCGGTCTCGATCCCCACCTCGACGCGGAAAGCTGGGCGAAGATTCCCGAGCATCCCGAGCACCCGCAGTTCGGCCTGAAGACTCTGCTCGATCGCCTTGGGGTTGCGCGCGATGACGTGCGTGTTCTCGCAGGCACCGAGGAAAGCACCGTGCAAGCCAACCGCTCCGCGCTCCTGGCGGAAGCGATGCGGCCGTCGGGGACGACGGGGCGCTGGCACGCCTACACCCAATCTGCCGATCGCGCGGCCGTGCGCACCGCATTGCAGGGCATTCATCTCATCGAGGCGCCATCGGCGCAGGACGAGGCCGAGGCGGTGGCGCTCATCCTGCGCGAAGCCGCGGAGACGCCCCATCGCACCGCGGCGCTCGTCTCGCCCGACCGTTTGCTGGCGCGCCGCGTTGCCGTGCGGCTCGAGGCCTGGGGCATCCGGGTCGATGATTCGGCCGGGCGCCCGTTTGCCAAGACGGTGCCGGGAACGTTTCTCGATCTCGTCGTCTCCGCGATCGCCAAGGACTTCGCCCCGGCCGAGGTTATGGCGCTTCTGAAGCATCCGCTGACGCGGCTGGGCCTCGACGCCTTCGCAGTGCGCCGCGCAAGCCGCGCCCTCGAGATCGCCGCCTTCCGCACCGTCTACCTGGGGCAAGGCCTCGACGGGCTCGCAACCGCGCTCGCCAGGGCGGAAGAGGACGTCGCCGAAGGCGAGCGGCGGCACATCGCCGTGAAGCGCCTTTGGCCCGAGGACTGGAAGGGCGCGCACGACCTCATTCAGCGCCTGAAGGCCGCGTTTGCCCCGCTCGCCGCCGTCTTTGCAGACGACAGCACGCAACCGCTGCAGAGCATCGCCGCAGCACACGTGCAGACGGCCGAGGCGCTCGCCTGCCGTCCCGAGTCGGAGGGCGAGGACGCGAGCTCGCCGCTGTGGCGCGAGGAGGCCGGCACCGCGGCGTCCGCCTTTTTCACCGGCCTGCTCGATCCCGACCTGGCGGCGCCGCAGATCCGCGCCGCCGACTACGCCGACCTCTACCGCAGCCTTATCGTCGGGGAGAACGTGCGCCCGCGCGTTGCCGTGCACCCGCGCCTGTTCATCTGGGGTCCATTCGAGGCGCGCCTGCAGCAGACCGACGTGATGATCCTCGGCTCGCTCAACGACGGCACCTGGCCAGAGGCCGCCGAGCCGGGGCCGTGGCTCAACCGGCCGATGCGCGCGGCGCTCGGGCTGCCTTCGCCGGAGGAGAAGATCGGCTATTCCGCCCATGACTTCGTGTCGTTTCTCGGCGCCGCCCGCGTCTATCTCACCCGCGCCCAAAAAATCGACGGCGTGCCGACCGTGCCCTCGCGCTGGCTGATGCGGCTTCAAGCGCTGCTCACAGGGATGGAGCTTGCGGACGTGTTGCCACCCCAGCAGCCGTGGCTCGGTTGGGCGCGCGATACCATGGAAACGCGCATCCGCATCGACGCGCCGGCCCCGCGGCCACCCGTGAGCTTGCGCCCGCGCAAGATGAGCGTGACGCGGGTCGAGACCTGGCTTGCGAACCCTTACGCGATCTTCGCCCACGACATCCTCAAGCTGGAGAAGCTGCCCGAGCTGGGCGCCGATCCGGATGCCAGCCTGCGCGGCTCGATCGTGCACGAGATCATGAGCCGCTTCGCGCAGCGCTTTGCCGGCGCGCTGCCCGCCGATCCGAGCGCCACGCTCGCCGCGATCGCCGAGGAGGTGATGGCCGATTACGCGCACAATCCCCGGATCGCCGCGTTCTGGCTGCCGCGCTTTAAGCGTTTCGCCCAATGGTTTGCCGAGACGGAGCCGGCACGCCGCAAGGGCGTCGCCCACGTAGCCGCAGAGGTCGACGGCAAGCTTTCCGTCGCCGGCCCGGCGGGACCTTTCACGCTGACGGCGCGCGCCGACCGCATCGATCAAGGCGACGGCGGCCTCGTCATCACCGACTACAAGACGGGAACCGTTCCGAGCGATACCGCCGTGGTCCAAGGACAAGCGCCGCAGCTTCCGCTCGAGGCGGCGATTGCGCGCAGCGAAGCGGGCTTTACCGGCGTCCCGCAGCGCTCCGTCACCGCGCTGCGCTACATTCGCGCGACCGGCGGGGAGCCGCCCGGCGAGGAGCACGACGTCAAGGCCGGCGACATCGCCACGCTGGCGGACACGGCAATCGACAGGCTTACGCGTCTCATCGCCGAGTTCGACAAGGCGACGACGCCCTACAAAGCCTTGCGCCGCGCCCGCTTCGCCTATGAGCACGACGACTATGCGCACCTGTCGCGCGTCGGCGAATGGGCCGCAACAATCGAGGACGAGGGCTCGTGACCGCGCGCATGCAAAGCGAGCTCGAACGCACGCGCCGCGCGCAACGCGAGGCCGCCGACCCGCGTGCCTCCGTCTGGGTCAGCGCCAACGCCGGCACGGGCAAGACACACGTGCTGACCTTGCGCGCCCTGCGCCTGATGCTGGCCGGAACGATCCCCGAGCGCGTCCTCTGCCTCACCTACACCAAGGCCGCCGCCGCCGAGATGTCCAAGCGCGTCTACGACACGCTCGCCCGCTGGGTCACGATGGCGGAGGACCAGCTGATCTGGGCGCTGAGCGAACTCAGCGCGCAGGCACCCTCGCGCCAAGAGGTCGAACGCGCGCGCACCCTGTTCACGACCGCCATCGAGACGCCAGGCGGCCTCAAGGTCCAAACCATCCATTCCTTCTGCGAGCGTCTGTTGCAGCGCTTCCCGCTGGAGGCCGGCGTGGCGCCGGGCTTTACCATCCTCGACGAGGCGACCGCGCATCTGCTCCAGCGCGAGGCGATCGACGCTGTGCTGAGCGCCGCCAGCAGTGCGCGAAACTCTCCGGAAGGCCAGGCGCTGGAGTCGGCCGTCCGCTACGCCGGCGATGAGCGCTTCGACGATCTGCTGCGCGACGCTCTACGCCAGCGCCGGTGGCTTGAAGAGGCGCTGCGCATCGAGCTCGGTGACGCGGTCGGCCTCGCCGCGGTCGAGCGCCTCTATCGCCGCGCCCTTGGTGTGCGCGAGGCCATCACGGAGAGCAAACTCATCTCTGAGACGTCCGCTGTCGTCGGCGATGGCGAACTTGCGCGCCTGCGCGACGCCTTGAGTGCCGGCGCCACGAGCGACGTGGAGCTCGCCGGAAAAATTGCAGCGGCGCTTGCGGCAGGCTCGCCCGCGGCGCGGGTCGCGGCGCTGGCGCGTTACTTCTGCACCGACAGAGACAAGCCCAGAGACCGTCTCATGACCAAAGCGGTCAAGGACGAGCACCCTGATCTCGACGCGACCGTGAACGCGGCGCAGTCGCGTTTTTGCGCCCTTTGGGACGAGCGCAAGGGCCTGATGATCGTTGCCGCGACCATTGCACTGCACCGGCTCGCCGGCGCGGTGCTGCAGAACTACACGCAGGCCAAGGCGCGCAGGGCCGCGCTCGACTACGATGATCTCATTATCAAGACCGTCAGCCTGCTGCGCGAAAAGCAGTCGGCGGCGTGGGTGCTCTACAAGCTCGACCGCGGCATCGATCACATTCTCGTCGACGAGGCCCAGGATACGAGCCGCGAGCAGTGGCACGTCGTCGAGGCGCTGGCGAACGAGTTCTTTTCCGGCCTGGGCCAGCGCGAGGAGGCGCGCACGCTGTTTGCCGTCGGCGATGAAAAGCAGTCGATCTACTCCTTCCAGGGGGCAGCCCCCCACATGTTCGCCGAGATGGACCAGCGCTTTGCTGCACTGGCCGAGAACGGAAAACAGCCGTGGCGGCGCATCCCGCTCGATTTGTCGTTCCGCACGGTCGCGCCGATCCTCGAAGCGGTCGACCGCGTGTTTTCCGACCCCGCGCGTACTCCGGGCCTCACCGCCGAAGCAACCGGCATCCGTCACGCCGTTCATCGCCTCGGCCACGCCGGCCTGGTCGAGGTGTGGCCGACGGAGACATCCGACGCCAGCGAACCCGCCGACGCCTGGACGCCGCTCGAGGAGGATGCGTCCCGCGCGCCCGAGGTGCGTCTTGCCGAGCGCATCGCCGGCACGATCAAAGACTGGCTCGACAGCGGGGAGCTGCTGGCCTCCGAGGGCCGGCCGATCCGCGCCGGCGACATCCTGATCCTGGTACGGAAACGGCGCCCCTTCGCCGCGCCGATGGTCGCCGCCTTGAAGGCGCGCAGCATTGCCGTTGCCGGTGCCGACCGGCTGCGCCTCGCCGAGCAGATCGCGGTTCAGGACCTCGTCTCGCTCGGCGACTTTCTGACCTTGCCGGAGGACGACTTGGCGCTCGCGGAAGTTCTGAAAAGCCCGCTCTTCGGCTTTGACGACGACGACCTCCTGGCACTCGCGGGCGACCGCAAGGGCACGCTTTGGAAATCGCTCATCGACAAGGCGGACCTGAAGCCGCACTTCAAGGCCGCCGCCGAGACGCTGAAGCGCTGGCGGGCGCGCGCCGACTATGCCCCGCCCTTCGAGTTCTTCGCCGCGATCCTCGACCGCGAAGGGGCGCGGTCGAAATTCCTCGCCCGCCTCGGTCCCGAGGCCGCCGATCCCCTCGATGAGTTTCTGAATCTCGCGCTTGCCTACGATGACCGGGCGCCCCCCTCGCTCACCGGGTTTCTCGCCTACCTGCGCGAAATTGAGCGCGAGGTGAAACGCGACATGGAGCAAGGGCGCAACGAGGTGCGGGTGATGACCGTGCACGGCGCCAAGGGGCTCGAGGCGCCGATCGTGTTCCTGCCCGACACCTGCACCACGGCGGCAGCCGGCGGCGGGCCATTGCTTGAGCTGCCCGCTGCGGAGCGCCCGCGCGGCGTCGAAGGGAGCCCGTTCGTGTGGAGCGTCAAAGGCACCGCCAGCCTTGCGGCGATCGCCGCGGCACGCGCCGCGCGCAACGCGTTGGAGGCGCATGAGCGCCACCGTCTGCTCTACGTGGCGATGACGCGGGCGCGCGACCGCCTGTATGTGGGCGGTTTCGAGGGCAAACGCGGCCGCGCGCAAGGGTGCTGGTACGAGCTCATCGTCGGCTCGCTGCGCGAAACGCTTCTTGAGACGACCGACGCCGCCGGCTTGCCGGTCCTGCGCGCAATCGCAGCCCAATCCATTGCGCCGCAGCCGCCCAAGCATGCTTTGAGCGAGGAGGTGGCCGCCGCGCCGCTGCCGCCTTGGGCCCTGCGCCCAGCGCCGCGCGAGCCGGCCTTGTCGATCCCGCTCGCCCCCTCGCGGCTCGAAGCCTACGCGCCCGACGAGTCGGGCGAGCCGCTGCCGACGCCCCCGCGCGCACATGAGAGGAACGAGCCGCCGGTGTTGTCACCTGCGGCGATGCGGAGCGAGAGCCGCTTCGTGCGCGGCACGCTCACACACGCGCTGTTGCAGCATCTGCCCACGCTGCCACGAGCGCAGTGGGAGAAAGCGGCCGCGGCCTTCGTCGCAAGACGCGCAAGCGAGCTTACCCAGCGCGTGCGCGAAGGAATCGTCAAAGAGACGCTGGCGATTCTCACCGCACCCGAGTTTGCGCCGCTGTTCAGTCCGCAAAGCCGCGCCGAGGTTCCGATCGTGGCGCACTTGCCAAATCCGAATCCCAAAGGAGCGGCCCTCAAGCTCATCGGCCAGATCGATCGTCTGGTTGATCGCGGCAATGAGCTGCTGATCGTCGACTACAAGACCAACCGTCCGCCCCCGCTGGAGGTCGAACACGTTGCCCCCGCTTACCTTTTTCAGCTTGCGGCCTATCGCCTCGCCCTGGCCGAAATCTACCCCGGGCGGGCGTTGAAGGCCGCCCTGCTCTGGACCGAGGCCCCGCGAATCATGCAAGTGCCGAGCGAATTGCTCGATGATTATGGGACACTGCTCTGGGATCTCGACCTTGGTCACCTTGACGCTATCGAGGGGCATTCCTAACTTCCCGCACGGATAAGATGGCGCTCGAGCCTCGATAAGGAGATCGTCCATATGGCAAATGCAGTGTCCGACAGCACCTTCGAGCAGGAGGTCTTGAAATCCACGGAGCCGGTTCTCGTGGACTTCTTTGCCGAGTGGTGCGGGCCGTGCAAAGCCATGGCGCCGGCGCTCGAGCAGGTCGCCGAGGAGATGGCCGGGAAGGTCAAGGTGGTGAAGCTCGACGTCGACCAGAACCCGACCGTCACCGGAAAATATGGAATCCGCGCCATGCCGACGCTGATGCTGTTCAAGAACGGTGAGGTCGCAGCCCAGCATACGGGCGCGCTGGTGCAGAAAAAGAAGCTCGAGGACTGGATCAACTCGTCCGTGATGGCTTGAGCCGACCTCGGCAGGATATTCAAGGCGGCCTCGCTCGCGCGGGGCCGTTTCGTTTTTGCGCCCCTCTGCCCGCAAGCTGGGAGACAGTCTCAGTTCGCCTGCGGCTCGACGCCTTCCTGCAGGCCGAGCACGTGCCCTGCCAGATACAGCGACCCGCAGATGAGGATGCGCTTTGACCCCGGCTCGAGCTGATCGATACGCTTGAGCGCGCTCTCAACGTCGTCGGCCGCCTCGGCCTCGAGCCCGACGCTGCGCGCCGTCTCGGCGAGCACCTCGGGCGCATGCGGCGCCTCATGCGCCCCGGGAATGGGAACGGTGACCACGTGGCGGGCCAAGCCGCGGAAGGCCGACAGAAAGCCGCTTGAATCCTTCAAGCCCATCATGCCGACGATCAGGTGCACCGGCTTGGGCGCACGCTCCTCAAGATCGGCAAGCGTCTGCGCAAGCGCGCGCCCTGCGGCCGGGTTGTGGCCGCCGTCGAGCCAAAGCTCGCAGACAGGATTCAACAGCGACGGCAACGGCCCGCTATCGAGCCGCTGCATGCGCGCGGACCAGCGCGCGGTCGTCAGTCCCTTCTCGATCGCCCATTCGTCGAGGGGAACGGACGGCAGGCGCGCGCGCAACTGCAGGGCCGCGGCGACCGCCGTGCCCGCGTTGACGATCTGGTGGCGGCCGATGAGGACGGGAAGCGGCAGATCGAGGAGCTCGTCGTGGGACTGCACCACCAAGCGACCGCGCTGCTCGTAGGCATCGTAGTCCTCGCCCCACGCCACCAGGGGCGCACCCAAGGCGGCCGCCTCGGCCCGGATCACGTCCTCGGCCTCGGCCTCCTGCTGTGAGAGGACGACGGGAACGCCGGCCCGCAGGATGCCGGCCTTCTCGTAGGCGATCTTGGCCAGCGTAGCGCCGAGCTTCTCGGAATGATCGAGCGAGACGGGGGTGATGACGGTGAGAATTGGATTCGCAATGACGTTCGTCGCATCAAGCCGGCCGCCGAGCCCGACCTCGAGCAAGAGCACGTCGGCGGGGTGCTCGGCAAAGGCCAGAAAGGCTGCCGCCGTGGTGATCTCGAACTGGGTGATATCGTCGGCCCCATTGATCGCCTGCGTGCGCGTGAGAACGTCGATCAGCGTGTCCTCGCGGATCGGGTGCGCCTTGCCGCTGGCGCCGGCGAGCTCGATGCGCTCGTGAAAGCGCACCAGATGCGGCGAGGTGTAGACGTGCACGCGCGCGCCCGCCGCCTCGAGCATGGCCTTCATGTAGGCCGCGACCGACCCCTTGCCGTTGGTGCCGGCGATGTGCACGACGGGCGGCAGACGCTTGTGGGGATCGTCGAGCTTTGCAAGCAGCCGCTCGACGCGCCCCAGCGACAGATCGATCAGCAGCGGATGCAGGAGCTTCATCTCGGCGAGGAGCTGAGCACTCGTCGGCATGTCGGCCCTTTCCCTCTCGCCCGTCCTTATGATCCGGTCTCATGCCGGACGCGTCTCGTTGGGCCGAACCGCTCAGGGCTCGCCGAACTGTTGCTCATTTTGAGGATCGAACGCCGCGATGAAACGGGCGCGCGTCCCAGGTCAGGGATGGTGTCGGTCCTTCGTTATCGAGCGCGTGGGCGCGGCCTTGTCGTCCTGCGGTGCGGCCTCGCGCGTTTCCAGCCGCGAGGAGTCGAACCGCTCCTCTGGACCCAAGATTTCCGGCTCGACCGTCTGTTGCTCCGGTGCCGGGCCCCCGGTCTCGATCGCATTGGCATCGACCGCGCGGCCGTTGACGTAGGGCTGGCCGTTGAACCGCTTGCTCTTGTTGCGGCCGACCGACTTGGCTGCGGCGACCTTCACCGTCAGCAGCTGGCAAATCGTGCTCAGCGTCTCCCGCAACTTGTGGCGATGAACGACCATGTCGATCATGCCGTGCGCCAACAAATATTCGGCGCGCTGGAAGCCATCCGGCAATTGCTCGCGGATCGTCTGTTGGATCACACGGGGCCCCGCGAAACAGATGAGCGCGCCCGGCTCGGCGATGTGAATGTCGCCCAGCATGGCGTAGGACGCCGTCACCCCGCCGGTGGTCGGATCGGTCAGCACGACAATATAGGGAAGGCCGGTTTCGCGCAGGCGCTGCACGGCAACGGTCGTGCGCGGCATCTGCATGAGCGACAGGATGCCTTCCTGCATGCGCGCACCGCCCGACGCGGCAAAAAGAATGAAAGGCGTCTTCTTCTCCGCCGCGCGCAAGAACCCCGCGATCACCGCTTCTCCAGCCGCCATGCCGAGCGATCCGCCCATGAAGCGGAAGTCCTGCGCGGCGGCAACGATGTCGAGCCCGTCGAGGGTGCCCTCGCCGACCATAATGGCGTCGTCGAGGTTCGTCGTCGACTTGGCGTCGCGCAGCCGCTCCGTATAGCGGCGCCCGTCGCGGAACTTCAAGGGATCCTGGGGGACCGGCGGCGCCTCGACCTTCTCATAGACGCCACCGTCGAACAGCTGAGCGAGGCGCGCATCCGCCCCCATGCGCATGTGATAATTCGACCCCGGCACGACGAATTGGTTGGCCTCCAGGTCCTTGTAGAAGACCATCTGGCCGGTCTCGGGACATTTCACCCACAGATTGTCCGGCACCTCGCGCTTCGTCGTCAGGAAGCTGCGGATCTTGGGACGGACAACGTTGTTGATCCAATTCACGCTCGTTGGCCTCTCACCAGCCTAGCCGGCTCCGCGGCGGCCCTCGCCTTGGCCATGACGCTCCGGCCAGAGTAGCATATCGAACCGCACCGAACCCTAATATGGCCCTTTTCCCGCATCGCAGCAATTGACGCGGGGGCGGCGCACGTCGTCTGGGCCCATTTAAGCGGCCCGCAAGGCTCGTGCCAGAGAGTGCACCAAGTCTAGGACAGACGGCACCGTCTTGCTAGTGGAGCCCCCGTTCGCACCAAGACTCTTCTCGATGGCGCTCACCAAGGCGGAGCCGACCACAACGGCGTCGGCAACCTCGGCCAGCGCCTTGGCCTGGTCCGGGCTCTTTACGCCAAAACCAACCGCTACCGGCAGGCTCGTCGCCTTCTTAATTTG
>Ga0315553_10002295_pt1 | contig 15400 bp, 14 predicted proteins | sample SalMarSW160140MG_FD_203099 | JGI IMG/M metagenome (GOLD analysis project Ga0315553, IMG submission 203099) | Salt marsh sediment microbial communities from the Plum Island Ecosystem LTER, Massachusetts, United States - Salt Marsh Sediment SW1601-40 ... | reverse complement strand
CTACGTAAGCAGCCAAGCCGCGCCGTTTCTGATCGTCCACGGCGACCAGGATCAACTCGTGCCGTTCGAGCAGGCGCAGATTCTGCACGACGCTCTTGCGGCGGCGGGCGTCGAGTCGATCCTGCACCGCGTCCCCGGCGGCGACCACGTCGGGTGGGAATACGACGACGATATTCACGCACTCATGCGGCGGTTTTTCGACGAACACCTGACGTGAACGCGACTTCGTAAGTCCTGCAAAGAATGGTCCGCTCCATCCCGGCGACTTCGGCGTGAGCCTTTCGGCAGTGAGATCAGGACCGAACTGCTCAGTCGAACGGTTGCGTGGGCATGTTAATCGGCTACGCCGTGTCGGGTGGCATGCCCAAGGCCGCTCGGCTCGACTTGTCCGAGCCGACCGGCGCGGGCATGTGGACAGCCGCGTAGGGCGCGCAACTTGTTGCGCGCGCGGCCTTGCCTATCGTTGATCTCGGGTGCCACCCTCAACCGCAGCGGAGCGAAGGTTGTGGGTGAACGTTCACATGAGCGATCACTCGCCTATCGCTGAATGCACCCACAAGCTCCGCCGAACGATGTGCGGCTTCGCTTGAAGGTGCCACCCCCTGACACATCTCAGGCTCGGGTCAGAACCACCCCGTTCATCCGTCGCCCGCGTCGATCGCGGCGAGCACCTCGCGGATCACGTCGCGCTTGAAGTCGGCCAGTGGCATGGCCCGGCGTGCGCCGGCCGCTCGGGCGTGCCCGCCCCCGCCGAAAAGCGCCGCAATTCGGGCGACGTCCACGTCCCGTTTGCTGCGAAGACTCAGGCGAATGCGGCCGTCGTCTTCCTCGACCAGCAGCGCCGTCACGTTGACGCTGGCGATCTGCTGCGGGACGTTGATCAGGTCCTCGGTGTCGTGATGATTGGCCCCGCTCCGGCCAAACATCTCGTCGCTGATGTGCAAGACGGCCACGCGCCCGTCGGCGTGCAGCTCCAACGTACCCAGCATTTCTCCCAGCAGACGAAGGCGCTCGGCCGGCTCGGCCTGATAGAGCCGCTGATGCAGCACGTCGGGGCGGACGCCACGTTCGGCTAACTCGCTGCATGCCGCCAAAAGCTCGGCGCTGGTGTTGGCGTTGCGGAACCATCCACAATCGGTGCTCATCCCCACAAAGAGCGCCTGCGCCGCCACATCGTCAACGGGCCAGTCCATCTGCTTGAACCAATCCCAGACGAGCAGAGTCGCCGCCGGCGCCGTGTCGTCCACCAGGTAGCAGTCGGCCTCGACGTCGCGCGTACGGTGATGGTCCACTGCGATCTTCACCGCCTTGCTGCACCGCACGAACTCGGCGATGGGCTCGAGCTGATCGTACGCACACGTGTCGAGGATCAGCAGTGCGTCGCACTTGCTCGCCTCGTCCGGGCCGACATCCCGCGCCCACAGCGGAATCGCCTCGTCTTCGGTCAGCATCGCGTAGCGCGGTGTCGACGGATCGAGCAACACCGGCAAGACCTGCTTGCCCAACGCCCGCAGCACCTGGCGCATGGCCACGATACACCCGATCGCGTCGCCGTCCGGCCGGATGTGGCTGGTTATAAAGATGCTCTTCGCGTCGCCAAGTAGCTGCGCTGCCTCTCGGTACAGCTCTGCTGGAATGTTCACACTTACTCCATCAGTCATCTGGGTCGAACATCGCCCGGACTACCTGCACGTCGCGGTCGATCTGCTCTCGCAGGGCGTCGGCGCTGTCGAAGGTTCTCTGCGGACGAAGCCAACGGAAGAACTCGAGGCGAATCGACCGACCATAGAGCTCGCCGTCGAAGTCCAGGATGTACGCCTCCACGGTCAACTCCCCTCCTCCGAAGGTCGGCGCTCTTCCGATGCTGATCGCCGCGGGTTGCTGTCGGTCGCCCAGGCAGGCCTGTCCGGCATACACCCCCGAGGGCGGAACAAGCTGCCCAGCCACCTCAACGTTGGCCGTGGGAAAGCCTATCTTTGTACCGCGACGCTGACCCGGCACGACCTGCCCCAGCAGTCCGTACGGTCGGCCCAGGCAGGCCGCCGCTCTTTCCACCTGATGCTGCCCGATGAAGTCGCGGATCAGGCTGCTGCTGACCAGCACGTCCTGCCCCGGCTCAACCTCCATCGTCATGCTCGGCACGGCCGTCACCTCGAAGCCGAACCGCCGACCCAGCGCCGCCAGTGTCTCCACATCGCCGCTTCGACGCCGCCCAAAGCGCCAACTGGTCCCTTCCACGAGCGACTTCGGCCTGAAATGCCGCACGACGACCTGTTCCACGAACTTCTCGGCCGTCAGCGATAGCAGCTCTTTCGTGCAGGGCACGACGACCGCGCAGCGAACCCCACACGCGGCCATGAGCCGCATGCGCTCATCGATCGAGGTGAGCGGCGTCGGTGCCCGGGTAGGATTGAGCACCGCCAGCGGGTGTGGATCGAACGTCATCGCCACCGCCTCGCCCTCGGTGCGCGACGCGGTCAGACACGCCTGCGCGAGGATGAGTTGATGGCCCCGGTGCACCCCGTCGAAATTGCCTATGGTCAGCGTTGCCCCGAACAAGGGCGGATCGATGCCAGCCAAACCGTCGTAGACTCTCATACAGCTCCACACCGCAAAAAAACGTTGTCGGGGATCATAGCCGGGTGATCCCCTATCGGCCACCGCCTCAGGGCCTGCCGTAACGGCGCGGCCGTGGCCCCCGCCCGTCTTCCGGGCGCCTCTGCCAGGACGCAGAGAGGACGATTATCCGCCACTTTATTTGACTTATCGGGGGTGGAGCGGATAACCTATGGTTGAGCACCCATTCCGTTGGGGAGAGAGAGAGAGCCGCGTTGGTCGGGGTTAATTCTCCGACCGGCGCTTTTTTTTGTGGGCTGCGGCGCCGGCTGGCCACTTGCACAAATCAGAAACTTCGTTTCCAATCTAAGCTTCGTGTTAATAGTAAGTTAGACTCATTCGGGCGATTGGAGCGACCGTTTGAGGGGCCGGTGATGATCGACACGCGCGAACTGGCTGAGCTGATGGGCCCATTGGTGCCCCCGCCGCACGAGCTGGCGGCGCTGGCCGACGCGTTGCAACGCCCCGCCCGTCCGGCCATCCGCCTGAACCTGCTGGGTCGGCGGCTGGACCCCGGAGAACTGCCGTTTGGCCTCGAACCGGTGCCCTGGTGGCCACAGCACGGCTTTTGGGTGGTCGGTGATGCCCGCCCCGCCCGCACCATTCAATACGCCGCGGGCGCTCTCTACCCGCAGGACGCCGGCTCGCTGCTGAGTGTGGCGTTGCTGGACCCCCGCCCGGGGCAGGTGATCTGCGACCTATGCGCATCGCCGGGCGGCAAGGCAACCGCCATTATCGAGGTACTCGGGACCGCCGGGGCCCTATTGGCCAACGAGTCGGTGCGTTCTCGTTTGCCCCCTCTGCGGCTGAATATGGCCCGGCAAGGGGTCAGTCGCTGGGTGGGAACCAGCCTCGACCCAGCCCAACTGTGTGACTTGGCGCCCGGTCGTTTCGATGCGGTCCTCGTCGATGCCCCCTGTAGTGCCCAGGCGATCTTCGCACGGGGCAAGCAGACGCGCCGCGCGTTCGACCCGGCGTTGGTTCGACACAGTGCGGCCCGGCAGCGGCGGATTTTGGACGCAGCGGTCGAGCTGGTTCGTCCCGGGGGCAGGCTGGTCTACTCGACGTGCACGTTTAGCTGGCTGGAGAACGAGCAGCAGGTAATCGACTTGTGTAACCGAAGCTCTGAAATGGTTTTGCATCCCTGCGAGCGTCTGGCCGATTGGCAATCACCCAGCCCGGCGCCGCCGGGTTGCTACCGCCTCTACCCGCACCGCGACGGCTGTGGCGGGGCCTTCGCAGCCCGACTCACGCGGCGCGAGGCGCCTGCGACGGTGATCCGCGGCAGGCCAAACACCCGCCGCCGGCGAGAATCAACCGGGCCGTCCCGGGCCGAGACCGATCCTTGGGGTCGGTGGGTCGGGTCGGTGGTGCGGTCGGTACGAGGTTCGGCTGAATGCGCATGGCCTGCGGACATGCCTGACTGGCTGATCGAGCTTGGGTCGTTTGGGCCCGAAGCGGCTTTTCGCAAGGGACGCACATGGTTTCCGGCCTACGCGCTGGCGATGCGTCGCGACGGGAGTTTCGAGCCGGCGGGGGCGGTCGATCTGTCTGACGGCGATGCGTCGGCGTTCCTGCTCGGCCACAATGTCCCCGGCGATCGGCAGGGCTGGACTGTCGTATGCCACCGTGGCTTGCCACTTGGCTGGTCGAAGGGCAACGGTCGGGTGCTGGCCAACCATCTGCCCCACGCCGCGAGGCAACCCGTCAACTGACGTATGGACGCCCGGACGCCGGGCCGCTACTTTGGGCAGCAGTCTGGGAATCGGCTAGAGGTCGGAGGTGCCGATCATGTCCAATAGCATGAACCGTCGGGAGTTCATCGGGCATTCCGCCCGTGCCGTGGCCGGCTCGTACTTTCTGGCTAAGGGCGTCAACGCGGTCAGTGGTTGCACACGTGCGTGCCCGGCTTGCCTAAAGTGGACGGACTCGCACAGCGAGACGGTCTAACGGGTTTTTAGGGCACCAGGGGCACGCTGCAACGGATTTGTCGACGTACGGGAACGAATAGTACTGGAGAACCTATGCCCGCGGATCTGGCGGCTTACGCAGGGAAGGTAACGGTGGCCGATGGCGCCTGGGGCACGCAACTCGACGTGCTGGGTTGTCCGCCGGGTTACTGTCGCGAGGAATGGAACGTGTCGCACCCGGATGCGGTGCGGTCAGTGGCGGCGTCCTACGTGGAGGTGGGCTCGCAGATTATCTTGACCAACACGTTCAGCGCCAACCGCTTCACCCTCGGCAATCACGGTTTTGAGGACCACGTTGCGGCCTTCAACGAGGCTGGGGCGCGATTGAGCAAGGAGGCGGCAGGCGACAGCGTCGCGGTCTTCGGATCGATCGGCCCGACGGGCAAGATCATCATGGTCGGTGAGGTCTCCGAGGAGCAGGTCTACGAGGCGTTTGTGGAGCAGGCGGAAGGGCTGGCGCGGGGCGGCGTCGATGCCGTCGTCGTCGAGACCATGACGGAGTTGGCCGAGGTGCTGGCGGCGGTTCGGGCCGTCAAGGACAAGACCGGGCTGGGCGTGGTGGCGTGCATGACGTTCGACTCGGGCCCCGAGCAGACCGACACCATGATGGGTGTGAGTCCGCGCCAGGCCGCCGAGGCCATGAGCGCCGCCGGTGCCGACATGGTCGGGTGCAACTGCGGTGCGGGCGTGGAGAACTACGTCAAGGTCGCAGCTTTGCTGCGCGAAGCCACGGATCTTCCGATCTGGGTCAAGCCGAACGCCGGCGTGCCGGAGCTCGACGGCGGGCAAGTTGTATACAAGGAGCGCCCGGAGGACTATGCAGCGAGAGTTCCGGCCTTGATTGAAGCAGGGGCGAACGTCATCGGTGGCTGTTGCGGCACAGGTCCGGAACATATACGCCGGATTGTGCAGATGTTGCAGAAGCGGCGACGGTAACCGTCCCGGTCGTGCCGGCGCTCGTTCGACATGTGCGGCTGCGCCGGCAACTCGACAACCGGGACAGTGACTGCGGGCCTTTGGTCGTAAAGCGCACCGTGGGACTGGCCTGTTGCATCCGGAGCGTGGGTTCTGTATAAGCGTCGGCGACCACTCGGTCGCGGCGTCGAGTTCGGGCAGTACGGGCCGCATTGGTACATTCAGAAAGGTAGCCTGTGTCGTCGTGCCATATGCTCGTGGCGGACGTCGGCAGTTACGGGCCGGTCTTGTTGTTGCTGCTGATTGCGGCCGCGATGAGCGGCGGCATCGTGGTGGCCAGCCGCCTGATCGGTCCACGGCGGGTGGGGGCTACCAAAGACAGCCCATACGAAAGCGGCGTGGCGCCAACGGGTGATGCGCGGCAGCGTTTCAACATCCGATTCTACGTCATTGCCATGCTGTTCCTTCTCTTCGACGTCGAGGTGGTGTTCTTCTGGCCGTGGGCGCCGCTGTACAAGCGAGTGGCGCAGGGACCCGAGGACGGGGGGGCGGTGGCCGCGGCGTTGATTGAAGCCGGGTACGACAAGACGTTTCTGCTGGCGACGATGGGGGTTTTCCTACTCATCCTCCTGATTGGATACCTGTACGCATGGCGGAAAGGAGTGCTCCGGTGGAGTTGACCGGGCCGACGGGCGCACCCGGGCACACCGGACAGCCCGCGTACGCGCTGACCCGGCTGGACAAGTTGCTGGCGTGGGCGCGGCGAAACTCGCTCTGGCCGCTGCCCTACGCGACGGCCTGCTGCGGCATTGAGTTGATGGCGACGGCCGCAAGCCGCTTCGACATCGCCCGTTTCGGTGCCGAGGCGATGCGGTTCACCCCGCGGCAGTGCGATCTGCTGGTCGTGGCCGGGCGCGTGACCATCAAGATGATGCCCGTATTGCAGCGGATTTACACGCAGATGACCGAGCCGAAATGGGTCATCTCGATGGGCGCCTGCTGCTCGAGCGGAGGGGAGTTCGACACGTACGCCGTCGTACAGGGCATCGACCAATTCATGCCGGTGGACGTTTACGTGCCTGGATGCCCGCCCTGCCCGGAGACGCTGCTGGAAGGCTTTATGACTATCCAGCGCATCATCAATGAGGGCAGAGCGCGACCAAGCCACCAGCGAGGCCGAGGATTGCGGATCCGCGTCGAACCGCGGTCGCCGTCGCAGTCGTCCGCGACCGAGGGAGGGCAGGAAGGTTGAGCGAGCCGCCGGCGGATATCGCCACGGAGAAGGTCGTCGCCGGCCATCCCGCCGTGAGGGCGCTGGTTGAGAGCTTCGACCAGCAGTTCGACTTTGCGCCGGGGTTGCTGAAGGCCGGCGAAAACCAGGTCTGCGTCCGCGTGCCGCCCGACCGGCTCCTGGAGGTGATGACGTTTCTACGGCACGACGCGCGGTGCAGGTTCGAGCAATTGTCGGATCTGGCGGGAGTCGATTACCTACAGTTTCCCGGTGCGACCGACCGGTTCGCCGTGGTGTACGGGCTGGTGTCGCTGACGCACAACCATCGACTCTGGGTGAAGTGCTTTGTGAACGATCCCGACCCGAAGGTGCCCAGTGTGGTCGCCGTCTGGAAGGGAGCCGACTGGCCCGAGCGGGAGGTGTACGACCTGTTCGGGATTGTGTTTGAGGGCCATCCGGATTTGCGGCGTATCCTGACGTGGGAGGGCTTCGGGGCGCATCCCTTGCGGAAGGATTATCCGTTGCGAGGCCTGGGTGAGCGTGAGAGCTATCCGGTAATCGGGCGCGATCACGCATAAACGAAGCTAAGCCGCCCGCATGATGGGGATGGCGGACGGATATGAGCGTAGGAGCAGAGCGGTCTGAGGCGGCAATGACAGGTGAGTGGCAGGCGACAAGTCGCACGATGATCGAGCCGGGGCGGGACCGGCGCGTCGAGCGGTGGACACTGAATTTCGGCCCGCAACACCCCGCCACGCACACCACGCTACAGCTCGTTCTGGAACTGGACGGCGAGCGCGTGGTCGCCTGCACGCCGCACATCGGATATCTGCACAGCGGATTCGAGAAGCTGGGCGAGCATCACACGTATGACCAGTACGTGACGGTTACCGACCGGATGAATTACGTCTCGCCGATGGCCAACAACATCGCGTGGCATCACGCGTGTGAGAAGCTCTTCGGCATCGAGATCACGCCACGGTGCAAGGCCATTCGAACGATCATCCTGGAACTGGCGCGCATTCAGGACCATCTGCTGTGTCTGGGGGCCATGGGCCTGGATGTGGGGGCCATGACCGTTTTTCTGTACGAGTTCAAACCCCGCGAATGGATCTACGACCTGTTTGAGGAGATCTGCGGCGCCCGATTCACCACCAGCTACACGCGGGTGGGAGGGCTGATGCACGACATGCCGGACGCGTGGCCCGATCACGTCAAGAGTTTCTGCCGGCGTACGCCGGAGGCGATCGACGACATGGAGGTCCTGCTGACGCGGAACCGCATCTTCATAGAGCGGACCAAGGGGATCGGCGTCGTCGGCCACGATGACGCGATCGACTGGGGCCTGACAGGCCCGATGGCGAGGGCGAGCGGCGTGAAGCGCGACCTGCGCAAGGACGAGCCCTTCCTCTGCTACGAGCACAACTGGGACGGTGCGGGGTCCTCGCCGCCGCAGTTCAAGGTGCCCATCGCAACGGGAGGCGACGTCTACTCGCGCTACCTGGTGCGTGTGGAGGAGATGCGGCAGAGCCTGTCGATCGTGGAGCAGTTGATCGACAACATCCCGGCTGGATCGGTCAACGTCGAGCCGGAGGGCAAGAGGACGCTATCATCAAAGTCCGAGGTGTATTTCAGCATCGAAGGGCTCATCCACCACTTTGAGAAAATCATGACCAACCGTGGCTTTACCCCGCCGATGGGCGAGGCCTACGGTGCGATCGAGTCGCCCAACGGCGAGTTGGGCTTCTTTCTGGTGAGCGACGGCGGGAACGCGCCGTACCGTGTGCGATGCCGGCCGCCGAGCTTTATGAACTATCAGTGTTATCCGCAGTTGATCGTGGGACACCAGATCAGCGACGTGCCGCCGATCCTGGGCAGCATCAACATCATCGCGGCCGAGCTGGATAGATAGAAAGGAAAATGGAGAGCCGACGGGCTCTGAGCCCACGTGGAACCATGGCCTGGAAGACAATCGACAGAACCCAATCCGCCATTCCGCCGGACGCTGCGCCCCTGCTGAGCGACGCGGTCAAGCAGAAGATCCGCTCGTTCGTGGAAAGATACGAGACGGCGCGGGCCGCGATGCTGCCGGCTTTGCACGTGGTGCAGGACACGCTGGGCCACCTGTCGCCCCAGGCGCAGAAGGAGATCGCCGAGGTGTTGGGCCTGCACCCGTCAGAGGTGTTCGACGCCGTCGGTTTCTACAGCCACTTCTGGACGAAGCCGCGAGGCCGCAAAGTGATCGTCGTGTGCCGGAGTCTCAGTTGCAGTCTGCTGGGAGGCGAACAGGTCCTGGAAGCTTTCAAGGAACACCTGGGCATCGACGAGCACCAGACCACCGCCGACGGTGAGTACAGCCTGATGACCGAGGAATGCCTCGGCCAGTGCGAGGACGCGCCGTGCGTGTTGATCGGCGAGAAGAAGCATTGTCACGTTCGGCCCGAGGATGTGCCGAGGATCCTGGCCGATCCGAACAACGACAAGGTGGACGTCGCTCGCAGCGACTTATACGACGGCGTGACGCCTGACGCACAGCCAGGCGGGGCGCGGGAAGGTTGACGGTGTCGATGGGCGAACCGTTCGAGCCAGTACTGCTGCGGAACGCAGGTGTTGCCGACTCGCGAAGCATCCACACCTATCGGGCGCGCGGCGGCTATAAGGCTCTCCGCAAGGCATTGGAGATGGGCCCGGAAGCGATCATCGCGGAGGTGCGCGAGGCAAACCTGCGCGGGCGCGGGGGCGCGGGCTTTCCCGCGGGCGTCAAGTGGGGATTCCTCCCGCCGGACCGCAAGGTGACGTATCTGTGTGTCAACGCCGACGAGGCCGAACCGTGCACGTTCAACAACCGCGTGCTCATCGAGCAGGATCCGCACCAGTTGATCGAGGGGATGCTGATTGCCGGCTTGGCGACGCGGACGACGACGGCCTACGTCTACCTTCGCGTGGAATATCACGAGCCGTTCCACATTCTGCAAAAAGCGGTGGATGAAGCCTATGCTGCCGGCCTGTTGGGGCGGAACATTTTGGGCAGCGACTTCAGCATGGAGTGCATCATCCATCGCGGGGCCGGCGCCTACGTTTGCGGCGAAGAGACCGGGTTGATTGAATCGATCGAGGGCAAGCGAGGCTGGCCTCGCATCAAGCCGCCGTTTCCGGCCATCTCCGGGCTGTTCGGCAAGCCTACGGTGGTCAACAACGTGGAGACGCTTTGCTGCCTGCCTCACATCATCGAGCGCGGGGCCGAGTGGTTCGGCAGCATCGGCACACCGGGCTCGGCCGGTCCGAAGCTTTACTGCGTGAGCGGACACGTGAAACGCCCCGGCTGCTACGAGGCGCCGCTGGGGCTGGCGGTGCGGGAGCTTATCGAGGACGAGCAGTTTGCCCAGGGCATGCGCGACGGGCGCCGGATCAAGGCCGTCAACCCCGGCGGCTTTTCGGTGGGCTGGCTGACGGCCGACGAGCTGGACATGAAGATGGACTTCGACGATCCCCGCGACTATGGACTGCTCGGTTTGGGCACAGCCGCCATCGTGGTGATGGACGATCAGACCGACATGCGCGAGGTGCTGCTGAACGTCACAAGATTCTTCGCGCATGAGTCGTGCGGCCAATGTACGCAATGTCGTGAGGGAACCGAGTGGATGTATAAGGTGGCGTCGCGCCTGGCCGCCGGCGCCGGACGTTCGGAGGACCTCGACCTGCTGGCCGAGATCACGCAGACGATGGGCATGATGCCCGGTTTGAGCATCTGCGGCCTGTCGGACGGTGCGGCCTACGCCGTGCGGAGCATCGCCACCAAGTTCCGAGCCGAGTTCAAGGAACACATCCGGCGGCAGACACCGGGCCGGGCCGAGCAGGTGATGCGCCAGACGAACCCGGCCCTGTACGACCGCGCCATGGGCAGGCAGACGCAATCTGCCGGATGACACGGCGGCCGCTTGGAGGCGAGACGGCCGCGAAACGACCGGCTTACGAGATCGAAAGAGTCGTGAAATGGCGACCATTACGATAGACGGCCAGGAAGTTGAGTGTCGCGACGGGGTCACCGTCTTGCGGGCGGCGTTGGAGGCCGGCTGGGACGTGCCGCACTACTGCTATCACCCCGGCATGTCGGTGGTGGCTTCGTGCCGGTTGTGTCTGATGGAAATGATGATGCCCAACCCACAGACCGGCGAGATGGGCTGGGCACCAAAACTGTTCCCATCGTGTCAGACGCCGGTACGCAACGGCATGGTGGTGCGGTTTGACAGCCCGAAGGTGCACGCCGCGCGCGAGCAGGCGATGGAGTACTTCCTGCTGAACCACCCGCTGGACTGTCCCGTGTGCGATCAGGCGGGCGAATGCTGGCTTCAGGACTACTCGCTGCGGTTCGGCCGCGGATATGGCAGGATGCTGGAGGCCAAGCACGTCAATCCGAAGAAGAACATCGGCCCGCGCACGCTGCTGTATCAGGACCGGTGTGTGCTGTGTTCGCGGTGCGTCCGCTTCTGCGCCGAGATCAGCGGGACGCGCGAGTTGTGCATCGTCAATCGCGGGCATCGCTGCGAGATCGACGTCTTTGAGGGGATAGCGCTGGACAACAAGCTCCAGGGCAACGTGGTGGATATCTGCCCGGTGGGAGCCCTGCTGGACAAGGACTTTTTGATGCAGCAGCGGGTGTGGGAACTGCAGTCCGCCAAGAGCATCTGCCCGGTATGCTCGGCGGGCTGCAACATCCGCATCGACCACAACAGGGGACGGGTGTGGCGGCTCAAGCCCCGCTATAACGATCGCGTGAACGACTGGTGGATGTGCGACGACGGCCGGTTCGGCTACAAGTTCATCCACGACCCCCGTCGGCTCACGCGCCCGCAGGCGCGCCGCGGCAACCGTCTCGAGCCGATCGCATGGCGAGATGTTCCAGAAGTGGTGCGTTTCCGGCTGATGCAGGCCGTGCAGCAGCACAGTGGGCAACGCACTGCGGTGGTGCTGTCGCCGATGATGAGTTGTGAGGAGGCCTGGTTGTTGGCCACGCTGATCCGCAAGGCAGCGCCCGAGGCCCATTTGGTGCTGGGGCATGTTCCGCTGACAGGCGACGATGAGCACTTCCCGGTCGGGTGCGAGCCGGGCAACGCGAAGTTTACGATCCGCGCTGAAAAATGCCCGAACCGGCGGGGCGTTGAAAGAGTTTTGAAGGCGGCTGGAGGCCCGACGATGGATTTCCAGCAGTTCGTCAGTCAGGCGACTGCGGGTGAGCTGTCAGCCGCTTGGGTTGTGGGCGGCTATTCCAATGATTGGGTGACCGACGAACTGGCCGCCGCAGCCGAGAAACTCACGTGGCTTGCGGTGCAGGACTTTTTCCCCAGCAAGCTCTGCGAGAAGGCCGACCTGGTGCTGCCGGCGTGCAGTTGGGCGGAGCGTGAAGGTTCTTTCGTCAATCATGCCGGGCTGTTGCAGGCGTTCGACCGCGCGGTCCAGCCGCCCGACGGGGCGCAGATCGACGGGCAGTATCTTTTCGAGCTGGCGGGTCTTGTCGGAGTGTACTCAGGCGGACGCGTGCGAGAGATGATGGCGAGTCAGGACGCAGGTTTTGCCGAGGTGGTCGAGGCGACGCCCGAACCGGCGTTCGCTCATTGAGAAGGGAATTTGCGGCCATCGGAAGGTGCTAGCGCAGGAGCGCATTCAACGGGCATGATCGAGCTTGTTCAATCCATCCTGGCCGATCCGTTGGGCTTTTCCATCCTGGTGATGCTGGTTTTGATCGCCATCATCATGTTCATGGTGATGTACTCCATCTACTTCGAGCGGAAGATCAGCGCCTGGATCCAGGATCGATACGGCCCCAACCGGGTGGGGTTTCGCGGGTTGCTCCAGCCGGTGGCCGACGCGGTCAAGTTCTTCGTGAAGGAAGACTTCACTCCCGCCGGTGCCGACCGTCCGTTATTCGTACTGGCGCCGTGCGTAGCGTTTTTCGTGCCGCTGGTGATTTTTGCGGTCATTCCCTGGGCGGGTACGCTTCAATGGCCTTGGAGCGACCGCGCGCTGCCCGTGCAAGTCGCCAGTCTCGACATCGGGCTGCTGTACATTCTGGCCTTCGGCTCGACGGGCGTATACGGCGTGTTGCTGGGCGGTTGGGCGAGTTACAACAAGTATTCGTTTTTCGGCGGCGTTCGCGCTGCCGCCCAGATGCTCAGCTACGAAGTACCGATGGGCCTGGCGATCATCGTGGTCGTTCTGACGGCCGGCAGCCTGCGGCTGGAAGAGATCGTCGGCGTTCAGATCACTACCACATGGAACGCCCTGCTGCATCCGCTGGCGTTCATTCTGTTCCTGATAAGTCTGTTCGCCGAGACCAACCGGCTTCCGTTCGACATGCCCGAAGCCGAGCAGGAACTGGTCGGCGGGTATCATACGGAATACAGCTCGATGAAGTTCGCTTTGTTCTTCCTGGGCGAATACGTTCACATGATCGTCGGAAGTGCGTTTCTCGTAGTGTTGTTCCTGGGCGGCTGGCAACTCGTGCCGTTCGGCGGGTGGCTTGCCGAACACGTCACGTGGCTTGCATGGCTGGGATGGCTGGACAGCTCGCCGCATCCGCTGGCGGCCTTGCTGCGTCTGGGAATCACGCTGAGCAAGGTGTGTATGCTGATATTCGTGTTCATGTGGGTGCGATGGTCCTTGCCGCGTTTTCGTTTCGACCAGTTGCTCCGGCTGGCCTGGCGGGGACTCGTGCCACCAGGCCTGGCGCTGGTGGCTGTGGCCGGCGCCCTGGTGTATGTTGACCGGGCCGCCTCATGGTGGGCGCCGGTATTGAACCTTGTAGTGTTGCTGTTCGTGCTGATGCTGGTGCCGTGGCTGGGCGAACCGGTGACGGGTCGGCAGGTGGGTCTGGCGCCCGTGCGCATGAAGCCCGCTGCAAGATCGGATAGCTGACAACGTGTGGCTGACTGTTGCGATACTGCTGATGCCTCAACTAACCTGCCAGACCGATCATCCTGACGACGCTGAGATTCTCGCCGCCGCCGACGCGCGCATCGAGCGCCATCGGAAGGTCGACCTGCAGGTCACCGTGCTCGACGCTGACGGCGCGCCGTTGCCGAATGTGCGGGTAAGCGTCGAGCAGATTGGCCACGAGTTTCTGTTCGGATGCAACATCTTCACGTGGCGCCAGCCGGACAATCCGGCCGCCGAACAAGCCTATCGCGAGCGTTTCGCCGAGTTGCTGAATTACGCCACGTTGCCGTTCTATTGGTGGGCCTACGAGCGCGAGCGCGGCCGGCCGATCCACGCACAGATGGCCGAAGTGGCCGACTGGTGCAATCAGCACGGCATCCGGACGAAGGGGCACCCGCTGGCGTGGAACTATGGCGAGCCGGGCTGGCTGCCGGACGATCCCAAACAGGTCGCCACAATGCAGATGGAGCGTATTGCCGACTGCGTTACCACCTTTGCCGGGAAGATCGACGTCTGGGACGTGGTCAACGAGGCGGCGGGGTTCGAGCGCCCGGACATGGGCGGCAAGAAACTGACTGCGTCTATCAAGGCCTTGGGCCGCAGCGAGTTCGTGCGGCAGGCATTCGGCACCGCCCGCCGCGCCAACCCCAAAGCGGTCCTGCTGATCAATGACTATGAGGTCGGCGATCGATACGAGCAGGTTATCCGCGAGTTGGTCGATAAAGGCGGCCGGCGGCTGTACGACACAATCGGCATTCAGAGCCACATGCACAAGGAGACCTGGCCTCTGACGAGGGTGTGGACCGTGTGCGAGCGGTTCTCCGGCTTCGGCGTGCCTCTGCACTTCACTGAGTTGACCGTGTTGAGCGGCGCGGCGAAGACCGACGACGATTGGTCTGGCACAAGGAGCGGGTGGGACACCACGCCGGAGGGCGAGCGGGCGCAGGCCGACTATGTCGAAAAGCTCTATCGCGTACTGTTCAGCCATCCGTCGGTTGAGGCGATTACCTGGTGGGATTTCAGCGACTACCACGCCTGGCAAGGGGCACCCGCGGGCCTGTTGCGCAAGGACCAAAGTCCCAAGCCGGTCTACGAGCGGCTGCTCAAGCTGATCAAGGGCGCGTGGTGGACCCGCGAAGCAGCGGCTACCCGGGCCGACGGAACGGCGACCATTCGAGTTTTCCGAGGACGTCATCGCGTCACGGCGCAAGGCGTCGACGGCGCTCGCTCGACGACGGAGATCACCGCGGCAAGAGACGAGCCGAACCGGGTAATCCTCCGTATGGGCAAGGTGCAGTAATGGCCGACTGGAAAGAGACCGACGTGATCGTCGTCGATCAGCCGGAGCTGAGCAGGGCGGAGCGCGTCTATCTGCCGGCGATCTTCGCGGGCATGAAGCGGACGCTCCGACATCTGGTCACCAAGCGCTATCGCGACGAATTCGTCGTGCAGTATCCCGAGCAGAAGCGCGACGTGCCCGTGCGGATCCATCGCGGGCTGCACAGGCTCAATCGCGACGAGCAGGGGCGTGTCGCGTGCGTCGCGTGTTTCATGTGTGCGACGGCCTGTCCGGCCCATTGCATTCATATCGTCGGCGATGTGGCGCCGTGGCCGGATCGCGAGAAATACCCCGTGCGATTCGATATCGATGAGTTGCGGTGCATTTTCTGCGGGATGTGCGAAGAGGCCTGTCCGGTCGACGCGATCGAGCTGACCACGCACCACGACCTGGTGG
>Ga0315553_10002294_pt1 | contig 15401 bp, 16 predicted proteins | sample SalMarSW160140MG_FD_203099 | JGI IMG/M metagenome (GOLD analysis project Ga0315553, IMG submission 203099) | Salt marsh sediment microbial communities from the Plum Island Ecosystem LTER, Massachusetts, United States - Salt Marsh Sediment SW1601-40 ... | reverse complement strand
GTCCAAGAGTACCTGGACTACTATCACTACGAGCGGCCTCACCTGGGCCTCGGCCTGCAACCACCTCTGCTACGTACTTGTCGCATTTGACATGGGAGACACCCAAAGGTTGACAAGTGCCTAGAATCATGCTATAATTGACGACAAGTGGTGGCATGGGACTCATTGCAGGAGACGAGGAGGGAGAGGCGATGAAGAAGCACTGGCTAAGAGGTCTATTTTTAGGTGTGAGCCTGGCGCTGCTCCTCACTAGCGGAGTGGCCCTGGCTCAGGGGCCGGTGTGCGACGAGGAAGTCTCAGCCCTGGCATCGCACGAGGAGTTCGGTGATGGCTGGTCGCAACACTGGACGGATGGGGACAACGCGTCGGGGAAGCACTACACTTGACCGGATAACGATATGGGCCTGGCAGGTCCATGCGTAAACCGAGGGGATCCTAACACGCCTATCGACTTCATTGTCTTCGTCAGTGATCTCGGGGTCGATGAGCCATACAACACCTACGCCTGGTTCTACACATGCGGTCAGGGAGACTGGGGAACCGTCGAATGGCTCAAGATCTGGTACGACACCGATGCCGATGACTGGTATGACAATGCCTATCACGAGGTTGGGACTCTTGTCTACGAGGCGGATCCCGATCATGCGGATTGTGGATGGTGGTCGGCGGCCATCCCCAACACCTGGGTGTCTGTGGGCGCTCAGGGCAACCTGTTCCAAATCAGCCTTACAGACCCCGGCGTTCCTCCAGGCTGTGTCGAGGTGAGGGAGGGCGGATTGTACATGGAAGAAGAGGTCGAGGAAGAGGTCGAGGAATTCGTGCCGGAACCAGGCTCGATTCTGCTGCTGGGCAGTGGGCTGGCTGGGCTGGCGGGCTATGCGACCCTGCGCTGGAGGACGAGAGCCTAACTGGTCCACTCGAAGCTAGACCGGCTATTAGAAGGGCCATCCCTCTGTGGAAATGGCCCTTCTCTTTGCCAGCAGAGACCTCGCAGGTCTGGTCCGTGCTGGCCCTGGAGGAGACTATCCCACTCGTGCGGGAGATCGATCAGGTGATCCCCTTCTGGCCCATGGAGTAGGCGTCGATTCTCTGGAGACCTCCGAGATCTTCAGAGATCTCCGAGGTCTGGGAGTGGGAGAAAGAGAAAGGGCCATCCCGGAGGGGATGGCCCTGCAAGTATCAAGTGCGAATCGAGCTGCTACTTCCTGTTCCTCCAACGAAGTGCGGCGTATCCTGCAAGCCCAGCAAGACCGCTGCCCAGGAGGATCATGCTTCCAGGCTCGGGAACGAACTCCGGCTCCAGTTCGCAGACCTCGGCGAAGAACCAGCTGTCACAGGCTATCGCCCCATCTGGTTGCCGGGCGCAATACCCCCACTCACCATAGTAGTCCGTGACGTCGTACCCCGCAGGGGTCACAATCTCCTCCGCCAGGCCCTGTATGTTGTTTGGCGGCATCGTGCAGGGCAGGAAGAAGATCTGCTTTATGGGGTCTGTCCCGGCCGGCCAGATATGGCAGCCCATGTCGTTGACCAGCTCCCCGTTGAAGTAGACTCTCAGGCATAGTAGCTGGTCGTAATCCCACCCTGTGACCGTGAGATTGACTATGTACTCGTCTAGCAGCACCCCGTTTTTCTGGGTCAGAGGATAGCACTTGACGCAGTCCTTGTCCGCCGTCACGGTCAGTCCCTGAGCCAGCGCCACCCCACCGGCCAGGACAAGCGCCAGGCTCACGCCCAGCAACACGCCTCGCAGCCAATGTTTCGTCATCGTCATCGCCTCCTTCGTGTCTCTCAGGTGTAGTCTCGCTGCTTTTGCCTAACAGTATAGCACATCTGCGAACATCTGTCAAGGCCCCGTGCCTTTGGAGACGCTGGCGGTCTTGCCCGTGGGGCGATGCCCTGGTGGGGCATCGAGTAGGCATCGCTCTTGAGGGGCCAGCAAATCAAAGGGCCATCCCAGAGGGCATGGCGCTGCAAGCATCAAGTTCTAGTCTGGCCGCTACTTCCTGGTCCTCCAACGAAGGCTGGCGTATCCGGCCAGTCCGGCGAGGCCGCTGCCCAGGAGGATCATGCTTCCTGGCTCTGGCACGAACTCCGGCTCCAGTTCGCAGACCTCGGCGAAGAACCAGCTGACACAGGCTATCGCCCCATCTGGTTGCCGGGCGCAATACCCATACTCACCATAGTAGTCCTCGACGTCGTACTCCGCAGGGGTCACAATCTCCTCCGCCAGGCCCTGTATGGTGTTTGGCGGAGCCTCGCAGGGCAACGCGAAGTACTGCTCTATGGGGTCTGCCCCGGCCGGCCAGATATGGCAGCCCATGTCGTCGATCAGCTCCCCGTTGAAGTAGACTCTCAGGCATAGTAGCTGGTCGTAATCCCACCCTGTGGTCGTGAGATTGACCCTGTACTCGTCTGGTGGCAGCACTCCGTTTATCTTGGTCATCATCTCGGTCGGAGGATAGCACTCGACGCAGTCCTTGTCCGCCGTCACGGTCAGTCCCTGAGCCAGCGCCACCCCACCGGCCAGGAGAAGCGCCAGGCTCACGCCCAGCAACACGCCTCGCAGCCAATGTTTCGTCATCGTCATCGCCTCCTTCGTGTCTCTCAGGTGTAGTCTCACTGCCTTTGCCTAACAGTATAGCACATGTGCGAACATCTGTCAAGGCCCAATGCCCTTGGAGACGCTGGCGGTCTGGGAGGAAAGAGAAAGGGCCACACCCTTGTGGGATGGCCCTTCAAGTTTCAGGTTCGTGATGGAGCGCTACTGCCTGCTTCTCCAGCGAAGGGTGGCGTATCCGGCCAGTCCAGCCAGACCGCTGCCCAGGAGGATCATGCTCCCAGGCTCGGGAACGAACTCTTCCTCCAGTTCGCAGACCTCGGCGAAGAACCAGCTGTCACAGGCTATCGCCCCATCTGGTTGCCGGGCGCAATACCCCCACTCACCATACCAGTCCTCGACGTCGTACCCCGCAGGGGTCACAATCTCCTCCGCCAGGCCCTGTATGTTGTTTGGCGGCATCGTGCAGGGCAGGGAGAAGATCTGCTCTATGGGGTCTGTCCCGGCCGGCCAGATATGGCAGCCCATGTCGTTGTGCAGCTCCCCGTTGAAGTAGACTCTCAGGCATAGTAGCTGGTCGTAATCCCACCCTGTGACCGTGAGATTGACTCTGTACTCGTCTGGTGGCAGCACTCCGTTTATCTTGGTCATCATCTCGGTCGGAGGATAGCACTCGACGCAGTCCTTGTCCGCCGTCACGGTCAGCCCCTGAGCCAGCGCCACCCCACCGGCCAGGAGAAGCGCCAGGCTCACGCCCAACAACACGCCTCGCAGCCAATGTTTCGTCATCGTCATCGCCTCCTTCGTGTCTCTCAGGTGTAGTCTCACTGCCTTTGCCCAACAGTATAGCACATACGCGAACATCTGTCAAGGCCCAATGCCCTTGGAGACGCTGGCGGTCTTGCAGCAAAGAGAAAGGGCCATCCCACAGAGGATGGCCCTGCAAGTTTCAAGTTCGTGATGGAGTGCTACTGCCTGCTTCTCCAGCGAAGGGTGGCGTATCCGGCCAGTCCGGCCAGACCGCTGGCCAGGAGGATCATGCTTCCTGGCTCGGGCACGAACTCCTCCTCCAGTTCGCAGACCTCGGCGTAGTTGGCAGACGCCCGTACAGGCCCGGCGACTTCGTCGCCCTCAGGGCCCTGCCAGAAGTCGAATATCAGCTCACCGAACTCGATATCGAAGCAGGCGGAGGGCATATGCTGAAGCTCCCCAAGCCAGACGCAGATTTGGCCGTCATCACAGCCCCCGGCCAGGGAGAACAAGATACTCTCTGTGCCCTCGGCCAAATCGATGCACTCCTGCTCCCATCCATGGCCTGGGAAGTAGCCGGCGCCACACACAGCGTAGTCCGAGTTCAGGCCAGAGGCCATCACCTCCAAGACGTATTCCGCGGTGGGATCCTCCTCTTCGGGCCAGCATTCGAAGCAAGCCTGGTCCACGGTCACCGTCAACCCCTGCGCCACAGCCACGGCACCGCTGAGCAGCAGTGCCATACTCACACCCAACAACAAGCCCCTGAGCCAATGCTTCTTCATCGTCGTAACCTCCCTCGTGCTACATGCAGCTCCACACTTTCGCACGCAGTATAGCACAATTCTGGAGCCCTGTCAACCGCGTCCCGAAGCCGTCCGGTAGGGTGGCGCAAGGGGTGTCGGCGGGCTCTCCGCCTGGTGTCTGCCCTCGTAGACCATGCGGCTGTGTGGTACAATAGCGCTGGATGGGAGTGCTGCCGCGCGCCGAGCTGGCTTCGCCTACTCGCCCTCGCCGCGGAGCGAGACAAGGGAGGGATCATGGGAACCTTACGACAGGGCGCAGAACAGGCGGTGAGAAACTGCGCACGGGTGCAACCCGGAGAAAGGGTGGTCATCATCACCGACCACGCGACCGAGCACATCGCGGCGGCGCTGAAAGAGGTGGCCGAGCAGAACAGTCCTGGAAACGTCTCCACTCTGATCCTCGAGGATTTCGGCGACCGGCCGGAAGACGGCAGTAAGCCACTGGAACTGCCGGAGCAGATCGCCGAGGCCATGAGAGGAGCCGACGTCAGCTTCTTCGCGGCAACGGGCAAGAAGGGAGAGGTGGGAAGCCTCCGGCTGCCTCTCATCCGCGTGGTCTACGATACGGAGAGCGTCAGGCACGCCCACATGCCTGGCATCAGCGACGAACTGATGCGCATGGGGATGTGTGCGGACTACGACGAGGTTCAGAGGATCAGCGCCGCCGTGGGGGAGATCGCGAGAGAGGCCAGGGAGATCACGGTGACCACTCCTGCGGGCACGAAGTTCACTGCGGAGTTCTCTCCCTCCCTCAAGTGGGTGGTCTGCGATGGTCTCCTCAGAGCAGGCAAGCCCACCAATCTTCCTGAGGGCGAAGTATTCACCTGTCCCTATGACGTGAAGGAGGGTGTTGTGGTCATCGATGGCATCCTCGGCGACTACTTCAGCGAGAAGTATGGGCTGCTGGAGGACACACCGGTGACCTGGGAGATCGAGGATGGGCGGGTCAGGAAGGTATCGTGCGTGGATGAGAGACTGGTGAACGAGCTGGGAGAGTACATGGCGCAGGACGAGAACGCGGACAGGCTGGGGGAGTTCGCCATCGGTACCAACACCGGGCTGGACAGGTTGGTGGGAAACCTGCTCCAGGACGAGAAGTTCCCCGGGGTCCACGTGGCGGTGGGCGAGCCCATCCCCCGAGAGACTGGCGCCGATTGGACGAGCAAGGCGCATCTTGATGGCGTGTTGAAGAACGTGACCATCGACGTCGAGGGACGGGTGATCATGAGACATGGCGAGTTCACTCTGTGACATGCCGGCTGTGAACCTGCGAGGGCGCTCAGCCTCTCACGGAGGGTGATCCGGCGATGAAAGACCAACGAAACGAGACCCTGGCCGGCATCCTTCTCACCTACTCCCTGGGACTGCACTCGGGTGAGAAGCTGATGATCGACGTCAGGGGCCAGGACACCCTGGAGTTGGCCAAAGAGATCATCAGACAGGCCACAGAGCTGGGTGGCATCCCCTTCTTGTACTACAACGACCCCTCGTTGACACGTGTCTGGATCCAGGGAGCCAGCGAGGAGCAGTTCGAGGTCTTCGGGCAACTCCACCTGAAGCTGATGAAGGAGATGGATGCCTGGCTCTGCCTGCACGGACCGGACAACCCCTTCGACCTGGCAGACGTCGATGGCCGGCAACTGCAACTCTACCAGAGGCTGTACGCGGAACCGGTGCATTTGCAGGAGCGGGTCAGGAACACCAAGTGGTGCATCCTCGACTACCCGACCAACTCCATGGCCCAACTAGCTGAGAGAAGCAAGGAGGCCTTCGAGGACTTCTACTACGACGTATGCTGCCTGGACTACGCGAGAATGTCAGAGGCCATGGATCGACTGGTGGAGATCATGGAGCATACCGACGTGGTACGCATTCTCTCCCCAGGCACCGATCTGACCTTCTCCATCAAGAGCATGCCCGCGGTCAAGTGCGATGGAAAGGAGAACATCCCCGACGGCGAGGTCTTCACCGCTCCGGTGCGGGATTCCGTCAACGGCCAGATCACCTTCAACATCCCTGCCCTGGAACGAGGACTCTTGTTCAACAACATCAGGCTGGAGTTCCGAGAGGGTAGGGTCGTTGATGCCTCGTGCCAGGGGGACACAGACCTGCTGAATGAGATCCTGGATACGGACCAAGGGGCTCGCTACGTTGGCGAGTTCGCCTTGGGCGTGAACCCCATGATCACCCGCCCCATGAAGGACACCCTGTTCGACGAGAAGCTCGCCGGATCGCTCCACCTGGCCCTGGGCCGATGCGGGCGGGAAACACCCAATGGGAACGAGTCGGCGATTCACTGGGATATCGTGCTGGTTCAAACAGAGGAGCGCGGCGGCGGCGAGGTTTACTTCGACGGAGAGTTGATCCGCAGGGACGGCAGGTTCGTGGATCAGGAGCTGGAGGAGTCTCTCTCAGCAGAAGCACTGCAACGCCCGTAGCGCCGCTCATGGGCATCGGTGACTGGTCTCGGTTGCCGGCCCTCGGCTCGCTGCGCCGAACAGCGATAGGCCGGCCGTTCCTCATCTAGCGGAGTGGTGGTATCTCCTCCGTGCGGTGGTATGGAGATTCGCTCTGGCCGGGTGCCAGGGCCGCCCATACTCTCAGCTCAAGCGGTCCGGCGTAACTCTGCGCTGGGTTGCGGGTTGTACCCATCAAATGCGCGTGCAGCAGTCGTTCTGTGGATGTGGTCCTGTCTGCTGCGCGGGGCACGAGGAGAGATTGATGGGGAACGGAGTTCAGGCGGGTGAGGCGGTTGCCGGGGTGCGGAGAGCGGGGATCGCCCATATAATGGATAGCCGATTGCGTCAACTCGACCTATTGGCCCGCAGTCCCGTGGTCAGGAAGCTGGTGGACCTGGGCACGAGGGACGTGAAGGTAGACCCCATCCCATCGTGCCTGGGTGAGGGCACCAGGGCGGTGTTGGTCAGCAACTACCCGGCGGTGTATCAGACCCTGCGCAGCGTTATCAAGGTCGGTTGCCGTTTCCCGGGACCGGGCTACCGTCTCAAGGGCATCGGACGGCCGGAGGTCATCACCCAGGCCGACACACTCCTCAAGGCCTTGGGCGTGGACAGCCTCATTTATCCCGTCCACAAGGACGAGGCTGGGGCCTACAGACTGCATAGGGCCATCGTCAAAGAGATCCTGGCCTATCTGGACCAGCCGGGGAGTATCCTCTGGCTCTCCATAACGGGCAGGACTGCGGGCAATGGTCTGCTGGAGGGCGACTTGAGAACCGGCGCCGCCGTCTTTTCGACGATGAAGGGGCTCCCGTTGGTGCCCATGGGTCTCGTCACCAAAGAGGAGAAAGGCAAACCCCGCGTGGTGAAGGTGCGGTTCGGCGAACCCATAGACCCGCCCGACGTCGAAGCGTTAGGTGACTTCGAGAGAGCCGATCTGTTGATCGATTTCACCCGCTTGGCTCTCTGCCACGTGGCGCGGCTCCTTCCCTCGGGGCAGCGAGGTGATTTCGAGCAGGCCGAGGAGAAGCTGGAGGAGATCGAGGCCAGACTAGCAGCACGCCAGGGTTAGAATCGCCTGTGTCGCCGCCCTCTGCTAGAGGCTGCTGCCACCGAAACGCCAGGTGTAAACCTATCACGCGAGAAAAACAGGGCCGTCACTGAAGCGACGGCCCTTTCTACGTCCGGGCAGCTGCGGCTGTGCTGGTCTTTGCTCCTCCAGCGCAGGGCTTGGCCTGAGCAAAGTCGAAGGGTGGCAGGTGCGGCCAGGCCCAGAAGGCCGCTGCCCGGTAGCATCATCGTGCCCGGCCCTGAAACGAACTCCTCTCCCAGCGCCTCACACTCCTCTGCTCACATCGGGTGAGTGTGGTATAATAGGGGTTGTTTGTCTGCGGTCACTGGCGTGAAGAGGGTGCACTGAGGGGCGACGAATAATGCGCGGCGCAAGGTGCACGGTTGGCTGTGTCATCCGCACGAGTGGTCTCGCGGGAGAGGGCAAATGCTGACAGGCATTCATCTTCTACTCACCTACGCCTGCAACTTCGAGTGTGACCACTGCTTCCTGTACTGCGGCCCCCAGGCTGAGGGCACGTTCACCCTCGGACAGGTGAAAGCTGTGCTCGACGACGCGGAGAGGATTGCCTCGGTGGAGACCATCTACTTCGAGGGTGGTGAGCCCTTTCTCTACTACCCTCTCATGGTGGAAGGCATCAGAATGGCCAGAGAGCGGGGATTCCAGGCTGGAATAGTCACCAACTGCTACTGGGCGACGACGGAGGAGGATGCGAAACTCTGGCTGGAGCCTCTGGCTTCGCTGGGGATCGCGGACCTCAGCATCAGCGACGACGAGTTTCACCATGGAGCTGAGGTAGACAACCCCGCCAAACGCGCCGCGCGAGCGGCGAAACGGTTGGGTATCCCCACCGAGGCCATCTGTATCGACCAGCCGACAGTGGAGGTGGGTATAGACAAGGAACAGGAAAGGGGCCGGCCTGTGATCGGAGGTGGTGCGATGTTCCGAGGCAGGGCGGCGGACAAGCTGGTCGAGGGACTGCCCACCAGGCCGTGGAGAGAGCTGACCGAGTGCCCGTACGAGGATCTCCGTGACCCCGGAAGGGTTCATCTGGACGCTTATGGGCACGTGTTCTTGTGCCAGGGGCTGAGTATGGGCAACATGTGGCGGAGTCCGCTGCCCGAGCTCCTAGAGGAGTATGATGCCGAGTCGCATCCTATCTGCGGGCCCCTGCTGGAGGGCGGACCCGCCCTCCTGACCGACCGATACGGTGTCGAACCCGAGGAAGGGTACGTGGATGAGTGTCACTTGTGCTATTCGACCCGCTCGGCGCTGCTGGACAGATTTCCCCAGTACCTGGCCCCAAGACAGGTCTACGGGCTGGAGTAGAGAAGCCATTGCAGATGCCTATTGCCGTTTTCTATCTATTGGAGAACCCGGCCGCCGGATGAGGTGCGTGGTCCACTAGGGAGGGAGAGCGATGTCCAACGAAGAGAGGAGACCCTATTTCGTGGACCTCAGCCAGGCGCCGAAGATGGTGCAGATGCCCGGGCTGGAGACGACTATTCTGACCGGTCTGCACGGCGAGCAGATGATGATGGTCCTGAACGCCACGCTGCCCGGTCACGAGGTGGCAACCCATTCCCATCCGCACGAGCAGATCGGTATGGTGTACAGCGGCAAGGCCAGGCTGAGCATAGGGGGCGAGGAGCGCTTGGTGGAGGAGGGCGATTTCTACTGTATCCCATCTGGTGTGCCCCACAGCGACGTCTGTGTCGGCGACGAGCCCTTTGTGATGCTCGACGTGTTCTATCCCACGCGGGAGGACTTCCTGGCCAAGCTGGCCAATAGTGAGTGATCGCAGAGGACTGTCCGCAGTGCTGCCAGCCAGCCACAGCGAGATGATCTGTGCAGATCCAGCCACGAGGGCGTTAGGGTATATGATCGATGAGTGATATGAACGAGTATGACTTGGAGGGCCAAGGACGACCGGTATATCGAGATCCCAACCTGTACGTGATCTTCGGTGTCAGCCTGATGGGGGTCTTGGGGGTCTCGAGCGTGACGCCGGCATTCCCGGCGATAGTGAAAGCGCTGGGTATCTCTCCCCAGGCCGTGGGGTCTCTGATCACCGTATTCACACTGCCGGGGGTGCTGCTGACACCGGTGCTGGGCGTGCTCTCGGATCACTTCGGGAGGAAGAGGATTCTGATTCCAGCGCTGCTCGTTTTTGCGGGTGCCGGAGCCGCCTGCGCCTTGGTGCGCGATTTTCAATTGCTGCTGATCCTGCGCTTCTTCCAGGGGGCTGGCGCGGCGGGACTGGGTGCGCTCAATCTGACTATCCTGGGGGATCTCTACGCAGGCATAGAGCGTACTGAGGCTATGGGATGCAACTCCAGCGTTCTGAGCGCCGGCACCGCTGGCTATCCGGCCATCGGCGGAGCGCTGGCTATGCTGGGATGGTTCTATCCGTTTTTGCTGCCCCTGGCAGCTATCCCCGTGGCCGTGGCCGTGGTCTTCTCATTGGAGAATCCCGAGCCAACGAATTCTCAGGGGTTGAGGGAGTACCTGAGCGATGCCTGGACGATCATCTGCACCCGCCAGGTGTTCACACTGTTCGTTGTGGGCATCGTCGTCTTCATGATTCTCTATGGGTCCTACCTGACGTATCTCCCTCTGCTGATCGCGGATTCGTTCTCACTATCTCCTTTCGCCATCGGCGCAGTCATATCCATCTCGTCTGTGGCGGCCGCGCTGACGTCATCCCAGCTAGGTCGGCTGGCCAAACTGTGCTCGGAGAGACAGCTCATCGCCATAGCCTGCGTTCTCTACGCTGTTGCCCTGTTCATGATGCCGGGGATTCCCAATCCTTCGCTGCTCGCCATACCGACCACTCTGTATGGGATCGCGGGAGGCATCACCATGCCGAGCCTGATCACTCTGCTGTCAGCGCTGGCGCCCATGGAGCAACGGGGCGTTCTGATGTCGGTGAACGGGATGGTCTTTCGATTCGGTCAGACCCTTGGCCCGGTGGTGATGGGCCTGCTCTACGGCGTAGCTGGAATGGGAGGGGTGTTCTATGGTGGAGCGGTCTGCGCGCTGGCCATGCTCGCCGTGGTGGTGGCCTTCATGAGGTGAGGTCCGGCTTTCTGTCCGCAACGAAGCCTGTATAACTGGTGTGAGGCAGGAAGGGCAGTGCGCAACGATACCTGTACTGCGAAGAGGAGAGTGGCGCTCTGGTGCTTGGGAGCGGTGATTCGCCTCACGAGAAGGTAGAGAATCCGTGTGCGCTGGCACAGACCTTGCTCCTGCTGGTGATCTGCGCTTGGATCATCCCGGAAGCCATCGCCTGGCTGTCGTGCAAGGAAGTGCGCATCGATGCCAGCGTCTGGGCCTTTGCGGTGATGGCTACGTCCATCGTCGTGGATGTCAACCGCTCCACCGTGCTGGAGCCAGCGGCGGCGGAGCAGGACAGCCAGTCTCTGGAAGCAAGGCTGGAGGAGTCGTTGGGCCAGTCTGCGCGGGAGTTGACTCTGTTCTAGCCACATCCATTGTGGCCAGTGTCTTCGTGCACCAGACTCACCGCGGTATCGCGAGAAGAGAGGGATCCACCTGGAGATGAAAGGCATGAGCACAAGGTCGGAGGAGATCGACCAAGACCTGGCCCAAGCTGAGAAGAAAGCGGCGGCCATGTCTACAGTGCTGGCCGCTCTCCTCATCACAGTGATGAAGGCGACCGCGGGTATGATGACGGGGAGTCTCGGGATCCTGGCCGAGGCGGCCGACTCCGCCCTTGACGTCGTTGCTGCACTCCTGACGTTCGCTGCGGTGCGGATGTCAGAGAGGCCCGCCGACGAGCGTCACCCATATGGATACGGTAAGGTGGAGAACATGGCTGCCCTTGTGGAGACACTGCTTCTCCTCTTCACCTGCGGCTGGATCGTCTACGAGGGCATCAGTCGGCTCTTCTTCAAGTCGGTGGAGATTGACGCAAACATCTGGGCCTTCGGCGTGGTGACCGTCGCCATGATCATCGATTTCAACCGCATGCGGGCACTGCAACGGGCGGCAGATAAGCACGACAGCCAAGCACTGCAAGCCAGTGCTCTGCGTTTTCGCACGGACATCTGGACGTCATCAGTGGTCTTACTAGGTCTCACGCTCGTGAGATTGCAGGAGTGGCTGGGCGGTCCAGCGGTCCTGCTCAAAGCGGATGCCATCGCAGGGCTGGGCGTGGCGGTTGTCGTGCTGTTCCTGGGAGTGCGGCTTGGGAAGAGCGCGGTAGATGTGCTACTGGATACGGCACCGGAGGGACTGGCACAGAAGATTGGTGACCAGGTCGAGCGGGTTGGCGGCGTAGATCGTTGTCGGCAGGTTCGTGTTCGGCGCGCCGGGGCGCAGAGTTTCGTGGACATCGTTATAGGCATCAACGGGGATCACAGTTTCGATGCGGCCCACGAGGTAACGGCCAAGGTCGAGAGGGCAGTGGGCGATCTGGTCCCGCGAGCTGACGTTGTCGTGCACTACGAGCCCAGCCAGGAAAGCTCTGACACCGCCTCGCTTGTGAGGCGGACTGCGGAGAGTATGGGCGCGCGTGCTCACGACATCTGGGTTCGGCAGACCGGGGGGCGTCTTCACGTCGAGCTCGACCTGGAGGTGCCCCGGGATGCCTCCTTGGAGGAGGCGCACGATCTGGCGACACGCCTTGAGTCGCAAGTCAAGGAAGCTGCACCTGAGGTTGCCGACGTTGTGGCTCACCTCGAGCCAGTGGGCGACGCGGCAAGCATCGGAGCGCGACTGGAGCACGACGAGCGTGCCAGGCTGGAGGCGTACATCGTATCTCTGATAGACGGCTTGGTAAACGAGGGAGCATGTCACCATGTGAGGCTCTGGCAAGCAGAGGACGGGTTTGCCGCTTCGCTTCACTGCTCTCTCGAGACTGAGCTCTCTGTCCAGGAGGCTCACGAGCTCAGCGAAAGGCTGGAAGGTCACCTGCGGGAACGAATGCCTCTTCTCAGGCGTGTGGTAGTCCACCTTGAACCGCCGTCATAGCCTACTCCTCATCCCAGAGTCTCTCTTACACGTCCCTTGTACCTTCGTAGACGATCAGGGAAGGACTTGAAGCGTGCTCGTCTCGTAAGACGGTAGGTGCGTCACCATGGTTTGCGGCCAGTAGGCACCGAGGCACACCAGGTGCCATAGAACACTCGCGAGGCTGCGCTCTGTCCTGGCTGGGACACTGGGGATGCAGGTGGGCGCGAGAACTTGGCGGGAGCATCAGGGGGGTGAAGCTGATGGGGGACCGAGGGAAGACCAAGGCCCAGTTGGCGAAAGAACTGGCGGAGTGGCGTAGACGGCTCGTGGTGTCGGAGGCCGCGGACGTTCGCTTGATGGTGGTTGCGGAAGAAGAGAAAAGGGCCGCGGTGTATCGGCCACGGCCCTTCGTTCGTCACGCCGGATCTATCACGTGCTGGTCTCCGGAGGTACCATGTCCGCCGACCAGTGTTTCACGATATCTGCCTCAGCCTCCAGATCCAGAAGCCATGCCTGGAAGGACTCTGACTTCCTTTGCTCCAGCATGTCAGCATCTAGTTCCCTATCTTCGTCTCGTTCCTCGACCAGGATGATGTGGAATCCGTAGGAGCTTTCCACCACTCCGCTGAGCTCGCCGACGGCCAGGCTGAAGGCCACGTCTTCGAAAGCCGTATCCATCACGCCCAACGGGAACCACCCGAGGTCGCCTCCCTCCTCGGCACTGCCAGTGTCTTGGGAGACCTCCATCGCTACCGTCGCGAAGTCTTCACCTTGCTGTAGACGCTCCAGCACGGCGTTCGCCTCTTCCTCTGTGTCCACTAGGATGTGTCGCGCCCGCATCTGAAGCTCGCTGGTGGGAACCTCCTCACCCACGAACTCCTGCATTCTCTCAGTCAGGAGTTGAGTGCGCACTATCGCCCTGTAGTCTTCCTCCGTCAGGCCGGTACTCTTCTCCAGGCTGCTGAGGGTGTTCGTGTACTGGTTCTCGAACTCGGTTCTGGACATGGGCGTGGCCTGCTCGGTGGGCGTGACTTCGCTGGTTGACGTGATGGTGGCGGTGGCGGGCGAAGGCGAGGGAGTAGGCTGTTCGCGGTAGTAGCCGAAGTTCTCCTCAATCCTGCGATCTATCTCGTCCGAGGACACGTCGATGCCCTGCTCCGCAGCAGCTTGCCGGATCAGTTCCTCTCGTATCAAGTCGTCCACCGGTCCTTCGCCGTCGAGGAGGTCTCGCTCGGTGTAGTAGTAGGAGATCTGTTGGTCGATGAGGCTGATCATCCACTCGTCAGCGTCCGGATCGTAGGCGGCGCGTTGGGCCTGCCAGTTCTTGATGGCCGCATCGATGTTCATCCGATCGAGGAGGACCGTCTTCTGGTAGACTTGCTTTTGGATGGGCACGCCATTGACCGTCGCCACCGGGGCGGCGGGCTTGGCGACTAGTTCTTGGTAAACACCGTACCCGAGGACGGCAGCGATAAGGCAACCTACGCCAACAGCCAGCCCGATCAGAGTCAGGCGCTGGCGGCGCTCCCTGTCACGGCGCGATAGCTGCTTGCGGGTAAGGGAAACTTCCTTCTTGACCCTTCTCTTGGCCATTAGTCCCTCCGCTGGGCACGAACAAAGTTCAATAACGTACGCGAATCCGGCTTTTTCAGGGCGAGGGTCACAATACCGCGCCACTCATGCGGATCGGTGACAGGGGAGGCATCCGGTGGTCCTCCTCAAAGAGGTCGGCATAGAGGAGGTGCGCGACAGCAGATCCTCTGCCCCGTCCCGCGCCGTGCCTAGCCTAGCTTCCGCGGGCGTGCTCGCCCGTGTAGGGCAACAGGGCCACGTGCCGTGCCCGCTTGATGGCTGTCGCCAGGCGGCGCTGGTGCCTCGCACAGACACCCGACTTGCGCCGTGGTTTGATCTTGCCCCGGTTGGTGATGTACTGGCGGAGCAAAGGCACATTCTTGTAGTCTATGTGACGCACCCTGTCTACACAGAAGGCGCAGACCTTCTTGCGGGTGAACTTGTACGGTCGTCTGCCACCTCGTCTCGGTCTTGATTCACGTCTATCGGCCAAGGTTAGTCTCCCAGTTCTGTGTTATCGGCGTCTGGCGCCTCTTGTTCGTCAGCAACTTCCGGCCCGGCAGGCTCCTCCGCCGGCTGCGGCACCGCCTCCTCCGCTGGCTCTGACTCCGGCTGCGCTTCAAGCTCCTCCGCGGGGGCAGGCTCTTCCTGAGGCGCTGCATCTGCGACCCCCTTTGGGACTTCCTCGGTCCTCAGCAGAAGGTAGCGGATCACCTCCTCAGTCAAGGCCAACCTGGCCCTGAGCTGCAAGACCGCCGCTGGATCGAGCTGGAAGTAGGCCAGAATGTAGTTGCCCTCGCGGAACCTCCGGATTTGATAGGCCAGGCGCTTCCTGCCCCACGATTCGACGTGAAGTACCTCTCCACCGCCGTCGGTGATCATCTGGCCAATCCTGACCACCACCGCTTCCAGGTCTTCCTCCTCCACTTCTGGGCTAACGATGTACATCAACTCGTAGGTAAACAATCAACGGCTCCTTTCTTCGGGTTTGCCCCCAGTCCTGGCTGCGGGCAGAAAGTCTCCTAGAATCATCTCATGGACACGACACACTAGTATACCATCAAACCCCACAGCAGTCAATCTGCCGGAGAACTCGTCGGGAACATGGTTTACACCCTGCAGACATCTTTTGGGTTGAAGACGTGGTACAATTCCTGACCAACCACAACCTTGCCGACGTGCGGAGGTGATTCCATGACTCCCAATGA
>Ga0315553_10002293_pt1 | contig 15405 bp, 16 predicted proteins | sample SalMarSW160140MG_FD_203099 | JGI IMG/M metagenome (GOLD analysis project Ga0315553, IMG submission 203099) | Salt marsh sediment microbial communities from the Plum Island Ecosystem LTER, Massachusetts, United States - Salt Marsh Sediment SW1601-40 ... | reverse complement strand
TGCCGAGAAGCGTGCCGAGCGTGGCGATGTTGATCGTGTCCCAGAGCGGTCCCCAGAGCCGGTCGAGATAGGACCAGCGCGGCGGCCAGGCGCGTGACAGGAGATCGGCCGCCTGCCGCGGCGCATCCTCGACGAACAGCCAGATGGTGTTCTTGGTCATCACCTGCCAGCTGAGGACGAAGAGCACCGCAAGCGCGAGCCAGCCCAGCCACACGCCCCATTGCGCAAGCGCCGTGCGGCGCTGCCAGACGCGGCCTTCATCGGCGGTCGCGACCGGCATCACTGCACCCATTTCCGCAGATAGCTCGAGGCGTACTCGGCGAGGAGCACGACGACGATGATCATGATCAGGATGGCACCCGCCGTGCTGTAGTCGTAGCGCTGCATCGCCGTGTTGAGCGTGGCGCCGACCCCTCCCGCGCCGACAATGCCGATAACCGCACTCTCGCGAAAATTGATGTCGAGCCGGTAGAGCGACAGCCCGATCAGCCGCGGGAAGACCTGCGGCTGAATGCCGTAATTGACGACCTGCCACCAGGTCGCGCCGGTGGCGCGTATGGCTTCGGCTTGCGCCTCGTTGATGTCCTCGATGTCCTCGGCGAGAAGCTTGGCCATGAAGCCGATCGTGGAGAAGGAGAGGGTGAGGAAGCCGGCGAACGGGCCAAAGCCGAACATCGCCACGAACAGAATGGCGATGATGACCTCTTGGAATGCCCGCGAGAGGGCGATGATGGCGCGGCATACGGCATAGACTGGAAGCGGGGCGATATTGCGGGCCGCGCCGAGCGCAATCGGCACCGAGATGAGGCAGCCGACGACGGTGGAGGTCACCGTCATGGTGAGGCTCTCCTCCATGCCCCGCCAGATGTCGCGCGAACGGGTGAAGAAGTCGGGCGCAAAGAAATCTTGGGCGAAGCCCCAACCTTGCGCGAGCCCTTCGCTGACCCGCACCCAATTGACCTCGATGGAGCTGAGCGCTGCAACGAGATAGACCAGGGCGCCGAACGTGAGGGCCCAGCGCAACCACGCGTTACGGATCAGCGGCGGCCGCTTCCATGGGCGGCTCTGGGCGAGGGCCGTACTCATGCAAGCCCGGCCATGCGTTCCTCGCGCGACGGCTCCAGATCGTGGGCCTTGGCGGCCTGCCCGGCGGCCTCCTCCGCATCATGCATCTGGGTCCAGTCCTCCTCGCCATAGATTTCGGTGAGGGTGGCGGTGTTCAGCTTGGACGGCGCGCCATCGAACACGATCTCGCCGGCACGCAAGCCGATGATGCGGTCGACGAACATCTTGGCGAGCATGACGTCGTGCAGGCTGATGATGGCCGGCAGCTTCCGCTCGCGGCAGATTTCGCAGATGAGCCGCATGATCTGCCGCGCCGTCTTGGGATCGAGCGAGGCGGTCGGCTCGTCGATCAAAAGGAGTTCCGGATCTTGCTCGAGGGCGCGGGCGATGCCGACGCGCTGGCGCTGGCCGCCGGAAAGCGCGCTTGCGCGTTTGTCGGCCTGATCGCTCAAGCCCACGCGGGCCAGCAGCGTGAAGGCCTTGTCGACGTCGCCTTGCGGAAAGCGCCGGAAGAAGGAGCGCCAGAACGAGACGTAGCCGAGGCGGCCGGACAGCACGTTCTCCATCACGCTCAGGCGCTCGACGAGCGCGTATTCCTGAAAGATCATGCCCATGCGGCGGCGCGCGCGCCGAAGCTCGCGGCGGCCGAGACGCGTGATGTCGCTGTCGCTGAGGAGCACGCGTCCCGCATTCGGTTCGACCAGCCGGTTGATGCAGCGAATGAGGGTCGACTTGCCGGCGCCGGACGGGCCGATCAGGCCCACGACCTCGCCGGCGGGCACGTCGAACGTGATGCCGTTCAGCGCCTTGTCGCCGGTCCTATAGTGCTTGGTCAGGGATTCAATGCGCAGCATCGCTCATGCCCGTGGTCGGAGCCATGGTAGGTGAAAGACGGATGCCCGCAAACCGGCGAGTGACGCGGCATAAGTCGCTGTTTCAATTGCAAGAATATACGACGCCGTTGGCCGCATCGATCTGGCGGATCACCGCCCAGTCGTCCTTGAAGCTGATGGGCACGAACTGGGACTCGCCGGATTTGCCGAATTCCTCGAGCAGCTTCGTGCCTGTCCAGTCGAAGGTGAAGAACGCCTTCTTGATCTTCTCCTGCAGCTCCGGCGTCAGGTTGTAGGCGACGCCGAACCCGGTCGTGGGAAAGGTCTGCGACGAATAGATCGTCTTGAGCTGGTCCGCCTTGACCAGGCCCCGGTCGATCATGCGTGCCTTGATGGAGTTGGCGATCGCCGCGGCGTCGTAGTCCTTGTGCGCCACACCGAGGATCGAGGTGTCGTGCGCGCCCGAGAACATCGGCTTGTAGTCGCGCCCCGCCTCGAGGCCGAACTCCGACTTCAGCAGCGCCGAAGGCGCCTTGTAGCCAGAGTTCGACGTCTCGGAGGTGAAGGCGAGGGTATGGCCCTTGATGTCGGCCGGCTTCTCGATGCCGGAGCCGGGATAGGTGATGATCTCCATCTGATAGCCGAACGAGCCGTCCGGATGCGCCATCATGGCGAATGGGCGGAAGCCGGCGCAGGCCACGGCGAGCGGGTTCGACCCTGTGTTGAAGCCGGCAATGTGCAGGCGGCCGGCGCGCATGGCCTCGATCTGCGCGGCGTTCGATTGCACGGGGAAGAACTGCACCGGCTTGCCCGTGACCTTCGACAGGTAATCGAGAAACTCTTGCCAGACGTCGGCGTAGACGGCCGGGTCCTCCACCGGGGTATAGGCAAAGATCAGTGTCGGCGGGTCGACCTGTTGGGATTTGTCCGCCGGAATGTCCGCGACCATGTCGCCGTCTTTGTCTTGATAGCGGCTGTCGAGCTGGAAGGCGGCCCAAGCGGGTGCGCTCAACAGGGTCCAGACGGCCAGCGCCACGAGAACTTGCTTCATGCTCTGCTATTGCCTTGTATGGTCCCGGCCCGAGCGCCACCTAGGAGCATAGGACATTGGATGGCCGCCGAAACTAGGCCGGCGGCGTGACAGATTTGCGAAGAGGATCTGAGAGTGGCCGAGCACACGCCCATCTGCGATTTTGGCTGGAAAGCCCCGTCTTTCACCCTTCCGGGTGTCGACGGGAAGACCTACAGCCTGGAAGAGCTGAAGGGGCCGAACGGCACGCTCGTCATGTTCATCTGCAACCATTGCCCTTACGTGAAGTCGGTAATCGACCGCATTGTGCGCGATGCCGGTGCGCTCAAAGCCCTCGGCATCAACACGGTCGCGATCTGCTCAAACGACGCCACCACGCACCCGGACGACTCCTTCGACAACATGAAGCGCTTTGCCCACGAGCACGCCTTCACCTTTCCCTATCTTCACGACGAGAGCCAAGACGTGGCCCGGGCCTATGACGCCGTCTGCACGCCGGACTTCTTCGGGTTTAACGGCGCCCTCGAGCTGCAATACCGCGGCCGGCTCGATGCCAGCGGCCGGGAGCCGGCCTCGCCGGACGTTCGCCGCGAGCTGTTCGAGGCCATGAAACAGGTCGCCGAGACCGGACATGGACCGCGCGAGCAAACCCCGTCCATCGGCTGCTCCATCAAATGGAAGGCCGCGTGAGCGTTTTGGGTCACTGTTAAACGCGCGCTTAAGTTTAAAGCTTTCCCGTTTCTTTACGCCCGCTCCCTAAAATTCGTCTCGAAACGAGGGGATTTCGCGCGGGCATGTTGATGCGATACGCCATGCTGGTTGGGGTAGCAGCCGCTTCGGTCTGGGGCGCCGTCAATCTCGGCACGAGCAACGCGGATGTGTTCCTGGTCGATGCGGGACATACCGGCTCCATCGGACAGAGCACGCTTTCGCTGTGGGTGCTTAGTGCCATTGCAGCGCTGATCGCGCTGTCGCTTCTGCGGTTCGTGGTCTTCGGTTTGCCGTCGATGATGGACGGCTGGTTCCAGCAGAACAAATCTTGGATCTACACGCTGGTCGTCGGCGGCCTGATCTACGGCGCCTACTATTTCATGTGAGCGCGCGATCCGACGCGGCGCCTGCATGGCGAAAGAGTTTGGGGGAGCCTGGCAACGACCTGATGCTTCCCGCAATCCGACGGGGGAACGCGGGAAAAAAGGGCTGAAGGTCCGGCAGGCCGGGCGAAAGAGGGGCGGTCGCCTAATAAGCGGCCGCCCCGTCTTTGTCTCGTCTCGATCGAAGCGCGTTAGATGCTGTAGTACATGTCGAACTCGATCGGGTGGGGCATCATCTCGAAGCGCTCCACCTCTTCCATCTTGAGTTCGAGATACGCGTCGATCGCGTCGTCGGTGAACACGTTGCCCTTCTTGAGGAAGGCCCGGTCGGCATCCAGCGACTCGCAAGCCTCGCGCAGCGAACCGCACACCGTCGGCACCTTCTCGAGCTCCTCGGGCGGCAGATCGTAGAGGTTCTTGTCGATCGGATCGCCGGGGTTCAGCTTGTTCTCGATGCCGTCGAGGCCGGCCATGAGCATGGCGGCGAAGGCGAGATAGGGGTTTGCCGCCGGATCCGGGAACCGCACCTCGACGCGCTTCGCTTTCGGACCGGAGCCGAGCGGAATGCGGCACGAGGCCGAGCGGTTGCGCGAGGAGTAGGCAAGCAGCACCGGCGCCTCGTAGCCCGGCACCAGACGCTTATACGAGTTGGTGCTCGGGTTGGTGAAGGCGTTGAGCGCCTTGGCGTGCTTGAGGATGCCCGCGATGTAGTGGAGCGCGGTATCCGACAGGTCGGCATATTTGTCGCCGGCGAAAACCGGGGTCGAGCCCTTCCAGATCGACTGGTGGGTATGCATGCCCGAACCGTTGTCGCCGAAGACCGGCTTCGGCATGAAGGTTGCGGTCTTGCCGTAGACCTGGGCCACGTTGTGGATCGCGTATTTGTAGATCTGCATGGCATCGCCAGTCTGGACGATGGGCCCGAACTTGATGCCGAGCTCATGCTGAGCGGCGCCCACCTCGTGGTGGTGTTTCTCGGTGACGACGCCCATGTCGGCCATCACCGACAGCATTTCCGAGCGCAGATCCTGTGCCGAATCGACCGGCGGGACCGGGAAGTAGCCGCCCTTTGTGCGCGGCCGGTGGCCGAGATTGCCCATCTCGTACTCAGTGCCCATGTTGGTCGGCAGCTCCGTTGAGTCGAGTCTGTACCCGCAGTTGTACGGATCGGCTGAGAAGCGCACGTCGTCGAACACGAAGAACTCGGCTTCCGGTCCGAACACTGCCACATCGCCGATGCCGGTCTGCTGCATATAGGCCTGCGCCTTGCCGGCGATAGAACGCGGATCGCGCTCGTAAGGCTCGTTGGTCAGCGGCTCGAGAACGTCGCAGAACACGGCCAGCGTGCTTTGCGCGAAGAACGGGTCAATCACGGCGCTGTCGCAATCGGGCATGAGCTTCATGTCGGACTCGTTGATCGCTTTCCAGCCGGCGATTGACGAGCCGTCGAACATGATGCCGTCGGCGAAGGCCTCCTCGTCCATGACGCTGGAGTCCATCGTCACGTGCTGCATCTTCCCCCGCGGATCGGTGAAGCGCAGATCGACGAATTTGATCTCCTCGTCCTTGATCTTTTTCGCGATACTCTTTGGGTCTGCCATTTTACTCCCCTGTCATGCGTTATTGAGCCGCCCGTCTGAGCCTCAGGCAGCTGTATGGTTTGCTCCAGTTAGTCTTTAATGGTTGCTCGGCGGTGGTGTCAGATGGCGTCATTCCCCGTCTCGCCCGTGCGGATGCGCACGGCTTCCTCCACGTTCGACACGAAGATCTTCCCGTCGCCGATACGGCCCGTCTTGGCTGAGGCGATGATGGCTTCGATTGCTTTCTCCACCATGTTGTCACCGAGCACGAGCTCGAGTTTCACCTTGGGCAGGAAATCGACGACATACTCGGCGCCGCGATAGAGTTCGGTATGACCCTTTTGGCGTCCAAAGCCTTTGGCTTCGGTCACCGTAATACCCTGAAGACCGATTTCTTGCAGGGCTTCTTTGACTTCGTCTAGCTTGAAAGGCTTGATGATGGCTTCAATCTTTTTCATTCTTTGTTAGACCTCCCTTACGACGCAAAGCGGCGCTTCGCCGCGTCGACCGTCGCCGTTCAAAGCACTGGATGTGCCCTGCCAAAGCACGCCCTATGCCAATCTCTTGGGCGTAAGTTTTATAAGCAATTCCAAGTGGCTACCGAATTGTCGCAAAATCAGCAGGCGGTTTCGGCCAAAGTGACGCCCAAAAACTAGGCGCGATGCCCAAAAATAGAGCAGCGCAAACGCGCTCTCTGCGAATTGTATTTGCACGGAACGCCGGGTCTACAAAAGGGAAACCGGAAGTCTGGCTGCCAACACCATGCTTGAGCTACTCACCGCAGAGGAAATGGGCCGTGCCGACCGTCTCGCCATCGAGGCCGGGGTGCCGGGTGCAGAGCTCATGGAGCATGCCGGACGCGGGGTGGCCGAGGAGGTGTATCGCCGCTTTCCCGACGCCGCCACGGTCGCCGTGTTGTGCGGGCCTGGCAATAACGGCGGCGACGGGTTTGTCGCGGCGCGGCACCTCATGGAGCGGGGCTATCGCGTGCGCCTCGGCTTCGACGGCGATCCCGCGCGGTTGCCTCAGGACGCCGCAGCGATGGCCGCGCGCTATACCGGCCCGTCGGAACCGCTCAGCCGCGGGCTTGTCTCCGGCGCCGACGTCATTGTGGATGCGCTGTTCGGGGCAGGGCTTGCCCGGCCCATCGAGGGCAAGTTCGCCTCACTCGTCGAGGCCGCCAACCAGAGCGGCGCCCCCATCGTGGCGGTCGACGTTCCGAGCGGCATCGACGGTACCACGGGGGAGGTGCGCGGCGTCGCCGTCCAGGCGCTCGCCACGGTGACCTTCTTCCGTTTGAAGCCGGGACATCTCTTGCTGCCGGGCCGGCTCTATTGCGGCGCCGTCGGCCTTATCGATATCGGCATCCCCGACAGCGTGCTCACCACGGTCAAGCCGAACACCTTCGCCAACGAGCCGGCGCTCTGGCTCCCGGAATATCCGTGGCCCACGGTTGAGGGCCACAAATATCTGCGCGGTCACGCGGTCGTAGCCTCCGGCCCGATATACAGCACCGGCGCGGCGCGCATGGCCGCGCGCGGCGCCTTACGCATCGGGGCAGGCCTCGTCACCGTCGCTTCGCCCCGCGATGCGCTCCCCGTCAACGCGTCCCAGCTCACCGCTATCATGGTGCGCGAGGTCGACGACGCCCGCGCGCTGAGCCAGCTTCTCGCCGACGAGCGCAAGAATGCGTTTCTGATCGGGCCTGGCCACGGCGTCGGCGAGGGGACCAGAGCCATGGTGCTTGCCGCCCTTGCCGCAACCCCGCGCGTGGTGCTGGACGCTGACGCGCTGACCTCCTTCGCCGATGACCCGGACACGCTGTTCAACGCCATCAAGTCGCGTGAGGAGCCGGTGGTGATGACACCCCATGAGGGCGAGTTCGCACGGCTGTTCGGCGATGTTCCAGGGGCCTCCAACGTCGATCGCGCGAGGACGGCGGCGGCGCGTGCGGGCGCAACGGTCCTCCTCAAGGGCGCAGACACGGTGATTGCCACGCCAAGTGGCGAGGCGGCGATCGACGCGGCCGGCACGGCCTGGCTCGCCACCGCAGGCTCCGGCGATGTCCTGGGCGGCATGGTCTTGGGGCTTCTTGCCCAAGGCATGACCGGGTTTCTCGGGGCGAGCGCCGCGGTGTGGATGCACGGCAAGGCAGCCCAGATTTTCGGTCCCGGCCTGATTGCCGAGGACCTCCCGGAAATGCTGCCTCACGTGTTGCGGGACCTGGAACGCCTCCGGAATGGGCCGTAACTCAGTGTGTCCTGGCGCCTCGCGACCCTTTGTTGACACACTCCAACCTTATGGGGGACATGAAGGGAGAGCGCCCCGAATGAAAGGCCGGTCCGACGCCGCCATGGCATCCTTTCGCGTGAAAATCTGCCTGACGCTCGCCGCAGCCCTGGCTGTTGCGGTGACACTTCCCGCCCGGGCCGAGGATCAGGTCCTGCTGCGCGCGCGCGAAGGTGCTGCGGCGATGATCCGCGGGCAGTTCGAGAAGGCGGTCGCCCTGTACGACGAGGCGCTCGCCACGCCCGATGTCTCCAAATTCGTGCAGGCGAGCATCTACAGCGATCGCGGCGTCGCCAAATGGCGCATGAATCAGAGCAAGGAAGCGATCGACGACTTCAACAAGGCGATCGAGCTCTCGCCCGAGATTGCCACCGCCTACAACAATCGGGGCAATGTGCTGATGGATCTCGGCCACCCCAACGAGGCGCTCAAGGATTACGATCGCGCCATCGCTCTCTCCCCGAACTACGGCGTCGCCTATACCAATGAGGGCAACGCGTATGCGGCGCTGCATCAATATGATTCCGCCTTTCGCGCCTTTCGCAAAGCCGCCGCGCTTCAGCCGCAGAGCGCCGTGGCGTTCAACGGACGCGGACGGACCCAGGCGGAGCTCGGGCGATATCACGCCGCCGTACGCGATCTGACGCGCGCCATCAGCCTCGATCAGAAATATGCCGCCGCCTACCGCAATCGCGCCGAGGCCAATTTCGCCATCGCCAATTACAGTGACGCGGCGTCCGACGCCACGCAGGCACTGGACCTGGAGCCGGACCGGCAGCAGCCCAAGCTCGTGCTTTTGCGGGCCGAGGCCTATGCCGCCGATAACAAGTTCAGGGAGGCGACAGACGACTTCGGTCAGGCGCTTGAGCTCGATCCCAACCTGATCGAGGCTTATGTCGAGCGGGGCGCTCTCTTCGCCAAGAACCGCCGCTACGACGACGCGATCGGCGATTACAACCGCGCCTTGGAGTTGGATCCGAACGATGCCAAGGCCTATGCGCTTCGTGCCGAGGCGAAGCTTGCGTCTGACCAAGTCGACGAGGCCCTGATCGACGTCAACCGTGCGCTCGAGCTCAGCCTGAACGATCCGCGCGCCTTACGCATCCGCGGCAACATCTATGAGAAGCAAGAGCGGGTCGACGACGCGATCTACGATTATCAAAAGGCGCTGGCCAAGGATCCATTCCAGACCGAGAGCCGCGAGGCGCTCGTGCGCCTCGATCAAGAGGTGCCGGTGGCGGTCGGCGAGCCTCTGGGAGATCCCGTCGATGGGTGGGTCGTCACCGAACCATCGGCTGGGCGCTATCTCGCAAGCAATCCCGATTACGGAGCGGTCCGGGTCGAGCTCGAAATGTTCGGCGCGGGCAAGCCGAAGATCCTGGAATGGAAGCTGATGCGGGGCGCGCTGTCCGGCATCGGGCTCCTCAAATACGACGCGGGTAGTCTTGGCGACGACGGAGAGCTCATCTACACCGCGATTGTCGATACGCGTGCCAACAAGGTTGTGTCGATCGAGCCCGAGCGCTGGGGCGACAAGCCCGCGCAGTGGAACTGGCAGGCGGTTTCCGTTGTCGTCACGGACCCTGACGGTCAGGCGAACGAGATCACGCTGCGCCAGGTCCGGCAGCGCTCCGCGCCGGTCGCGCGCCGGGACGATAACGGCTTCTTCGGCTTCGGCGGACAGCAACCGGCACAGACCGACCGCAGGCGCGCACGTCGCGGCGGCGGTGGCGGTGGCGGCGGCCCCTTCGATTGGCTGTTCCGCTGATGCCGGTCCGGACCGGGTACGCGTTCGCATGACACGTTTCCTCGCCAGCGTACGCAACGCGGAAGAGGCGCAAGCGGTGCTCGCCGCGGGCGCCGATATCGTCGATCTCAAGGACCCCGCCAAGGGCGCGCTCGGCGCCGTGGATTTTCCCATCATCAAGGCATGTGTCGCGGCCATTGCCGGACGCGCGCCCGTGAGCGCGACCGTCGGCGATCTTCCCATGGATCGAGACTGCGTGCATGACGCGGTCCTCGCTGCTTCGGCCTGTGGCGTGGACGACGTCAAGCTCGGCGTTCAACGGAACGGCGACCCACACGCCTGCTTTGCGCGACTGCGCGCTCACCCTCCGCGCGCGGGTCTGATCCTTGTCTTCTTCGCCGACGCCATGCCGGAGTTCGATCCCGTCGTCGCCGCTCTCGAGGCCGGCGCGCACGGGCTGATGCTCGACACCGCCGGGAAGCAGGCGGGCTCGCTTCTGGACCATATGGCCATCGGCGACGTTGCCCGTTTCGTCGAGGACGGGCGGCGGGAAGGCCTGATGGTGGGGGTGGCCGGGTCGTTGCGGGCCGACCATGTGGCGCCGTTGCTCGCGCTTTCGCCCGACGTCATCGGCTTTCGCGGCGCGTTGTGCCATGGCGCCAGGCGGGATGCGGGCCTCGATCCCGTCGCCTGCAGTCAGATCCGCGCCCTGATACCCGCTGAGACGCCTCGGCCCGACGCGCAAATCGGAGCGCCTCGCGCTGCCGTGGTGTGCTAGAGGTTCGGCGCGGGACCACGCGCCGCGACAGGACCGGGATCGATGGACGACAAGCGACTGGGACGCATATCCTCGACGGATGACAAGGGCGAGGCCCTCGATCGCATCTTCGTGCACGACTATGTGCTCGACGTGGAGATCGGCGTTCACCACCATGAGAAGGGCGTCACCCAGCGCGTGCGCTTCTCCGTCGATGTCGACATCATCCCGAGCGCTGAGTCCCTCGACGACGACATCGATCGCACTTTCGACTACGACTACGTCGTCAACGGCATCAAATCCATCATCGCGCGCGGTCACATCAACCTGGTGGAGACCCTGGCCGAGGAGGTGGCGCAGCATTGCCTCGCCCATCCGCGGGTAGCACGCGTCGCCGTGACCATCGAGAAGCTCGACAAGGATCCCGGCGCCGTCGGCGTCGAGATCATGCGGAGCAAGGCGAGGACCTGATCATGGACGCCCCCGCGCTGCCACACGCCGCGCACGCGCCGCTTGCGCATGAGGGGGCGATTGCCATCGTCAAGCTCGGCGGTAGCGTCATCCGCTCAGGAGCGCTCGGGCATTGGCTCGACGTGATTGCCGGTGCCCCAGGGCCGGTCGTGATCGTACCGGGGGGAGGGGCGTTGGCCGACGAGGTGCGCAGCTGTCAGCGCCAGCTCGGCTTTGGCGATCCCGCCGCCCACCGCATGGCGCTCCTTGCCATGGACCAGCTTGCCTGGGCGGTGGCCGGATTGCGGCCCGGTTTCGAAGTGGGAACGACCGAAGAGGCACTGCGCGCGATCCTGAACCGGGGCCATGTGGCCGTGTGGGCGCCCTTTTCGCTGGTCTCCGGCCGCGGCGATATGGAGGAAACCTGGCGGCTTACCTCCGACAGCCTGGCGCTGTGGCTCGCGGGAAGGCTCGGCGCGCGCGGTTGTTCTCTGATCAAGTCCGTCCCGCTGCGGGCAGGGCGCGTGAGCGCGCAAACGCTCGCCGGCGACGGCGTCGTGGACGAGGCCTTTCCCGCCATGCTCGCCGAGACGGGCGTCTCCGCCACGCTGTTCGGCAGCGGCGATCAGCAAGCCCTTGCCGCGTTCCTGGCCGACGAGGCGGCGAGCGGCGCCGCGATCGAGTAAACTCGCCCGATGACCGAGAGTATCCTGTTCCTCACCGGACATTTGGCGCGGCCCCGGCTCGAGGCCGTACTGCACACCATGGATCCGGAGTTCGACTGGACGGTGCTCGATATAGGCGTGAAGGTGGCGGCGCTGATGACCGAGGACATCATCGTGCGGCGCCTGCCGGACAGAGGCGAGGCCGACAAGATCATGCTGCCCGGCCGCTGCCGCGCCGATCTCGATCGTCTCAGCGCGCACTATCGCGTGCCCGTCTTGCGCGGGCCCGACGAGCTCAAGGATATTCCCACCTATTTCGGCCGCGCGCAGAAGGCTGTCGACATGACGAGATACGACATCCAGATCTTCGCCGAGATCGTCGATGCCTCGGCCCTTCCCGTCGAGAAGATTCTCGAGCGCGCGCGCGATTATGCCCAGAAGGGCGCGAATGTCATCGATCTCGGCGGCCTGCCGGACACGCCGTTCCCGCATCTGGAGGAGACGGTCGCGGCGCTGAAAGACAAGGGATTCAAGGTCAGCGTCGACTCCGCCGATCCGGACGAATTGTTGCGTGGTGGGAGAGCGGGTGCCGACTTCTTGCTGAGCCTGAACGAGTCCACACTCCATATTGCCGATGAGGTTGCCTCGGTCCCGGTTTTGATCCCCAAGGATCATGGCGACATGACCTCGCTCTACCGCGCGATGGACGCGCTCGACAAGAAGGGCCGGACATACCTCGTTGACCCCGTGCTCGATCCCATCCATTTCGGCTTCATGGCCTCGCTCGAACGCTACGCGGAAGTGCGGCGCGAGCGCCCGGACACCGAGATCCTGATGGGCACCGGCAATCTCACCGAGCTCACCGACGCCGATACGACCGGCATCACCGCCGTCCTGCTCGGCATTGCCTCTGAGCTCCACATCCGGAACGTGCTGGTGGTTCAGGTGAGCCCGCACACCCGCCGCACCATCGAGGAGCACGATCTTGCCCGCCGCATCACGTATGCCGCGCGTGCCGACCACGATCTGCCCAAGGACTATGCCGACGGGCTGCTCGCGCTTCATTCACGCCGGCCGTTCCCGCTGACGCCGGAAGAGATCGCCGAGAATGCGCAAGCCGTGCGCGACAAGAACTTCCGCATCGAGATCGCCGAGGACGGCATTCACATCTATAACCGCGACGGCCACCACGTCACCCAAGACGTCTTCGCGCTCTATCCCAAGCTCGATCTCGGCACCGACAGCGCGCACGCCTTTTATCTCGCTGCGGAGCTCGCCCGCGCCGAGACCGCATGGCGGCTCGCCAAACGCTACGCCCAGGACGAGCCGCTCGATTGGGGTGTCGCGGCGGATGCGCCGCTCGAGGACAAGACGCGCCTCAAAGAGGCGGGCCACACGCTGATCGCCAAGAAGAAGCACAAAGCCTTATGACGCCGGGCAAGGGGCCGCCATGCCGATGATCCGCGAATGCATCGTCACCACCCTCAACAGTGAGGGGAGGGTGCATATCGCGCCGCTCGGCCTCATCGCGGACGGTGGAGGCTGGATCATTGCGCCGTTCCGGCCATCGGCCACGCTGGACAATCTCCGCAGCAACCCGTTTGCCGTGGCGAACTTCACCGACGACGTGCTCGTCTTCGCCGGCTGCCTCACCGGCAACAAGGATTGGCCGGTGAGGGCTGCGGCCCGTATCCAAGGCGCCGTGCTCGACGGCGCGCTCGCCCATGCCGAGCTTGCCGTGGAGACTGTCGAGGAAGACGATCTGCGCCCCCGCTTTCACTGCCGTGTCGTCCACGAAGAGAGCCACGCGCCGTTCAAGGGCTTCAACCGTGCGCAAGGCGCGGTGATCGAGGCGGCGATCCTCGCGAGCCGCCTACATATGCTGCCGCGGGAGAAGATCGAGCAGGAGCTCGCTTATCTTCAGATCGCCGTGGAGAAGACGGCGGGCCCCCGCGAGCATGAGGCCTGGCGGCTCCTCGTGGAGAAGATCGAGGACCACTACAAGCACACGCCGGCCTGAGGGATCAGAGACCCCGTGCCAGGGTGCCTGGCTCCCTGTATAATAGAGGAACGGGGGGACCCTTGCTGCGTTGAGAGGGGGCAGCCAATACCAACCGAGGAGGTCCACCCATGAAAGTCAAAAACGCAATGCATAAGGGCGTCGACTGGGTCGGCCCGGACACGCCGATTTCCGACATCGCCAAATTGATGAGCCAGCACGACATCGGCTCCATTCCGATTGGCGAAAACGATCAGCTCATCGGCATGGTGACCGACCGCGACATCGTGTGCAAAGGACTGGCCAAGAATGGATTTGATGCCAGCCGTATGACCGCCCGCGACGTCATGACCTCCGGCATCCATTGTTGCCGCGAGGACGACGACCTCGCCAAGGCGATCCGTCACATGGAGGAGCTGAAGGTCCGGCGGCTCCCGGTCATCGACCAGAGCAAGCGGATGGTCGGCATCCTCAGCCTCGGCGACGTCGGCCATGCTGCATCGAGCGACCTGCTGACCGAATGCGTCAAGAGTGTCTCGGCGCACCACTGAGCAGACAAAACGACGCGCAGCGGCGGACCGGGGGCGAAATTCCAACCTGCGTCATGCCGCTGCCGTCGGCGTCCCTGACTCCGGAGGCCGCTCAAGGATGTGAACGATGCGCGGCCTTTCGAGCGGCACGTCGCTTGCTTTGCCGGCACGTTCGGGAATGTCGTGCAGGTGGACATCGCCGGTTGCGTGACGTTGCAGGATCTCGATCGCCTTCTCGGCATGCGCGGGATCGCGCGCTCTGACCCACAACAGTAAACCGCCGCGCTGCAAATGCTGATCGAGATGCTTGGCATGCTCGTGTCCGATGAATCGGGCGAGAGCAGCCCCCACAAGGCCGCCGGCGCCGCCCGCGATGGCAGCAGCGGCAATGGCGCCGAGCAGCGTGCCGCCGGAGGCCACAACGGCGAGGCTGCCGACAATGGCCGGTATGTAGATACCGGCCCCGATGACCGCACCCTCCGCATCGCCGATGGTTTCCGCCGGCACATAGCCGATCCGCGGGGCATCGGGATCGTCCATGAAGTCCTTGGTCGAGCTGTACGGATGGCCGAGCTTGGCCGTGATCGTGGCTTCGTGCGCGAGCGCATTGATGTCGACCGCGTCGAAGCCGGCCGACAAGAGATCGTCGATCGCGGCCTGGAACGATGTGGCGTCGTGGAAGACCGCAACGGCTTCCGTCCGGCACGCGTTGTAATCGCGTTCTGACATAAGGGGCCTCCAATCTGCGGCGATGGCCGGCCAGGGGCCCGGAGGCAGGCGGTATTCAGGTGACCACGGGTCAGAGGCTCTTCGGCACGCCGCCCATGCCCTGAGGTTAGCACTTATTTCGGGTGTTGCGTACGCGTCTGCGCCACCCTCTCGGGAGCAGCGCTACCGCCGGCCTCCATGAAGGGGCGGAACATCCGGCGATACTGACCGGGGGTGAGGCCGGTCGCACGTTTGAAGAGCCGCCGGAAGAAGGCGAGGTTTTCGTAGCCGAGATCCGCCGCAATCTCTTCGAACGAGGCGAGCTCCGACTCCAGCCGGCGCTTGGCCTCCTCGACCCGCAGATTCTGCACGTAACCGATGAGCGTGGTGCCGGTCGCGAGCTTGAAGCGGCGCTTGAGGCTGCGCTCCGGAATACCGGCAATGGCGGCCACCTGCGTCACGGGATCGGCGTCGCGGTAATGCGCATCGAGCCACTGTTCGCATTGCCGCACCACGGAGTCGGCGTGCGGTTGCCGGCGCACGAGTGCCGCGTAGGGCAGCTGTCCCTCGCTATGCCACTTGAGCAGGTAGACCTTGGCGATGCGAAGGGCCTCGCCGGGGCTGCAATGGCGCGAGATGATGTGGATGGCGAGGTCAT
>Ga0315553_10002292_pt1 | contig 15407 bp, 12 predicted proteins | sample SalMarSW160140MG_FD_203099 | JGI IMG/M metagenome (GOLD analysis project Ga0315553, IMG submission 203099) | Salt marsh sediment microbial communities from the Plum Island Ecosystem LTER, Massachusetts, United States - Salt Marsh Sediment SW1601-40 ... | reverse complement strand
TTTGTGCTTATCTGAGTCAACAATCGATCTTAAAGCATGTCCACCATCAAGTTGACTGATTGGAAATAGATTCAATGCAGTGATTAGCATTCCAACCCAAGCCGCAAAGGCAACAGGGTGAAGATATATCGTGCCACCGTCAGGAATACTACCCGCAAACAGCATTTCCACAAGTACAAAGAGATATGGTACATCAATTGACCCAGTCATATCAGGGTAAGCTACTTCGATAGCTCCTATCTGCTCCGGTGTAACAGGGACAGATAGAAAGAATCCAATAAATAGTACCACAAGCGTAACTGCAAAACCTGCCATTGGCCCCATAATTCCAAGATCGAATAGTTCTTTCCGACTCTGTGGAGGACTTTTCTGTTGAATGAATGCACCGAATGTTCCTCCTAACTGAGGTAGTCCAGGTATGAAGTATGGAGGTGTTGCATCAATCCCCCGTTTCTTTGCAGTTAGGTAGTGACCCATCTCATGTGTAAAAATAATGCCCATTAATGATGCCATGAATGTGATAACAACGAACGCTATATCCCACATAGTCCATCCATTAGGATAGAATAATGTGAGGAAAACTGGACTTGTAGCTTGGAGAAATCCAGCTAATGCCATGGTGGCGAGTGTTGCTATGAAGAGCGCATAGTTGATTGTGACATCAGATTTTGGCGATTCTTGAATTGGGACAAATCTAAGAAAATAGATTCCTTTCGTTTTATCAGTCCATCTAACAAACGCCCAAACTCGGAGGTGTTCTGCTCGTTCACGCATCAACTTGAAAATCCGGTCTTGTTCACTAGCGTCAGGTACTTGACCTCCAGGCCACTGAAACGTGAAAGTTGGCATTCCAAATTCCATTGAATACGAAAGAACCTCAAAGTATGAATTCAGTATATCATTTAATTCAGTAAATGTCGGATAGGCAATTACACTTGATTGATATTCATCATCGAAAGCCACTATCTATTGCGCTCCAAGTCTCAAACTAAAGCTGCAAAGAAATATTTGCCTATAAGGGCTATGTCTTGGGCACTTCTAGATACAAACTCGATAGTATCCATTAATCAATTTCAAAATTCGATGCAAAGAGAAAAGCCTCATGTACGGCTTCCAAGAGATTCATAGAAGTCTTGATTGAGCCAATCCTGTGGACATTGAAACCCATAGACTGTAGATTCGTGAATAATAGATTATTTACACTTGGTGAAGTCGCTAAAACTACCGTATCAGTAGCATGTAATGCTGTCGAACCATCCTCTTCTATAATCAGATAGTCTCGTGTGATGTCACCAACATACGTCTTGAGATGAATTTTGATACCACGCTCTCGCAGGCCTTTCAATATCACCCAACGCGTTGTTCTCCCAAGACCTCTACCTAATTTATCACCTTTCTCAAAAACATCTACAGAGTCTGTTTTCGTACTGAGATACAGAGCTGTATAGCAACCCAACGCAGAACCACCAATAATTGAAACCCGCCCGATTTCCTCTGCATCTAGATTCATGATGTCATATGCTGTCGTAACATGTGGATGTTCCACACCATCAATTGAGGGGGCGCTTGGTAGTGTTCCTGTAGCACAAATCACCGAGTCATAATTCTCACTCTTTATCATGTCGACTGTCGCACGGGTATTTAATTTCAGAACAACTCCTAACCGCTTTACTTCCTGCCACATATAACTAATATACGCGGCAAATTCCCCTCGTCCTGGAACACGTGCTGCAAGTCTTAGCATCCCACCTGGTTGCTCATGTTTCTCAAATAATGTAACTTGGAATCCCCTTAATCGAAGAACTCTACTCGCTTCAAGACCCATTGCTCCTGCTCCAACGATAGCAATTCTACCATCTGATTGTACTCCTATGTTTCGCTCAGTTTCATAACCAGCAAGAGCATTAATGGCACATATTACAGGTTCAAAATCGAATACCTTATCGAGACATCCCAAATTACACCCTATGCATGGCCGTATTTCTGAGGTTTTGTTTACTCGAACCTTCTCTAGGAATGCTGGATCTGCAATGAAACCACGAGACATTCCGATTAGTTGAACTCTTCCACGACTAAGGATACGCTCTGCAATAGAAGGCCCATTGATACGATTGCAGGCAATTACAGGTTGCTTTACCACATCAGCTATTCCTTCAGCTAAATAGCTGTAATGACCTCTTGGAACGTCCATTGTGATTTGAGGGATTTTAGTCTCATGCCATCCACCGGTCACATTGAAACAATCAACACCCGCTTCAGACAGCCATTGTACAAGTAGCTTATTATCTCGTAGCTTTAAACCATCTTCAACAAAATCTTCCCCACCGATCCGGTAGATTACTGGACCTTGATTTCCAAAGAATTTCTTAACTGTCTTTACAATTTTAGTTGGAAACTTAGATCTGGATTCAAGGTTTCCCCCATATTCATCCAATCGTTGGTTCGTACAAGGTGCAAGAAACTGATTGATGATGTATCCTGCTGAGCCAAGAATTTCGACAGCATCAAATCCCGCTTTTTTAGCTCTCTCAGCTGCGAAACCAAAATTCTCGACTGTCGATTCAATCTCTTCGATTGAGAGTTCTCTAGGAGTTTCTCTTGTTAAACGGCAAAATATGGGTGAAGCTGAAACAGCCTTTTCACCTAACACAAGCGAGTGTGCGTATCTACCAGCGTGATATAGTTGAGCGGCAACAGGAACATCATATTCGTGTATGGCATCAACGAGTATAGAGAGACCTGCAATGTAGTCATCTGAACTAAGTCCAATCATCATAGGACTACTCATACCAAGGTGTTCAGTATAACATCCACCCACAATAATTAGACCTGGTTTCGACGCCTTGGCACGCTCGGAATAGAACCTAATTAGCTGTTCTGTAACTTTTCCTTCTTTACAGTATCCAAGGTGTGTTGCTAAAAATACTACTCTATTTGATAATTCTAAAGACCCAATGGAGGTGGATTCCAATAGTCTCATTAAATCACAATGTCCTATCTACCATACTCTCTGATATATCTGTTCAGTGAAAACCTGGCTACCGAATTCTTTATTCCTCCATGCAGAACGGTACAGTATCTTTCAGAGTGGTTTCAATGACTCAAGAAAACAACAGGGTGATGTATGCAGTACTGGCACTTGTGATTATCACCTCTGCAAGTTCCCTAATTGTACTGATGACTCTTAATGGTGAGGAGAGTCCGTCAATCATGCTGGTGAATCGTGACGGATTAGTACGGACTGTATACCTTAATCAACTCATAGACGACCCGGATGCAGTGATGGGAGAAGCGGGATTTGAAAATCGGTTAAACAATACAAAAGCATTCGGTCTTTACGAAGGTATTAGAATCTCAGATTTGATTGATTACGCTGGGATCATGCATGAGACTGATGTCTTAGTTGTTGAGGCAGCTGATGGATACAAACAGAACTACACATACTCGAATGTGTATCCTAATTCGGAATATGGCGCTCTGCAGGGAACCATGATACTTGCATTCTCGTTAAATGAAACTCTGATTCCTGAGTATATTGACGGATTTCGGATTATGTTCCTAACAGATGATGGAATCTATGAGAATACAGATGCGGAAGCGACTACTCCATCGGAATATTACTTTGGCTCAGCTGGTTCAAGATGTATCAGCAATGTTATCAGGATTACAATAGTCGCATCATCATAAAATAAAATATTCTCCTTCTTGGACACATTTATATTCCACCACTTTCGCCGATGGGTTTAGTTTACAACACTATGAACCTCACGTTGAGGAGAGGTGTAATCAATGTCCATTCGTGAAGAGTTTAAAACTAGCTTCGAACACTGGCAAAACAACAAGATGGGTTTCATCTTCGAGATGATTCGTGCGATCATCGTCTTTATGCTACTCTATGCATTGATCTCATTTGCATATATGGCAATTTTTACAGCTGCACAAGAACACCTCAGACCTAAAGCTGTAGATTTTTGGACTGATTTGTTTCCAGACTTCTTTGCGGCATTTAGCACGGCATTTTCAATCCTTGGAGGTACTCCACAGGCTACCTTTGGACTTATCCCACAGGAACTAATTCCATTAGTGAAGGACCCACATCTAACCACTGAATTCACCATGCTCTTCTTCTTTCTAGCGTTCCTAATAACAGCAGGCTTGTTTGGAATGGGGAAAGAAATAACAGAAACTGCAGGTACTTATGCAGATGGAGTCATCACATGGATCAGAAAGAAATTCTTTCCATTCCTTATTGGTGCATGCTTGTATGTTCTCCTAGGTCTTCTACCAGCAGTAGGTCTTGGATTAGCTGTTTCAACAACATACGAATACACTATTCCTGCACCAATGAATGTGATCACGCTCATACTGATGATAATGATAATGTTTTTTGCATGGGGAATGCTTTCGATGTACTTCCCAGCGGTAGCGAATGGTGAAGGTATGATTCCAAGCATTAAACAAACATTCTCACTTACTCTTGATAATTTCATCAAGATATTTCGCGTATGGACAATATATTTCATCCTCATCATAATCTGGTTTATACCAATGGCAGTCTGGCAGAATCTCGAGGTTTCAATGACTACGACAGAACTTAGAGATATTGGTGGAATCTACACATTCTGCCTTGGCTGGAACTTCATCTATGGAGTTATAGTACTCTTCATCCTCGTCCCCATGATGACAACACACCTTTCAAGAGTTTACGCACAAATTACTGGGAAAGATGTGTACTAGAATCATCCTCAACCCCTTCATAATTTCGTGAAGGGGAATGATTCTTTTTCGACATACTATTTCCTTAAATTAGAATCAGCGGGATGAAAGCATATGCCCACAGAAATGTCAATATCGCAACAAACAGAGTAATCAAAATTGCAATTACTGCACCATACCTCAGGACCTCTCCTTCTATTCCAATCTCGTCAATGACAGCTGCCGCATTCTGTATTTTTGCTGGACTAAGAACACTTGCAAGTCCTCCTCCGATTCCATTTGATGCTGAGACAACAATTGGATTTGCACCGATAATTACACTCGTCTGATAGTTGTAACCTGTAAACATAGCAATTGTTGAAGTTTCCGAGCCGGATACAAATCCACCTAGGAGTCCTACGAATGCAGCAATCAAGGGGTAAAGCTGTCCTAGCGTTTGAGATGTGACTGAAGCAAGTAAGAAAATCATATTATTCGTCGGATCATAGGGAAACGCCCAATTTCCTAATGGGTCAATATAGTATCCACTGCGTGTCATTACTTCAGCCATTGCAAAAAATATTGCTGCAGCAAGAACTGGTCTAGGTGCTCTTGACTTGAATTTTCGAAAAGTGTTCTTCAGAGTTACTCGATCATGACGCAGAAATGGGATTGAAACAAGAGTTGCAATTAACATGAGTGTATAGGCTTGCCACATGAAATGAGTGTGGATGCCATTAATCCCCAAAGTAGAATCATAATATGGAGTTTTTATTGCATTGTCAGGCCAAACAGGGATTACAAAATCAAGAGTATCAAAAAGAAAAACACGAATGAATTCAACAAGTGTAGCAGCAAGACAAAGAACAACTAGTATAATCCATGGAATGCTTGCTTTTTTCAGACCCATTTGACCTTCAATTCGCTTATCATATTCAGTTAGTTTTTCACGATTTATCAATGGTCTTCCTTTCGCTTTTGTGTATCCGATTAGGACCAGAATCACAGCAGCACCTGCAAATACATTTGTCAACACAGTAGCTGTTGGAAACAGAGAAGCAACCACGGAGGAATTCGTGATAATAGCAACCACTCCTGCAGTAATCCCACTCAATGCAGCAAGTCCAAGACCTTCTCTACTAAAGAGTAGTTCTCGACCTCCAGCAATCCATAGCATACCAATCGCGATGAGTGATGTTATAATTGGCATATACATTGAAAATATTCCACCTGCATACCAAAGTTCCAGAGGAGAACCCGAAACTCCAGAATACACATCTGTGAAGACTTGTACAGGCACTCCAAGTAATGCGAATGTAGTTAAAGGGTCATAACCAATAGCGGGAAGTGCCACTGCTACTAAAGGTGAAAAACCTAAAGCGAGCATGACAGGAGGAAGCATTGAAACTGGAGTTGCTCCTATACCAACAAGGAATGTTCCTAGTCCAAGACTAATCAGCATTATCTGTAGAGGTTTACTCCCACCTCCGAGTGTTTTAAAGAATACAATCATTCGACCAAGTGCACCTGACTCCTGCATGTATGTCATCATGAGGATAGATGTTGCAACCATCAATGAGATAGGAAATGACTTGATAATGCCTACCACACTAGCAACAAGCGAAATCATGATATCCGTTTGAAAGGCGAAAATGGCAAAAACAAGAGTCAGCAACCAAACAACAATACCAGTTGTATCTGCTGCTTTCTTCAGCACAGCAAGCATCACAAACGCAACTGCAATAGGTGCGATAATTAGAATAAGTCCAATTGTTGGATCCACTTCTTCATGACCTCCTTTTCAAATATCCTTGAGTATAAGCCCATTCGATAGCTCGTCCTAGACCTTCTCTCATTGTTATTTTTGGTATCCACTTCAAGATTTCTTTGGCTTTCTTATTTGAATACCATCTCTCTTCTACTAACACTTGAATTGTTTGCATATGCCAAAGAAATGTGTTTCTCTTCCGATTCTTGTATAGACTCATCAGTCCTACACCAACCTTCGCTAGTATAGTTGGTACTCGGAATTTGGGTCCCTTGACTCCAAGACGATGAATAAGGAAATCAAGAAGTTCATTGTAACTCATAGGTTCGTCAGGACAAAGAATAATTGTATCGTTCAACGCTAGATCAGAATCAACTGCTTTGGAGAATCCATCTACAATATCATCAATATGAGCATACATGATATGTTTATCTCCAACTCGTGGGAAAGCAATGACCTCATCGTTATTCAATGCTTTTATCAATTCAAATGCACTGTATAAATCACCCTCACCCATTACGCCAGTTGGTCTAAGAATTACATGAGGTAAACCTGATTCAGCTGAAATCTCACGGATCCTATCCTCTGCTATAACTTTGCTCTTGCTATAATCAAACGCTGGATTAAGTTCTGTATTTTCATCACCCGGGGGATATTTGACCGAACCTATCGTTTCAGTCGTTGAACAATATATGAAGCGCGTTACATTAGTACCAACACAGGCTTTCATCAAATTCGTAGTGCCTTCGATATTTACCGCGTACAATAGATCCTTGTCCGAGGGATAGAAATCAAAATAAGCTGCAAGATGGATTACCGCTTCAGCTTCATTCACACAGCTTCCAAGACTTTCTGAATCTAAGAGATTAGCAGTTACGCATTCTATACCTTCTGGGAGAACACTCGTGTTGGTTGATTCCCGAACCAGAGCTGCAACTTCATGCCCATCATCAATCAATCTTTGAACTAGCTTAAGTCCAATGAAACCTGTTGCTCCGGTCATAAGAATTCTCATGCATCCATTCCTGATGATTTGATTTTTTCCCACCATTTATTTCTTATTACCAAATCTGACTACTTGGGTAAAGCCTCATCAATCTGAGTTAAAATCGCGCCAGCTCGTCCACTTAGATGATAATCCACGTATTCAGTAAGAAGTGTACTCTCAATATTGATTTCAATAAGAATTCCATCATTATTTTTCACAACATATGGGAATGATGCTGCAGGCTGCACGAGACCGGAAGTGCCAATGATTAGACAGGTGTCTGCAACAGCTAGTTCAGAATACACTTGATTTATGATAATGTTATCCAAACTCTCTCCGAACCATACAACATCGGGTCTAAGATTATGATTGCAGTTTGGACAATGAAGGATTCCATTCGCAGGTTCTGAAAGACGAGATCTGTATTCACATTGTGTACACTTCACAGTCCATATATCTCCATGAACCTCAAGGATTTTTTCAGACCCAGCTCTGTGGTGTAGACCATCAACGTTCTGAGTTATGATTCTCTTAAGGCGACCATCATTCTCCCACTTACTCAATATTAGGTGTGCAGAATTAGGTTCACATTTAGATATCAAATCCTGTCTCCAGGCATACCACTCCCATACCAACTTTGGATTTCTTGCAAAAGCAGATGGTGTCGCTAATTCCATAACATCATAATTTTTCCAGAGACCATCTTTTCCTCTGAATGTTGGTACATTTGATTCCTTTGATATTCCAGCTCCTGTGAGTGCAATCAGGTGTTTTGATGATGTAATTCGCTCTGCAACTAGTTCAATTGTTTTCATCGTGTTCATATTGCATCACATATTATGCCATTGTAGCTATGCTTATTAGTAGTCCACTGTTTAACAATTGTGATTTCACTATAGTTTGTTAACTATAAATATCTGAGGATGTTCAGTAATGGCAAGTAGTACGAAACAGAAGAAGCGAAGAACTTGGTTAATGCCACAGGAAGTTGAAGTTTGGTACATTCTACCGAGCATACGAAGAGAACTCACTCGCATTCTTATCGCTAAGGATATTCCTCAGAAGACAATAGCAAAAATGCTAGGTGTGACTGAACCTGCTGTGACACAGTATAAATTAGAGAAGTCAACTGGTAGGTCTCGTGGAGACCAAGTTCAGATTCCAAAGAAACTTCTACCCGAAGTCGAGAAATCCGTAGAAATTATCATCAAGAAATGGGAAAGCAAAGGTCCCGAAGAGAACGTGTATGAAGCAATGACGCGTGAAGTTAATAGACTCATCAGAGTACTTAGAGATGAAGGCATTTTATGTGATGTGCATCGAGAATATTGTGAAGGTGTTCATGAAGATTGTTCGGCATGCAAAGATGGAAGACGCTGAACGAAAATCCATAATACAATAATCTCATAAGTTCATTATCTTAAGCTGTATCCTCAAGTGAGGCTACCCCCATGGCTTATTTGGATAATGCTAATTCCACAAGAGTTGATGAAAGGGTAATTGAAGCAATGCTCCCTTATTTCCGAGAACATTATGGAACGGCAGGTCTGGAACTTAGTCATTCTCAAGATGTTTCAGCATTAACGGGTTTGGAGAATGCTAGACTAAGTATTGCGAAAACACTCAATGCGGATCCGAGAGAAATTATTTTCACTTCAGGTTCAACAGAATCAAACAATATCGCCATCAGAGGTACAGCACGAGCTAACAGAGATGATGGAAAACATATAATCACAAGCCCAATTGAAACTCAATCAGTTCTAAAATCATGTGAGAGGCTCGAAGAGGCAGGATATGAAATATCGGTCTTGGATGTTGACGAGTATGGCCTAGTTGATTTAAATCAACTAGAGCGAATCATTCGAAAAGATACTACTCTTGTTACGATTCAGCATGTTAATAGTGAGATAGGTACAGCTCAACCAATCGAGGATATTTCTAAGATAACGTCAGAAAGAGGGATTGTTTATCATACAGATGCCACACATTCATTTCTCAGAATGCCGATTGATGTAGCAAAAATTGGAGTAAACCTGATTTCATTTGATGCACATCATATTCATGGACCCAAAGGCATTGGCGCTCTCTACATCAGGCGAAAAACCAGAGTACATCGTCTTCATGAGGGAGGCGATGAAGAAAGAAGATTACGACCTGGAATCGAAAATATTCCTGCTGCGGTAGGCTTTGGAAAAGCTATCGAGATTTGGGGCGCTGATGAGAACAGCTATCTTCTATCACTTAGAAAATATATCGAGAGAAAAATGAAGGATAGGCTTACAGACTTCTCAATTACTGGTCACCCAGATAGGAGAGCTCCTCACATATATAGTATCATTGTGAGCTTTATTGAAGGAGAGTCTATGTTGGTTCAATTGGATATGGATGGATTCTCTGTTTCAACAGGTTCTGCGTGTTCATCCAAAACACTTCAAGGAAGTCACATTCTCAAGGCAATTGGTCTACCACCTGAACGGGCTCATGGTTCGATTCGTGTTTCGTTTTCGAGATACAATACAAAAGAAGAGATTGATGCCTTCATTGACGCATTCGTCCCCGCAGTTGAGAGACTTAGAGAATTCAGTCCATTAAGGGATGGTATGTATTTTGCTAGTACAGATGATGACGATCATCATCACGATATTTCAGAGGATGAATGGTGAGTTAACAGCAATCAATCAAAAATTGAGATTCGCAAATGTGTACTAAATGAAAACAACTAAATTACAACTCACGCGTCCTCACTTGAGGCAATTCATATTGTATAGTGAGAAAGTCAAGGAGAATTTCAAGAATCCTCAAAATATGGGAAAAATCGAAGACCCAGATGGTGTTGGCACAGTTGGAAATCCTGTCTGTGGCGATATGATGACACTATACCTCAAAATTGATGATGGCATAATTGTAGACGCCAAAGTCGAAACCTTTGGTTGTGTCGCAGCAATTGCTACATCTTCGATGACGACGCAAATGGCGATTGGAAAAACAATAGAGGAAGCAAAGAAGATATCAAGACAACAAGTTGCAGAAGCTCTTAATGGCCTTCCACCTCAAAAGATGCACTGTAGCAATCTTGCAGCGGATGCCTTATTGTTGGCAATTGAGGACTATGAAAATAAAATGAAGGAACAAAAATAGCACCAATTTCCGTTTTTTCATGCTATACAGTTATTTTGTACTTCTTGCCATAGAGCAAGAGAAAATTTACATTTTGAGTTCTTCTTGATTCCACTATGGAAATAGTTCTATTGCCAAAGGGATGCCTGCTAGCACAAGGATCACAATTGTGAGGCTAAGTTCTAACCACTTCGGTTTTGTATTGATAGAGAAGGAGCTTCCAATCCGAGAACCTAATCCTGAACCAATCAGTACAGCGAAACCTTCTATTAGTAAGAGATGTTCATGAAACCAATAGAAACATACTCCTACGATTGATGTGAAAATAGCTGCGAATAGAGCTGTTGCAATCGCTTTATGCATATCGACATTCAGAATTCTCAAAAGAGGCACAAATAAGGATCCCTCGCTTCCTCCCCTCAAGCCAGTTAGTGTATTTGATACAAATGTACTAAGACACAACGCCGCAAAGGAGGGTTTCAAATGTTCTGAAAATGAAGGAGCCAAATGATTCATGTTCAAACCGATTACAGATAATATTGAAACCAAGACAAAAACAATAGGCAAAACTAGTGCTGTAGTTGCTAATGAGAATGCAATCAATGTGCCCAGAACCGTACCAGTAGACCCTCCGAGAATCATATATGCTCCGTATCTAAGATCTATGTTCTTTTTCTGTGATGCTGCACCGATTATGCTAGAAACTGGAAGGGCTAGCAAATTCATTCCAAATGCCGATATTAAAGTAAATCCTATCAAGTTTAGGAGTGGAATTCTTATCGAACCGCCACCTATTCCTAAGAAACCACTAGCTAGTCCGGCTATGAAGCCAATGATGCCTAAGAGAAATAACAGTAGAAAGTCCATGCTCTTCATCTGTCTGAATCCTGTCAGAGTAATCAAGTGATAACTCTGGAAGGATTGAAGTGTGAGGTTGTTTAAGCATTGCTATATGACGCGTGTCAATTTTCAATGAGTAGAGAAAAATTGAGCTATATATCAGCAACAAAGATCACTAAATGTGCTTTAGATTCCAAAGGACGAAGAGAAATGGATGACAGGGGGTAGGAATCAATTCTTTTCATTATCTATTATGACAAAACGAATCGGGTATATTGGGCAAAGAGATAGCATTCAAATATCGTTCATATAGCTCTATAAATATCGACTATGTCTTCAGATGTTGAAGCTCCTCCGGATTTGCTATGTGTCGCTTCATGGCCTTTTTGTCAAAGAAAGGGGTAAGTCGATTTAAACAAGCAACAACAATACACCTAGAGCAGAGAAATCTTGCAAATCCCTCAAGAATCGTGTTTCTTTTGAGCTTGGTAACAAAATCATTCTCTGACACGGAGAAGAAAGTTCTCTTCTTTATCGTGATGAGACTTACAACTTTATCGTAGATTCTCTTCGCTAGATCATTCTGAGGAAATTCGAGAGCAAATCTATGAGCCAGCCGAAGACTCAAACTAAACTCACAAGAAGGTTCAAAGTGACTTTTCTCCCATCGCTTTTCAATTCCGTCCTCAACAATCCCGATTTCCCAGAACTGATAGAATTCGTAGCCCTCGAGTTTTTGGTGATCACCAACACGTTCGATTATTTTACCATTCATTCTATTCTCACCAAACCAATAGGACATACCTCGAGGTATATGTCCAGAACGTCCGCAGAAGCAATACCATCCATTTATTGAGGTGTTCTCGATTATTCTCTTTATTTCCTTCGCGGTATCTAGATGACTGTGATCAACTACATGGGAAGGAACCCAGATGAGATGATTTTCACAACGTAATTGTTTGCATAGCGCGCTTTCATATAGTATCTTATTTTTCCCTTTTATTTCTCCACATTCAGCACAGAAATCCATCACTGCGTCCTCAATAGGACAGAAACCACTAGCACGAATAAATGCTCCTGTTTTCTTCTTGATTCGAAAGCCTTTTTTTCAGAGTTCAAACTCTCTTTGCGAAGGAACGTGTGAAGTTTTGAACGGTCAGATTATTGTTGAGATAGACAAGCCACTAGCAACCGTAACGATTTCGAGACCTGATAAATTGAATTCAGTGACATGGGAGATGTTAAGGGCGTTCGATAAAGAAATCCAACAACTTCTTGAAAATCCCAATATATTGGGAATTGTATTCACAGGAGAAGGGGATAAAGCATTCACAGCTGGATTTGATCTTAATACTATAAAGGGTTTAAGGGGAGTTGATCATTACAACTTTTTCAAGTTATTAGATACTTCAATAGCGAGATTGAGAGAGAATGCGAGTTGTATAACTCTCGCATCATGCAATGGATATACAATAGGATTTGGAGCAATCCTTGCACTTGCCTGTGATTTTAGATTCTTTTCTGACAATGCATTGTTTCGATTACCTGAGATTGACCTTGATGTCTTCCCAGGAGCTGGAGCAGCCTCAGGACTCGTTCATCTTGTGGGACCAGCAAAGGCAAAAGATATTCTGATAACAGGGAGGAAGGTTCAGGCTAAAGAGGCATACTCACTTGGAATTGCAGATAGAATAGTGAAACAAGACCAGCTTTTCCAAGAGTCGAAGGTCTACTTGCGAGAGATTACTACAAAGAATCGAAGTATCCTTCTCAACACAAAAAAGGCTATTGATGAAATGGTTGAAGGAGGAGTGAATCAGGATTCCAAGATTGAGACAGATTATTTTGACCGTTGGTTGCAGGATAGACAAAAAGACACACCATAAGAGTAATCTACGAAACTCTACAATGAACATAGCTCCCTGATTACCATGTCCGTCAAATCGATTTTTATCTGAAATGTTACGGATATATTTATCGAGCATTTCATTTATCTGTTGAAAACTAACATCACCAAACTTACTCTTGACATCGAAGAACTCTCTCTCAAAGTACTCGAATCTAATTTCATCTTTTGCGATGCTGACTCGCTATGATTTGTCTTTTTAAAGAACTAGAATCCAGATTTGTCCTACATTTCTGGGATTATATTCAATTACATTTTCATAAGGTTCAACCAAGTCATGATGTGTGATTAGTACACAAGCAAATTTAAGTGAAAAGAGATGTTTAAGAAAATCTGGGATGTTCGATGGTTGGGACATTGTCCTCTAAGGAACCCACCAAGTTGCAAATAGCAGCCTTCGGGATAATTATTATAATTGCAGCAGCTGGAATGTTTTCAGTTTCACTGTTATTTAACACACCAATTGCCACCACTACAATAACAACAACAACTACCTCACCAACAATCACCACGCCTACTACTAGTGCCTTACCAACACCTTCTACGACAACCGCTACACAAACAACTCCTGCACCCACATACTCTCCACCTAGTGTGTTTACTCTAACCCAGTTCGTCCCTCATGAGTTTGCGGATTTCAATCCCAGAGATGAGAGCTTCATTGCGGGATTTCCTTCATACTCAATATCACCAGGTCTGTCAAATGTCATAAATCGAGATGACTTCGTATTCTCAGAGAGTGACCTTGCTCTATTAGAGGAAAATGGCTTCATAGTGAAGTCCACAGGATTTCAGCAGATATATGATATATATCTCCATAACAAACAGGATGGAATTCTATCCTTCATCTCATCTGACACTGTGCTCCATGCTTTTCATGTGCTGTATGACATGATTCTTAGGGAGGTGGAGTCCTACGACTTCATGGATATACTTGATATTCTCTCGAAGACCCTTGTCAATATTTCCTACTCACAATATGAAGGTGCACCAGAGGGGATTGTGAAGACTGCAGCGTTGCAGAATACCAAGTACTTCGGAGTAGCAGCTTGTTTGTTAGATAATACATCATACGTACCCCCTGAAACAGAAGAAGCCATCAATGATGCTATAGACCTCATCATAGCACATGATGGGCTAAGTGATGATTGGTTTATGGGGATTCAGCATGACTTCTCTCAGTATGTGCCTCGGGGCCACTATACAAGGTCAGAGGCACTCGAGATGTTCTTTAGAACAATGATGTGGTATGGTACTGTTCCGTTTTATCTAACATCCAATTCCACAATGCAGGGAATCCTAATGAGTTTGGCACTACAGGAGAATGTATTGGATGAGCTGACAGGGTATGACCTTTGGAACTCGATATATTATCCAACTGCTTTTTTTGTAGGTGAATCAGACGACATCCTTCCTCATGAGTATCTTGACTTGGCTAACGATGTGTTTGGAGAAGATCCAGAACTGGAAGTATTGGATAATTCCACACTGCTTGATGAGTACATGACTTTTGCTAAGGATCTGCAACCTCCTTTAATATACGGAAATAGCAGTACGCCAAGACTGAAGTTCATGGGACAGCGATTCATCATTGACAGCTATATTTTCAGCCAACTGGTCGATCCCCGTGTTCAAGGTAGATACTTCCCCATGGGTCTTGATGTGTTAGCGGCTTTTGGCTCGGAGAGAGCTTGGACTCAATTGGATGCTGAAAAGGAATATACTAACTACACACCTCAGATGGAGAAACTGTGGAACTATGTTGCTAATCAGAGTGATTCTGAATGGGCAAAGAACCTTTACAGCTTGTGGTTATACTCTCTGCTACCTCTACTTATTGACCCAAATGAGGGATATCCAATGTTCATGCAGAGTGATGCGTGGCTCGATAAACAGCTACTCACTGCATTAGGCTCATGGGCTGAATTACGGCATGACACCATTCTATACACCAAACAATCATCAGGTACAGCGACATCCACTCATACATCAACACCTGAACCTGAATATCATGGTTTTGTGGAACCTGTTCCTAGAGTCTACTCAAGATTGAATTCTCTCTGTCAAACAATGTATTATGGATTGAGTTCCAG
>Ga0315553_10002291_pt1 | contig 15407 bp, 14 predicted proteins | sample SalMarSW160140MG_FD_203099 | JGI IMG/M metagenome (GOLD analysis project Ga0315553, IMG submission 203099) | Salt marsh sediment microbial communities from the Plum Island Ecosystem LTER, Massachusetts, United States - Salt Marsh Sediment SW1601-40 ... | reverse complement strand
CGGCAGCTGGCACTTGGTGGATTCGGTAGATCCACGGTCTCGACCGTGCCGGAAGAGCCGGTCTCCGCGTTGATCCATTCCCCCGATGTAGTCCCGGAAGCCATGATCAGGGTTGCGTTCGCGGCCTCGCCGATCTTGGTGGCATCGGAGAAAGCCAGCGTTGGCGGAAGCGGCCTGGCGACGTCGATCGCAGGCGCGAGCGACCCGGTGGTCGCGGGCTCCCCGTCGCCGAAGACCGACATCGAGCAGCCCCCGAGCGCGAAGGTCAGCGCGAGCCCGGCCGCGGCGCGCCTAGCGGCGAGGAAGGTCCGGCCTGTATAAGAAGAATGGGACACCAACGCGGAACCAATGATGACCGACGGCGAGTTGACCGCCACAGAAGACCATGGCGAGGACGGGTTAACAAGTGGTGACCTCGAACGCGCCACGGAGCCGTTTCGGCTTTTTTCCGAATGGCTTGCGGAAGCGAGCGCGACAGAGCCGAACGATCCGAATGCGATGGCGCTCGCCACCCTCGACGCTGCCGGCATGCCGGACGTGCGCATGGTGCTTCTCAAGGGTTTCGATGAGGCGGGCTTCGTCTTCTACACCAACCTTGGAAGCGCCAAGGGGCGCCAGCTTGCGGCGAGCCCCAAGGCCGCGCTCCTCTTTCATTGGAAGTCGCTGCGCCGCCAGGTGCGCGTGCGCGGAGCCGTCACGCCGGTCAGCGACGCCGAGGCCGATGCTTATTTCGCCAGCCGTCCGCGGCTTGCCCGTATCGGCGCCTGGGCGAGCAAGCAGTCGGCCCCGATCGAAAGCCGCCTTGCGCTCGAGAAGGCCGTGGCGCTCTACACCGCGAAGTTCGCCGTAGGCGAGGTTCCGCGCCCGCCGCACTGGTCGGGCTTTCGCATCGCGGCAGAGCAGATCGAGTTCTGGCGCGACGGGGCCTTCCGCCTTCACCACCGGGTGCTCTTCACGCAGACGGAGTCCGGTGGCTGGACGAAAGCGATACTCCAACCGTGAGGATGGGCGGGGGCGATGACCGATCGCTTCGCCGCAAGACGCGAGAGCATGGTCGCCGAGCAGCTCGCCCGGCGCGGCATCGAGGATGAGCGCGTGCTCGCCGCGTTCCGCCGTGTGCCGCGCGAAGCCTTCGTGCCCGACGAGTTCGCCGGCGAGGCTTATGAGGACAGCCCGCTGCCGATCGGCGAAGGCCAGACCATCTCGCAGCCTTATGTCGTCGCGCTGATGACGGAGGTGGCGAAGGTCGCCCCCGACGCGCGCGTGCTCGAAGTCGGGGCCGGCTCCGGCTATGCCGCGGCGATCCTGGCGGAGCTCGCCAAGGAGGTCGTCACCATCGAGCGTCATGCGGCGCTGGCGGCAAGTGCGAGAGAGGCGCTGGCGCGTCTCGGCTATTCCAACGTCACGGTGCTTCAGGGCGATGGCTCGCGCGGCGTCCCGGAGCGCGCGCCCTATGACGCCATTCTGGTGGCGGCTGGGGCACCGGCGCCGCCCGGCTCACTCAAGGCGCAGCTCGCCGAAGGCGGGCGGCTCGTCATTCCGGTCAGCGTCGATACCTATCAGGAACTGAAGGTGATCACCCGTCGCGGCGACCGCTTCGAAGAGGAGAATCTGGGGCCCGTGCGGTTCGTGCCGCTTCTCGGTCAGGAGGGCTGGGTCGAGAAATAGCGAAGTCTTGGGGCAAGTGCTTGGAAAGCCGACGCAATTCTTTCTCAGCACCGCCGTTCAAATCCGATTGATTTTCTTTTTCGCTTCGCGTCCTTTTCGGCGATGCGGAGGTGCGGAGCACATGACCGGCGAGGGGGGTTCAAGCGGCCGTTCGAGCCATCCCGACGATTCTGGCGATCTACCCGGCACGGGTCTCGCCCTCGACCGCGCCCGCCTCGCGCTTGCCGTTGAGGCGACGCAGCTCGGGATTTGGGAATGGAACGTGGAATCCGGCGAGACCATCTGGTCGGACCGGCAGAAGGCGATCTGGGGCCTCGATCCGGACCATCCGGCCTCCTACGATTATTGGCGCGCCAGTATCCACCCTGAGGACCGTGACGCGGTCCTGGGCCGCATTCAGCACACGCTCGACCCGAATTCCGGCGGCGACCAGGTGCTTGAGCACAGGATCGTACGTCCGGATGGGACGACCCGCTGGATCTCCTCGCACGGCCGCATGATCTACGACGAGAAGACCGGCAAGCCGCTGCGGCTGATCGGGACGGTGCTCGACATCACCGCGCAGAAGAACACCGAGGACGAGCTCAGGCAGGCGCTCCAGGCCCAGGAGATCCTGCTTCGCGAGGTGAACCACCGCATCAAGAACAGCCTGCAGCTCGTCTCCTCCATGCTCTCTTTGCAGATCGGGCGCCTGGACGATCCGCAATTGCGCGCGGCAATCCAGGAGGCGCAGCTGCGGGTGCGCGCCGTCGCGGCGGTGCACGAGCGGCTCTACCGCAGCCAGGATTTCAAGTCGGTCGACCTCGACGTCTTCATTGAGGCGCTCTGCCGCGATCTGCAGACGAGCGTCGCCGACGAGGACGGGGAAGCGATCGAGGTCGAGGTGAAGGCGGAGCCGGTGACGGTGGCCAACGACCGTGCCGTGCCCGCGGCGCTGATCTTGAACGAGCTTCTGACCAACGCCGCGAAATACGCCTATCCCGACCGCCGCGGCACGGTCGCCGTGACGCTTTGCAAGGTTGGAGAGGGGAGGGTTGCCATCACTGTCGCCGACGACGGCGTCGGGCTGCCGGAGGGCTTCTCGGAGTGCCGCCACGCCTCGCTCGGCTTTCGCATCATCGAGGGACTCGTCCGCCAGATCGGCGGGGAGCTCGAGATCGCCGAGCGCAAGCCGGGAACGGCGATCACGGTGACCTTCGACGTGACGCCCGCGGCCGAACTCTAGGCTCGGCGCCCATATCTCGTTGGCGGAGACGCCGCCTCAGGTCTTGAACACCACGCAGCTGCCGCCGGCGCGCTTCAGCTTGGCGCAGAACGCCTCGCCCTCCTTACGCGTCTCCACCGGCACGCGGATTCGGTAGAACGAGCGCGACCCGCGCCCCGGCACGCGCCCGCCGATGATCATCGGCGGGCGGTCGGCGAAGAGCTCGGCGAAACGCTCGGAGAGCTTCAGATAGGCGTCGATCGCGCGCGCCTTGGAGAAGCCGCCGGCGACCTGCACGCCCCACGGCGCGCGCGCCGTCTCGATGTCCGGCGCGAGCGCGGAGCCTGGCCCCTTCAGGAGCGCGGCGAGCTTCAGGCAGTCCTTTTCATCTTCGTTGGCCGCATTCGCCGGAAGCTCCGGCGCGGTTTCCGGATCCGACCAAGTATCGGCCGAGACACCGGTGATCGCGAGCACGTAGTCGCGCGTCTCGTAGGAGAGCGTGCCGCCGTCGTTGAGCCAGCCGCTGACGCGGTCGCGCCCGGCATTGTAGGCCGCGGCGGCAAGACCGAGATTGCCGAAGTCGCGCTTCAGGTCGGCGAGAAGGCTCGCGGACGCGGGGATGGCTGTCCTGACGTCGAACGGGTCTTCCAGACCGCGCTCCATGGCCGTGCCGGGCATGAACTGCGCGATGCCCTGCGCCCCCTTGGGGCTGACGGCGTCGCCGCGAAACCGGCTCTCCTTCCAGATCAGCCGCGTGAAGAACCCGACCGGGATGTCGTTCTCCGTCGCAGCGGTCTCGATCAGTGTGCAGAGCGCCTTCTGCGCCGCCTCGGGATCGGCGCTCTCGGAGTCTGCGGTCGGTGCTGTGGCCGGCACCGTTAGGTCCTCTGCCGCGACCGCAGGGGGCGTCGCAAAGGCAAGCCAAGCGATGAGCGCGATGGTTGCGTGCCAGCGCACGCTGAGGCGCTCGTGGGAATAACCTGTGGTCATGGGGCTTTTTACCGCCGCAGAGCCCCTGGTGCGATCAAGTTCAGGCCAGACGCTTCCTGCCACGCCGGACAATCGCAAAATCCGCTTTGTATTCCATGGCACGCATCTATAAGTTGTGGTGCGTGTTCCGCACGCAGTCATCTATGGGGGTACGTATGAGCTTCGTCGCCTTCACTCGACCGAACAATTCTCCCGTCGTGGTCGACTCTAGGAAAGTCATGCACTTCGCACCTGTCCCGTCCGATGGTCCGCTAAAGGAGGGGACACGAATCGTGTTCGACAACAGCACCCATCAGGACGTGAAGGAAAAAGTCGATGAGGTAACGAAGCGGCTAACTCAGGCCCCCGGTGCAGCGGTTGCCTAGAGCGTCACCCAGCCGGCGTTCTTCTTCGACGAGCGCACACAGGCGTCGACGAAGGCGACGCCCTTCACGCCGTCCTCCACCGTCGGGAACATAACGGCCTTATCCGGCTTCTTGCCGTCGCGTGCGGCGAGGATGGCGCGCGCCGCCTCCTGGTAGATATTGGCGAAGCCCTCGAGATAACCTTCAGGATGACCCGGCGGGACGCGGGTGACGCGCCCTGCCGCGGCGCCTGAGCCCGCACCGCCGCGGGTGATCAGCCGCTTCGGCTCGCCGAAGGGCGTGAACCACAGGTAGTTCGGATCCTCCTGGCACCATTCGAGGCCGCCTTTCGTCCCGAACACGCGCAGCACGAGATGGTTCTCGTTGCCGGGCGCGACTTGGCTCGCCCACAGCATGCCGCGGGCGCCGTTCTTGTAGCGCAGCATCACGTGGACGTTGTCGTCCAGCCTGCGGCCCTTCACGAAGGTCGAAAGGTCGGCGGAGAGGCTCTCCGCCTCGAGCCCCGAGACGAAGCAGGCGAGGTTGTAGGCGTGCGTGCCGATGTCGCCGACCGCGCCGCCGGCGCCGGAGCGCGCCGGGTCGGTGCGCCACTCGGCCTGCTTCTGGCCGGTCTTCTCGATATTGGTGGTCAGCCAGTCCTGCACGTATTCGGCGTGGACGAGCTGGATCGGCCCGAGCTCGCCCTTGGCGACCATCTCGCGCGCCTGCCGCACCATCGGATATCCGGTGTAGTTATGCGTGAGGGCGAAGACCTTGCCGGATTTCTGCGCCAGCTCCGCGAGCTTCTTCGCCTCCTTCAGCGTCGCGGTCAGCGGCTTGTCGCAGATGACGTGGATACCCTTCTGCAGGAAGATTTTCGCGACCGGAAAGTGCATGTGGTTCGGTGTGACGATGGCGACCGCCTCGATGCCGTCGCGGATGCGCGCCTCGCGCCGCGCCATCTCCTCGAAGCTGCCATAGCAGCGGTCGTCGGCGAGCCCGAGCTCCTGCCCGGAAGCTTTCGCGCGCTTCGGCTCGGAAGAGAGCGCTCCGGCGACGAGCTCGTACTGGTCGTCGATGCGCGAGGCGATCCGATGCACCCCGCCGATGAACGCGCCCTGTCCGCCGCCCACCATGCCGAGGCGGATTCTGCCGCTGAACTTCTCGCTGCGTCCCGTAATCGCCATCAATTCCTCCCAAGCGGTGCCAAAGGCGCTTGCGTCTGCCGCTAATTCCTGCCTCCCCCTTGCGGGGACGCACGACTTTCGCCGAGCGCAGCGAAAGCGAAAGTCGGGTGGGGGTATTGTGGCAGCGGCATCCACCCCCACCCGAAATCGGTTGCTCGCTCCGCTCGCCAGATTTCGACCTCCCCGCAAGGGGGAGGTTAGAGCGCTCGAGCGCCGCTAAATCCCCAGCGCCTTCCTGTTCGCCTTCACGTCCATCGCCCCGCCAGCGAAGTCGTCGAACGCGTGCTCGGTGACGCGGATGATGTGCGCGGCGATGAAGGGCGCGCCTTCCGCAGCGCCGGTCGCGGCGTCTTTGATCGCGCATTCCCATTCGAGCACGGCCCAGCGGTCGTAGTCGTATTCGGCGAGCTTGGAGAAGATCGCCGAGAAATCGACCTGCCCGTCGCCGAGCGAGCGGAAGCGGCCGGCGCGCTTCACCCAGCTCTGGAAGCCGGAGTAGACGCCCTGCTTGCCGGTCGGATTGAACTCCGCGTCCTTCACGTGGAAGGCGAAGATGCGCTCGTGGTAGAAATCGATGAACTCGACGTAGTCGAGCTGCTGCAGCACGAAATGCGACGGATCGTAGTTGATGCCGCAGCGCGGATGGTTGTCGAGACGCTCCAGGAACATCTCGAAGGTCGCGCCGTCCATCACGTCCTCGCCGGGATGGAGCTCGAAGCCCACGTCGACGCCGTTCGTCTCGTAGACATCGAGGATCGGCTTCCAGCGCTTCGCCAATTCGTCGAACGCTGTCTCGATCAGGCCGGGCGAGCGCGGCGGCCAGGGATAGAGATAGGGCCACGCGAGCGCGCCGGTAAAGGAGACGGAGGCATCGAGCCCGAGATTGCGCGACGCTTTTGCGCCCTTCTTCATCTGGTCCACGGCCCAGCGCTGCCGCGCCTTCGGATTGCCGTGCACCTCCTTCGGCGCGAAGGCGTCGAAGCCCGTGTCATACGCCGGATGGACGGCGACGAGCTGCCCCTGCAGATGCGTTGAAAGCTCGGTGATCTCCACGCCCGCTTCTGCGCAGACGCCCTTCACCTCGTCGCAATAGCCCTTCGAGCTTGCCGCCTTGGCGAGGTCGAAGAGGCGGCCGTCCCAGGTCGGGATCTGGATACCCTTGTAGCCGAGCGAGCCCGCCCATTCGGCGATCGCCTTCAGCGAGTTGAACGGCGCATTGTCGCCGGCGAACTGGGCGAGAAAGATCGCCGGCCCCTTCATCGTCTTCATGGCAGTCGTTTCCTCCCTCGGCCGCTTTTCCCGCCGGTTTCTCCGGCGGCGGTTTCGATAGTGATAGCCGGAAGATCGGCGGCCCCGCAATCGACGAGGCCTTCGGGCGCATCAAGAGGGCGTCCGAACGCAAAGCTTCTTTGTGGCTTTTCTGTAGACCCCCGAACTAAATCGACGCTATCTTTGCCGCCCCATGACCGTCAAGAGTGCCACACGATCGCCGGTCGCGATCGCTTCGCTGGAGCCGCGCCCGGGAGGAAGGGGCGTAAACTCGGCGTGGGTGCGGCGGGTCAACGCCGTCCTGCTGATGCAGGCGCTCCGCCGCCACCCGGGCAGCTCGCAGCGCGAACTGGCGGTGCTCACCGGGCTCGACAAGGCGACCGTTTCCGCCGTCACCTCGCAGCTGGTCGAAGCAGGGCTTGTCGCCCGCTCGCCGACGAGCGCCGGCGTGCGCCGTCTCGGTCGGCCGGCAGTGGCGCTGGCGATCCCGCGCTCGGCCGGCTTCGTCCTTGGCGTCAGGCTTGAGCCGGATCGGATCGAGGTCGTGGCCGCCGATCTCGGCGGACAGATCGTCGATCGCGAAGCGCGGCCTGGATCGAAGGCGCCGCGCGAGGCGATGCGCACGCTCGGGCAGGCGGTGGCGAAGCTTCGCCAGCGGCTCGCGCCGGTACCGCTCAAGGCCATCGGGATCGGCGTGCCGGCACTGATCGATCACGACGGGCACCTGATCTTCGCGCCCAACTTCGGTTGGCGCGAAGTGCCGCTCTCCGATCTCGCCGCCGCGCTCCTGCCGACTCCGTTCCTGATCGACAACGACACAAACGCTGCCGCCATTGCCGAGCGCGAGTTCGGCAGCTGCGTCGGCGTTGACGATTTCATCTATTTGAGCGGGCATTCCGGCGTGGGCGGAGCGATCTTCGCCGCCGGGCGGCTCTACCGCGGCGCCGAGGGGCTCGCCGGCGAATTCGGCCACATCCGCGTTGTGCCGGGCGGGCGCGCTTGCGCCTGCGGCGGTCGCGGCTGCCTCGAGGCCTACGCCTCCGTGCCCGGCCTGATCGAGAGCCTCGACGAGCGCGGCAGCCCCGCCGCCGACATCGCCGAGGTGGCGATGCGCGCGGAGGCCGGCGACCCGGTCGTGCTCGCCCTTCTGGCGGAGACGGGCGACATGATGGGCCGTGCACTCGGGGGAAGCGTCAACACGCTCAATCCGAGCCACCTCGTTCTGGGCGGCAACGTCGCCGTCGTTGCGCCATGGATGCTGACGGCGCTCAAGACCGCGCTTGCGCGCTCGGCGATGGAGCAGCTCGCCGCCCGCCTCAACATCGAGCTGTCGCCCCTCAGCGCCGACGCCGTGCCGATGGGCGGCGTGGCGCTGGCGCTGCAAAAGGTCGATGCCGACCTGATGGAAGTCGGAGCCGCCTAGAAACCCACGGCGCAACCGTCCCGGCGGCTTTCGGAGGCGGCGATGTAGCCGTGGTCGACGCGCAGGATCGTTTGCGCCGCGCCGAAATCGAGCATCGTCCCTTCCGACAGACGGTGGCCGAGCGCCTTCAGTCCCGCTACCGTCTCCTTCGCCATCTCCGGCTCGATCCACACGTCGTCACCTTCGACGCGCCAACGCGGCGCGTCGGTCGCGGTTTGCGGATTCTGCCCGCAGGCGAGCATGCGCACCGCCATCTGTGTGTGGCCTTGTGGCTGCATCGTGCCGCCCATGACGCCGAAGGCGGCAAAGGGCGCGCCATCCTTGGTCATGAAGCCCGGAATGATGGTGTTGAGCGGCCGCTTCTTCGGCCCGACGCGGTTCGGATGCCCGGCCGCCGTGACGAAGCACGAGCCGCGGTTGTTGAGCGCGATGCCCGTGCCGGGCACGACCACGCCGCTGCCGAAGCCGTGATAGTTCGACTGGATGAGCGAGACCATCATGCCGGTCGCGTCCGCCGCGGCGAGATAGACGGTGGCGCCACGATGCATGGAGCGCGGCGCGGGAACCGCGACCTGGTCGCGCGCAATGCCGCGGGCGAGCTCGTCGAGCCGCGCCGGATCGAGAATCTCCTCCGGCGTCACTTCCATGGTCGCCGGGTCGCCGACATGGGCGCGCACGTCGGCGACGCCGAGCTTCAGCGCCTCGATCTCGAGGTGCAGGAGCTCCGGGCTGTCGGCGGCGAGCCCTTCGATGTCGAGCCGGTCGAGCACGCCGAGCGCCACGAGCGCGGCGATGCCCTGGCCGTTCGGCGGGATCTCATGGATGCGATGGCCGCGGAATTCCACGTCGATCGGGTCGACGAAGTCGATGACGTGGTCGGCGAGGTCTTGCTCGCTGATGAAGCCGCCACCGGCCGCCGCGGCGCGCGCGATCGTCGCGGCGATCTCGCCGCGGTAGAAATCCTCGCCCTCGCTCTCGGCGATCTTGGTCAGTGTCTCGACCTGGTCGGGGGGGCGGAAATACTCGCCCGGTTCCGGCGCGCGCCCATGCGGCAGGAACGTCTCGGCGAAGCCGGGCTGGTTCTTCAGCCGCTCCACCTGGTTCTTCCAGATCCGTGAGATGACCGGCGGCACGAGGAAGCCGTCGCTGGCATAGCGGATCGCCGGCTCGACAAGGGTGGAGAACGGAAGCCGCCCAAAACGTCGGCTCAAGCCCACCCAGGCGGCGACCGCGCCGGGTATCGTTGCGGAGTTCCAGCCTTCATGCGGCATTGCCGGCCCTTGGAAGCCTTCGGGGGTCCAGGCGGCCGGCGAGCGCCCGGAGGCGTTCAGCCCGGAGAGCTTCGCCCCGTCCCAGACGATGGCGAAGAGGTCGCTGCCGAGCCCGTTATTGACCGGCTCGACTACCGTCAGCGTGATCGCCGTGGCGATTGCGGCGTCGACCGCGTTGCCGCCTTTCTGCAGCATTAGGAGGCCTGCCTGCGCCGCCAGCGGCTGCGTCGTCGCCACGCAGTTGCGGGCGAGCACCGGCATGCGGCGAGAAGGGTAGGGGAAGTCCCAGGTGCTTGACATGTCGCCCATTGGCCGTTCGCGATCCTTGCTGATATGAGGCAGCCCTTATGCCAGAGCCCCTCTACATCGGGATAGATGGCGGCGGGACGAGTTGTCGCGCCAGGCTTCGTGACGCCACCGGCGCGCTCCTCGGCGAAGGAGCGGGCGGCCCGGCCAATGTCAGGCTCGATCCGGCGCTGGTGATGCGCTCGATCCTGACTGCGAGCCGCGAGGCGGCCGAGAAAGGCGGCTTGGCGGAGGCCGATCTGTCGCGCGCGCATGCCGGCTTCGGGCTCGCGGGCGCGGCGCTCACGAGCGCCAACGCCAGGCTCCTCGCCGAGCCGCATCCGTTTCAGACGGTGGCGATCGAGACGGACGCCTACGCCGCCTGGCTCGGCGCGCACCGGGGCGCCGACGGCGCGATCCTGATCCTCGGCACCGGCTCCTGCGGCTTCGCGGTCGTCGGCGGACGGCAGTACTACGTGAGCGGCTACGGCGCCGAAGTCTCCGACGAGGCGAGCGGCCAGCGGCTCGGGCGGACGGCGATACGCCGCGCGCTCTGGGCTGAGGACGGGCGCGCCGCGATGTCCCCGCTCGCCGCCGCCATCCTCGACCATTTCCACGACAGCGTGGAGGAGATCATCGCCTTTGCCACCACTGCGCGGCCGGCCGACTATGCACGCTTCGTGCCGCTGATCCTGGAGCACGCCGAGAAGGGCGACGCGCTCGGCCTGGCGCTGATGAGCGAGTCGGCGGCCGATTCCGTCAGGATCATCGAGCGGCTGATCGAGATCGGCGCACCGAGCGTGTGCCTGATTGGCGGCCTCGCCGAGCCGATGGCGAAATGGCTGCCGCAATCGGTCCGCACACATCTCTCGAAGCCGAAGAGCGATGCGCTCGACGGCGCGATCCTGATGGCGCGGCGCGCGGTCGAGGCGTCGCCCCTCGCCAAGGAAGCGCGCGCGTGAGCGCCTTCGCCATCACCGGCGCCACGGTCTTTGACGGCGTTCGCATGCTCGAAGGCCGCGCCGTCGTCGTCAACAAGGGGCGCATCGCCCGCATCCAGAAGGTCGAGCGGCTCAATCCGCGCATCGAGCGCCGCGAGGTCGAAGGGCTGCTCGCGCCGGGCTTCGTCGACGTACAGGTGAACGGCGGCGGCGGCGTGCTCTTCAACGACGAGCGCAGCGTCGAGGGCATCCGCGCGATCGGCGCCGCGCATAGGCACTTCGGAACAAGCGGCTTCCTGCCGACCTTCATCACGGACACGCGCGAGAAGATGGCCGAGGCGGTCGCCGCCGCGCACGAGGCGCTCGCCGGCGGCGTCCCCGGCCTGCTCGGCATCCACCTTGAAGGACCCTTCCTGAGCCCGGTGCGGAAGGGCGTGCACGACCCGAAGTTCATGCGCCCGATCGAGCCGGAAGACATCCGCATCATGACGTCGCTGAAGCGCGGCGTGGCGCTGGTGACGCTCGCGCCCGAGATGGTCCCGATGGAGGCGATCGACGCGCTGGCGAAGGCCGGAGCGGTCATCGCGGCCGGCCACACCCGTGCCGACTACGGCCTGCTGAGACTGGCGCGCGAGCATGGGCTCACCGGCTTCACGCACCTCTTCAACGCCATGCCGCCGCTTCAGGGCCGCGAGCCCGGGCCCGTCGGCGCCGCGCTCGACGACAGAACGACATGGGCGAGCGTCATCGCCGACCTGCACCACGTCTCCGCGCCGTCGCTCAGGATCGCGCTTGCGGCAAAAGGTGCGGAGAAGGTGATGCTTATCACCGATGCGATGTCCACGGTCGGCAGCGACCTTCAAAGCTTCGATCTGCAGGGGCGCACGATTCTCCGCCGCGACGGTCGGCTGACGACGGCGGACGGCACGCTCGCCGGCTCCGACCTCGACATGGTGACGGCGGTCCGGAACACAGTCGCCCACCTCGGCGTCGATCTTCCCGACGCGCTACGCATGGCCTCGCTCGTCCCGGCGACCTTCCTCCGCCTCGACGGCGAGCTCGGCCTGATCAAGCGCGGTTACCGCGCGTCGATGGTGCTCCTCGACGAGGATATGCGCGTGCTCCGCACCTGGATCGACGGCGAGGAAGAAGGGCGCGGGGCGGACCTTCTCCCATAGGGAGAAGGTGGCTGCGGAGCAGCCGGATGAGGGGGTACAGAGCGTCGCGATCAATCGCAGCAACCCCTCACCCGCCTGCGCGGGCCGAAGCCTCGTTTGCCACCTCGCGATCTCCCGATGCTTCGGCGGGCGAAGGCCTGTCGCCTTTGGCGACACCTCTCCCTATGGGAGAGGGTTGACCGCGGCGCTTTCCGCCTACCGAAACGCCGGTTCGTCGAAGCCGCGGAGCTTCCTGGAGTGCAGGCGGTCGACGCCCTCCTCGCGCAGGAGCCGCATCGTCTCCAGCCCCACCTTCAGATGCTGGCTGACCCGCTCGCGATAGAACGCGTTCGCCATGCCGGAGAGCTTCAATTCGCCGTGCAGCGGTTTGTCGGAGACGCAAAGGAGCGTCCCGTAAGGGACGCGGAAGCGCAGCCCGTTCGCCGCCACCGTCGCCGATTCCATGTCGATCGCGATGGCACGCGCGAGGTTCAGCCGGCTGAAGAGCTCGTGGAAGCGAAGCTCCCAGTTGCGGTTGTCCGTGGTGGCGACGGTGCCGGTGCGAAGCCGCGTCTTCAGATCCTGGCCCTTGAGGCCGGTGACGTCGACCGTCGCCTGTTCCAGCGCCACCTGCACCTCCGCGATTGGCGGCACCGGCACCCAGGTCGGCAGGTCCTGGTCGAGCACGTGGTCGTCACGCACATAGCCATGTGCGAGCACGTAGTCGCCGAGAAGCTGCGAGCGCCTCAAGCCGGCGCAATGACCGAGCATCAGCCAGCAATCGGGGCGAAGCACCGCGATATGGTCGGTGATCGTCTTCGCGTTGGAGGGGCCGACGCCGATATTGACGAGCGTTATGCCGTCGCCGTTCTCGCGCTTCAGGTGATAGGCGGGCATCTGTGGCAGGTAGCGCGGCGACTTCGGCTCCGGCCCGCCCGAAGCGCGCGGGCTCGCCGGGAAGATCAGGTTCCCCGGCGCGACGAAGGTGGTGTAGCCGTCCCTGCCGACCTTCTCGCGGCCGAACTCGATGAAGGCGTCGACGTAGCGCTGGTAGTTGGTAAGAAGCACGAAGTTCTGGAAATGCTCCGGCAGCGTGCCGGTGTAGTGCTGCAGCCGCGCCAGCGAATAGTCGACGCGCTCGGCGGTGAAGAGCGCCAAGGGCTGCGGCTCGCCGGGCGCCGCGACGAACGTGCCGTTGGCGATCGAGTCGTCGGTCGCCGAAAGGTCGGGCAGCGTGAAGTGCATCTGCAGTGCGCGCAGATCGGCTTCGGTGATGTCGATCACGCTCTCCTCGATGACGAAGGGGAGGGGGATCGGCCTGTTACTCACCCCGACATGCACCGGCACCTCATGGTGCTTCAGGATGGTGCTGATCTGCTCTTCGTAATAGCGCGCAAAGAGGTCGGGGCGGGTGAGCGTCGTCCCGTAGGTGCCGGCCTCCAAGAGCACGCCCCAGGAGAGTCGCGCGTCGACATGAAGGTCCGAGCGCCTGATCGACGTGAGCACGCAGGGATAGGTGGCGTCGACGCGTTGCGCCTTGCCGCTCTGGGCCGCAGCGGCGAAGGCGGAGCGGATGGTCTCGACGCTACGGTCGTAGATATCGGTGATCCGCTTGACCGCCGCCTTTGCGTCGTCGAAGGCGTTGAAGTCGCGTCCGAAATTGCCGGCGTGCGGTAGGTCGGTTGCGGTCTTGTCCTGGGGGTTCATGGCGCGTCCGTGAGCCGCGCAAGAGGCGGCGTCGGCGGACCTTGCACGAATCGGTGACGGAGAAAAGGCTGGGCACCAAACCGGGCGGAGGGCCCTGCCGCCTCGCCTGAGTCGCTCCTCCCGGCTACAACTTGGGTGCGCGGCTTTGCGAGTCGCGCATACGGGGGAGAGGTCATGAACAGCTATATGGACGCGATGCGCCGCTACTTCGAGTTCAGCGGCCGTACGAGCAGAGTGGATTTTTGGCTATATATCCTCGTCTATTTCATCATCTACTTGATAGCGAGCGCGATCGACGCCTTCGCGTTCGGCACGCACCTCGGTCAGAACGTCGGCATCTTGTCCGGCATCGTCGCCCTGGTTCACCTCATTCCAGGGATCGCCGTGACCGTCCGCCGGCTGCACGACACGGATCGAAGCGGCTGGTGGATACTGATCTGTTTGGTGCCGCTGATCGGCTGGATCTGGCTGATCGTGCTCGAATGCTTCGCCGGCACGCCCGGCGCCAACCGCTTCGGCGAGCCGCACGTAGCCTGATTCCGCGAAAGTCACATGCCGGCGCCGCGAAGCGCCGGCATGCGGGAGGCGCGGCCTACTGATAGTCGGCCGCGTTGTCCTTGGTGACGAGCACGGTGCCGGTGTCGATGATCGGATCGATCGTCTCGCCGTGCTTGACCTTGAGCGCGTTCTCGACGCCGAGCGCGCCCATGTTGTGCGGGTTCTGCGCGACGGTTGCGGCCATGTCGCCGGCAAGTACCGCGGCGGCGGCGTTCGGGTTGGCGTCGAAGCCCACCACGATGATCTTGCCGGAGAGACCCGCCGACTTGATCGCCTGCACGGCGCCGAGCGCCATGTTGTCGTTCGAGGCGAACACGGCGGTGATGTCGGGATTGCCGGTCAGGATGTTCTCCATCGCCGACTGCGCCTTGGCCGTATCCCAGTCGGCGGGCTGTTCGGCGACGACGTTGAGGCCGCAGGCGGTCAGCCCGTCATGCGCGCCCTTGGCGCGGGCCTGGCCGGTCGACTGCGTGATGATGCCCTGAAGGATCGCGACGTTCGAGCCCTTCGGCGCGTTCTTGCAGATGTAGTCGGCGGCGAGCGCGGCGCCCACTTCGTTGTTGGTCCCGATGAACGTCACGCCGTCGTTGATGCCCTTGGTGTCGATGAACACCACGCCGACGCCTTGCTTGCGCGCCTCTTCGATGACCGGCGCCAGCGCGTTCGGGTCGGTCGGCGCGATGGCGAGACCGTCGATGTTCTTGGCGAGCTGGTCTTCCACGAGCGCGATCTGCCCCTGGATATCGCTCTCCTGCGGCGGTGCCACGACGACAACGTCGACGCCCATCTCCTTGCCCTTCTCTTCGGCGCCGGCCTGGACGGCGGCCCAGAAGGGGTTGCCCGAGCCCGGGCCCTTCATGGCGACCACCACCGTCTCTGCATGGGCGAGCGCGGTCGACATCATCAGCGCCGCGGTGAGACCGAGTACTCTTTTCATGGCTTCCTCCTTGATGTCCGTCTTCGGACCGTCTCCGCTGAACTAGGCGACGCCGGCGTCAGAGACATCCGCCGGCGGCATTCGAAGCTCTATTTGCGCACGGCCGCGCGCCGCCTCAGCACGTCGATGTAGACGGCGAGGATGATGATCAGGCCGATCAGAAGCTGCTGCCAGAAGACGCTGACGTTCATCAGGTTGAGGCCGTTCCTGAGCAGCCCCATGATGAGCACGCCGGCGAAGACGCCGAGCACCGTGCCGCGGCCGCCGAAGAAGCTGGCGCCGCCGATGATGACCGCCGCGATGGCGTCGAGCTCCGCGCCGATGCCGGCATTCGGAAAGCCGGAATCGGTGCGCCCGGCAAGAAGCAGTGCCGCGAGGCCGGCAAAGAAGCCGGAGAGCGCGTAGACGAGCACGAGGATGCGGTCGACGCCGATGCCGCTGACGCGTGCCGCCTGCGGGTTGCCGC
>Ga0315553_10002287_pt1 | contig 15425 bp, 14 predicted proteins | sample SalMarSW160140MG_FD_203099 | JGI IMG/M metagenome (GOLD analysis project Ga0315553, IMG submission 203099) | Salt marsh sediment microbial communities from the Plum Island Ecosystem LTER, Massachusetts, United States - Salt Marsh Sediment SW1601-40 ... | reverse complement strand
CCAGCATGGCTATAAAGGCAAGGCCGGCGCCAAGGTAAAAAGGAGCGGCGGGATTGACCGCCTGCCAAAGCCACCCGGCAATCAGGCTGGCCGGCAAAATGGTAAGCCCAACCACCCCGTGATAAAGCCCGTAGGCGGTGCCCCGCTTCTGCTCAGGGACCAAATCGGCGACAAAGGCCCGCGCCGCCCCCTCCACCAGCCCGTAATAAACTCCGTAGCCGGCAAAGAGCAGCCAGACCTGCCATAGCTCCGATGCCAGGGCAAACCCCAGATAGACCAGGGCATAGATAAACCAGCCTATGGCAATAACCCGCCTTCTCCCCAACCGGTCGGAAAGTACCCCCGCCGGTAAAGCGGTAACCGCATAGGTGATGTTAAACAAGGCCAACATCAACACAACATAGAGAACCGGTGAGCCCAGGTTCTGCGCCCTTAAGATAACGAAGAAATCGCTGGAATTACCCAGGGTAAACACCGCCATAATAACCAGAAACAGCTTGAAGCGGGTATCGAAGCCACCTGTACTCTTTAAGCCCGCCTGAGAGCCGGTATTACCTGCTGAAGACTGTCTCTCCCGGACAAAGAACAGCAGCACCAGTACCGCCAGAACGGCCGGCACCACGCCAATCAGTATCAGCCACTGGTAGGTCTTGAGGCTGAGCGCCAGCTCCCCGCCCTGTAGCTGGTAGATAATTACGGCGGCTATGGCTAAACCGAGGAAGGCACCGGTGGTATCCATAGCCCGGTGCAGGCCGAAGCCCCTCCCCCTCTCCCCGGGCGAGACTGAATCAGCCACCAGGGCATCGCGGGGTGATGTGCGGATGCCTTTCCCGATTCTATCGCCAAACCTTACCGCCAGCACCGCTCCCCAGCTTGATGCCAGGTACATAAAAGGCTTGGCTATGGTAGAAATGCTGTAGCCCAGTACCGCCAGCGGTTTGCGCTTTCCCATCCGGTCGCTGAGCCAGCCGCCAAATATCCTGAAGATGGCATCGATGCTCTCGGAAAGCCCGCCGACGAAGCCTATGATAGGAGTTCCTATACTCAGCACGTTGAATAGAAAGAGAGGGACAAGGGTAAAAATCATCTCGCTGGAGATATCGGTCAGCAGGCTGACTATACCCAGGAAAAATACATTCGGGTTAAGCCCAAAGACCCGGCGCTTCATGGCCACTCAGTATACCACCAGCTAACTCTTTGTGGGAAATTCTTATTTATCTCATCCCCACCCTCCCACCCAATAGAGGCTTCGCCTCTCTTTTTTTATTCCTTCCTCTCACCCCCGCCTGTTCGGTATCTGGTCAATACCCCTTTTCTCCTTGACACTAACACGCCTAATAGATACAATGAAATTCGTGCCGAGGTAGCTCAGTTGGTAGAGCAGCGGACTGAAAATCCGCGTGTCCCCAGTTCAAATCTGGGCCTCGGCACCATTTTACAGCGGTAAAACGGGTGTTAAGCGGAAGTGGCTCAGCGGTAGAGCATCTCCTTGCCAAGGAGAGGGTCGCGAGTTCGAATCTCGTCTTCCGCTCTCGTCGAAGTTTTATGCCGAAGTGGCGGAATGGGTAGACGCGACAGTCTCAAAAACTGTTGGGGGGCGACTCCCGTGTCGGTTCGAGTCCGACCTTCGGCACTATTTTCGGTTGCCGAGTGGTGTAGAGGTAGCACAGGGGACTTTGAATCCCTTAGCTCAGGTTCGAATCCTGGCTCGGCAGCCAGTCCTTACCCAGGCCTTTCTTATGGGAATTAAAGAAAATATCCAAAAGCTGTTAGACGAGCTTCCCGCCGGTGTGGAGCTGGTGGCCGCCGCCAAGAAGCGGACGCCCGATGAGGTATTGCAGGCGGTGGAAGCCGGTGTAAAGATTATCGGGGAAAACTACGTCCAGGAAGCCGAAACAGCCCGCGCCGCCATCGGTGATAGAGCCGCCTGGCACCTGATAGGGCGCTTGCAGAAAAACAAGGTAAAGAAGGCGGTAGCCCTCTTCGATATGATAGAGACCGTAGATTCCGTTGAGCTGGCGCGGGAGATTGATAAGCGCTGCGCCGAAACGGGTAATGTGATGCCGGTGCTGGTCGAGGTCAACAGCGGCCGGGAGGAGCAGAAGGCGGGGGTGCTGCCGGAAAACGCCGGGGCGCTGATAGGGGAAATTTCCCGCCTGCCCAACATCAGGGTAATGGGTCTGATGACCATGGGCCCCCGCTTTGGCAATCCGGAAGATTCCAGGCCCTACTTTGTTATTACCCGCCGGCTATTTGACCGCATTAAAGCCCTCAAACTACCCAACGTGGAGATGAAATACCTGTCCATGGGCATGACCAATTCCTATAAGGTTGCCCTGGAAGAGGGGGCTAACCTGGTGAGGATAGGCACTAAAATTTTCGGCGAGAGATAGCCCCCTTGACTAGTCAGGCGTTAGACCTTAATCTATAATTAGACGGATGGTTGAAGAAGCGGAAAGAGAAAGGCTGGCCCGGGAAGACCTGGTCAGGGAGAAGGTGGATGAGGAGGGGAACAGTTGGCGCAAGGTTTACTTCGGCGGGGGCGCTCATTTCCGCAACTGGCTGGAGCAGTGCCGCGAGTTGGGCGAGGTTGAGGTGGAGGAGGTGGACTCCAAGGGGTTCAAGTGCTTTGAGGAGGGCGGCGAAAAGCTTTACCGAATCTGGATGAAAGAGAAGCCGCCCGATTAAAAAACGGCTTGAGTTGCTGGCAGTCTTTAGGAGGTACTAAAAAGGTGCATTGAATGAGGATAGGTGCTAAAATAGGCCGTAATCAACATTCAGGAGGATAAATTTAACAAATGGCATTGAAGATTACTGAGGAGTGTATTAGCTGCGGAGCCTGTGAGCCCGAGTGTCCTAATGAGGCTATCTCCGAGGGGGAAGAAATCTATATAATTGACGCCGATAAGTGCACCGAGTGCGTGGGTGCTCACGATGCCTCGCGTTGTGTCGAGGTCTGCCCGGTGGATGCCTGCGTGGCTGACGATGATCATAAGGAGAGCAAAGAGCAACTGCTGGAGAAGTGGAAAAAGCTGCACCCCGGCGAGACTCCGGCGTCCAGCTAGAACCGCCGGTTTTGGCTTTAGTTTGACCTTAAACTCGTTAGGGCGAGTGTGTAGGTATTACCCTTTCTGTTCTTCCCCGATAGCTCAATGGTAGAGCGGGCGGCTGTTAACCGCTAGGTTGTTGGTTCGAGTCCAGCTCGGGGAGCCACTCTTATCTATGCACAGAGCTTGGGGCGTCGCCTTGAAACAGGATTCGGGTGGCGAGAGGAAGATTCTCTTTGGATTGGCAATCAATTTAGTAGATACAAAACAAAAGGGAGAAAGATTATGAACAATAGTAAAAATAAAAGAAGGCTCAAAGTTGTTGAAGTCAGCGGCTCTCACTATGACATGGGATTTCAGCATGGAACCGCTTGCCCGGAAGAAATCAACAAGATGCTGGATATTTGCTGCAATCTTTTTGGAGGCCATGAGGATACTACTGCTTTAGTGGAAAAATATGTGCCTCTACATCTTCCCCCAACTGAAGAGTATGCGCCTGAAATCGTCAGCGAGATGAAGGGAATTGCTGATGGAGCAAAACTTGATTTCAACAAGATTTGCCTGATTAATTTCCACTATGAGATGACAGAATATGTGCATGCCATGCTAAACCCAGCGGGATGCACGTCATTTGCCGCAAGCGGGGAAGCGACTAAAACCGGTGAACCCATCATAGGACAAAATATGGACATATGGCTACCGATGGAAGAGGCGAGTGTTATCTTAAAGAGGAAGCCAGCTGAAGGGCCTGAGTCCCTATCCGTAACCCCGGCAGGTTCGGTAGGGCTTATGGGTTTGAATTCAGCGGGTATCGGTCTGAATGTAAATATGCTTCTTAATAGAGATTCGATGTCGCCTACAGGTGGTATACCTTTCTTTGTAATCGCCAGGAAGGTATTATCCTGCAAAAGCCTCAGCGAGGCTATTCGAGCAATAGCCTCAGCAAAAAGGGCGTCCAGCGCAAATTACTTACTGGCAAATGACACAGGAGACATAATAGATATTGAAACAACGGTGGATGACCTGGGGATTCTCCATCCTGAGAGAGAATTTTTCACCCACGCCAATCACTTTGAAACAGAGCGGTTTAAAAGTACTGATATAGCACCTGTTTGTATTCCTTGCAGTTTTATTCGTTCAAACAGGTTAGCAACGCTAATGGGAAAACAGTGGGGTAATCTTTCTACTGAAGTAATGATGAAACTTATGCAGGATCATAACAATGACCCCTACTCGATTTGCGCACATCCTGATCTAAACGGCCCTGTTCCAGAGGGGTTTGAGGGGGAGACAGTGGTTAGCATTATCAGCAATCCTAAAGAGCGGAAAGCCCATATAACGCTCGGGCCTCCGTGTGAAAACGAATATATGGAGTATAAATTATAAATCAGTGTGGGTTTTGAAATAGAGGTTGCGGGCTGACCGGTGACAGACCTAATTATATAGATAATTTGGATACCAGGTTGGAGTGAACTTCGCACCGGCTGGCGATCTGGTGATCGTTTCTTCCCCTTTGAGCGCTTCCAGGTCTGTCGTTGTTTTGAATTACGGGCTGTGTTTTTGGCGTTTTCCTTTCATGCCCCCACCCCGTTTTATATCTTTTCCCGCCCGCCGCCCTTATGGTAAGGGCTAAAGCCCTTTTTATCCCCCCTTTTTGGAGTATGTATTTCTTCCCATACCCTCCCGCCCAAGAAGGTTTCACCTCTTTGCATCTCTTAAACGCCCCTCTTTTAGGGGAATCTTAAAGGTAAAACCTTTGAGGGTGGGTTGGGTGGGAAATAAAACACCCTCTAAAAACGTGACGGGGCCCCCTAAGAAGAAATTGATAGAAGTATCACTTCTGTAGGGTGGGTCAGGGTGGGTAGCAAGACCAGAGCGTTTGAGTGCCAACTATCCCCGTGCTATAATTCCCCGTAGGAATACCGTTATGTGGGACAGACTAGAGCAGATAGAAAAACACTACCAGGAGCTTGACCGCCAGATAGCCTTGCCGGAGGTTAACAACGACCCCGATAAATTGCAGGCGCTGGCCCAGGAAAAGGCGGGCCTTGAAGACCTGGTGACTAAATACCGGGCTTACAGGGAGACCGCTAAAGAATTGGAAGACACCAAAGCCATGCTGGGCGGTGCTATGGAAGAAGACATGGGCGCTATGGTCAGGCAGGAGATAGAAAAGCTGGAGGCGAAACTGGAAAAACAGCTTGGCGAACTAAAGGTTGCCCTCACCCCTAAAGACCCCAGCGATGAGAGGGACATCATCATGGAAATCAGGGCGGGGACGGGCGGCGATGAAGCCGGGCTGTTTGCCGCCGACCTCTTCCGCATGTACAGCCGCTACGCCCAGAACAAGGGCTGGGCGGTGGATATCATTGACAGCAACGAAAGCGGCATCGGCGGTTTTAAGGAGATAATTTTTGAGATAAAGGGCAGGGGCGCCTTCAGCCGCCTCAAGTATGAGATGGGGGGGCACCGGGTGCAGCGCGTGCCGACCACCGAGTCTTCGGGCCGGATTCATACCTCGACGGCTACCGTGGCCGTTCTCCCCGAAGCTGATGAGGTAGAGATAAACGTCAACCCGGAAGACCTTAGAATAGATATCTTCCACAGTGGTGGGGCGGGGGGGCAAAACGTAAACAAGGTGGCCACCGCCGTCCGCATTACCCATATCCCCACCGGTCTGGTCAGCATCTGCCAGGACGAGCGCTCCCAGCTCAGGAACCGGAAGAAGGCGATGGCGGTGCTCCGCGCCCGTCTCCTGAATATAGAGCGGAGCAAGCAGGAGGAGGATATAAGCCAGAAGCGCCGTTCTCAGGTAGGCAGCGGCAAGCGCGCCGAAAAGATAAGGACTTATAATTATCCCCAGGATCGCATCTCCGACCACCGCCTCGGCCAGACTTTCCGCAACCTGCCCAAGATTATGGACGGTGACCTGGATAAGCTCATCGACACCCTCTCCACCAGCGAACAGGCGAAACAGCTGGAGGAGCAGCTGGCTTGATATTGAAGCAGGCTCTCCGCCGCGCCCGGGACGTTCTCGCCCGGAACAATATTGCCGATGCCCCTTTAGAGGGCGAACTTCTGTTGCGGCATGCCCTCAATATAGATAGAGTCCAGCTTTATATTGACCTGGTAAAAGAGCTGACCCCCCGGCAGGAAGAGACCTTCCGGCACCTGTTAGAGCGCCGCCTGCGGGGTGAGCCGGCGGCCTATATCACCGGCCGCCGGGAGTTCTACGGTCTTGACTTTAATGTCAACCCCGCCGTACTCATCCCCCGCCCGGAAAGCGAGCTGCTGGTGGAAAAAACCCTGTCTATCGCCAAAAATCACCCTTTATCTATAATAGCCGATATCGGCACCGGTAGCGGGGCCATTGCCGTCAGCCTGGCGGTTAATCTGCCGCAAACGATGATTTACGCAACCGATATCTCCGCCGCCGCCCTGGAGGTAGCGCGGGAGAACTGCCGCCAGCACGGCGTTTCTGATAGAGTCCGCCTGCTGGAGGGTAACCTGCTTGAACCTCTGCCGGAGACGGTTGATATAATAGTGGCCAACCTGCCCTATGTCAGAAAAGCGGAATTAAACCCGGAATCCGAACCGCCGCTGGCGCTTGACGGCGGCGCCGGCGGAACAAAAATTATAGAACAGCTCTGCCGGCAGGCGGGCGGCAGGCTTAAAAGCGGCGGCTGTTTATTTCTGGAAATAGGGCAGGGGCAGAGAGAAGCGGTAATAACTATTTTACATAACATATTCCCAGAGGGAAAATTAGAGGTCTTCCCAGACCTTGCCGGCATTGACCGCGTGGTGTGTTTAAACCTCTCTGCCGGCACGGTTCGGCTTGACAGGCAACCGCTACACTGGTAAATTAGTTACTTAGGGTCTCCCCCAGGTTTCAAGCATTAAACGGAGGAATTGGGCTTATGAACATGATTGTCTGCATCAAACAGGTTATTGACCCCGAGGCACCCCCCGCCAGTTTCAAGATTGACCCCTCCGGCAACAAGGTAGTGCCGCCGTCGGGTGTCTCGCCGGTAGTCGACCCCTATGCCGAATACGCCGTCGAGGCGGCGCTAAAAGTCAAGGATGCCTCAGGGGGCAAAGTGACCGCCCTCAGCCTGGGCTCAAACCAGCTCAGGGACATCGTCAAGAAACCGCTGGCGATGGGGGCTGACGAGCTTATCTTACTGGAGGACGAGGCTTTCGACGAGAGCGATAGCTGGTCAACCGCCTACGCCCTGGCTGCGGCCATCAAGAAGATAGGCGAATACGATATCATCTTCTGCGGCCGCGAGGCTTCGGACTGGAACGCCGGTCAGGTAGGCTCCGGTTTGGCCGAGATACTGGGGCTGCCCAGCGTAACCCTGGCCGAGAAGATAGACATCACCGACGGCAAGGCTAAGGTACAGCGAAAAACCGACGAGGGCTATGAGGTGGTTGAGGTATCGCTGCCCTGCCTGATTACGGCCAGCAACGAGATTGGCGAACCCCGTTACCCCACCATAAAGGGGATTATGGGCGCTAAGAAGAAGGAGGCGGTGGTCTGGAAGCCAGCCGATATCGGCGTTGATGCCGCCCAGATAGGCGCCGCTGGAAGACGCACCAAGCTGCAGAAACTTTTCCAGCCGGTCCGCGAGGGCAAGTGCGAAATTATCGAGGGTGAAGGCCCTGAGGAAGCGGCGGCCAACCTGGCGGTAAAACTGCGGGAAGTCAAGGCATTATAGGAGTTAAATTATGGCGGAAAATAAAGGCGTTCTGGTTTTATGCGAAACTAAAGAAGGCAAGCTGGCTTCAACCTCCACCGAGCTGCTCGGCGGCGGTAGTAAGCTGGCTAAAGATTTGGGACAGGAGCTGGCGGCGGTGCTGGTCGGCAGCGGCGTGGCTAATCTAGCGGCGGAAGCCGCCGCTTACGGCGCCGATAAGGTCTATGTCGTTGATGACCCGCTGCTTAAAGACTACCAGACCGATAGTTACGTCCCGGTCATGGAAAAAGTGGTCGGGCAGGCGATGCCCCAGGTCTTAATCATGGGGCAGACCTCCATCGGCCGCGACCTGGCCCCCAGGCTGGCTTTCCGGCTTAACACGGCCGCCGCTCTGGGCTGCCTGGAGCTGGCCATTGACCTCCAGTCCAAGAAACTGTTACAGACCAAGCCGGTCTACGGCGGCAACGCCCAGGCCGTTTTCACCACCGAATCTTTCCCCCAGATAGCTACTGTCCGGCCCAAGGCAATGGCGCCGCTGGCGCCGGACCAGTCCCGAAAAGGGGAGATAATCAAAGTTGATGCCGGTCTTGACGCTTCGGCGGTAAGGACTAAAGTTTTAGAGAAGGTCCCCGAAGAGGTGAAGGGGATAAAGCTGGAGGACGCCGAGGTGGTGGTCGGCGGTGGCCGGGGCATAGGCAGCGCCGAAGGTTTTGCCCAGTTAGAGGAGATAGCCAGGCTATTAAAGGGAGCGGTGGGCGCTACCCGCCCACCCTGTGATAACGGCTGGGCTCCGGCCGGGGCGCAGGTAGGGCTTACCGGTAAGATTATCACCCCCGACCTGTATATCGCCGTCGCCCTCTCCGGTTCCAGCCAGCATATGTCCGGCTGTTCCGGCTCCAAGACCATAGTGGCTATAAACAAAGACCCGGAGGCAAATATATTCAGAGAAGCCCGCTTCGGCGTGGTGGGCGACTGGAAAAAGATAGTACCCGCCTTCACCGAAAAGCTCAAGGAGCTTCTGGCTAAATAAAGACAGTAAATAAGGAGCAATATCATGAAGCTAAGAATTTTGGCTGGTTTATCCTTACTGCTGGTCAGCCTGCTGGTTATCTCCCCGGCGGCAGCCATTCTGGCCCAGGAGGAGGAAGCTCCTCCCCCAGAAACGATTACGCTTACCACAACCTACTCCAAGCTGTCGGGAATTGCCGGCACCGGCTTTGAGTTTGAAATCGGTATGCAGTACACCGGTGGAACCGAAGCCCGTGTCTTTGACCTGGCGGCTACCGGACCCCAGGACTGGACGACGTCTATTACTCCCACCTACCCCGCCGACAAACAGATACTGGATATCAGGCTTGAGCCGGTGCAGCCCTACCAGACCACCCCGCCAACCAAGGTACTTATTCATGTATCTCCCCCCTACTGGTTGCTTCCCGAGCCCGGCGAATACCCGATAACCGTAAGTGTAACTTCGGGTGAAGTTACCGGCTCTATCGAACTCACCGCCGTGGTAACCGCCACCTATATAATGGCTCTGGCCCCCACCGAGGAGCGCTATGACACCCCGGCTACGGCGGGCCGGGATAACTACTTCTCCGTAGAATTGCAAAACAACGGCTCGGCGGCTATTGATGACATCGCCTTCTCTTCCCAAAAACCGACCGGTTGGACTATTGAATTCTCCCCGGACAAGGTAGATTCGCTGGCCGCCTTCGATTCTCAGATTATAGAGATTAACATGAAGCCGCCGGCCAAGACTATCGCCGGGGATTATCAAATCAGCCTCACCGCCAAGGGCAAGCAGATCTCGGGCGATATGAATATCCGGGTCAGCGTGGAAACGCCCACCATCTGGGGCTGGGTAGGGGTGGCTATCATTGTGGTAGTTATCGCCGGGTTGATATATGTATTTATGCGCTTTAGCCGCCGGTAAAATATGGACAAGAAGATAGTCTTAGAGACCCAGGACCTGACCAAGCGCTACGACGGCAATACGGTGGTTGATAACCTCAATCTCCATGTCGCCGAGAACGAGGTCTTCGGCCTGCTCGGTCCCAACGGCGCCGGTAAAACCACCACCATTCTCATGCTGCTGGGACTGACCGAGCCGGCCTCGGGCAGCGCCCGGATATTCGGCTTTAACTCCACCCGGGAGCCGCTCAAGGTAAAGCGCCTCACCGGCTACCTGCCGGAACGGCTGGGTTTCTACGAAGGCCTCACCGCCCGGCAGAACCTCAGGTTTATCGCCTGGCTCAATAACATGAGTGACGAAGAAGCTGAACGCCAGATTGAGCAGGTGCTGGAATCGGTCGGTCTTACCGAGGTGGCCGATAAATCTGTGGGCAAGTTCTCCCGGGGTATGAAACAGCGCCTGGGGATAGCCGACGTGCTGGTCAAGAAGCCCAAGCTGGCTATCTTAGATGAACCTACCGCCGGCCTTGACCCGGAGGGGATTAATCAAATTTTAGACCTTATCGCCGGCCTGCCCGAGCTGGGCACCACCGTGGTCATGTGTTCCCACCGCCTCTATGAGGTGCAGCGGATATGCCACAGCATCGCCATACTGGCCAAGGGCAAGCTGGTGGTTGAGGGCGCTCTGGATACCCTGGGACGGGAGGCCCTGGCCGAAGGCCGCTATAGAATAGAGGTGGAAACCGACGAGCCCAGCCCGCAGCTGATAGAGATCATCGGCAAAATCAGCGGGGTAAAGAATGTGGAAGCGGAGGGCAATTTCCTGCACATCACCACCGATTCCGACCTGCGGGCAGCCATCTCCAAGGTGGTGGTGGATAACGATGTCGCCCTTATTCAGGTGAAGGTCAGGGAGTTCTCACTGGACGATATATACAAGAAATATTTTCATGAAGGTTAGCCAATGATAACTATAATCAGGAAAGAACTGGCCGACTATTTCACCAGCATAAGGTGCTTAATATTATTTCTGCTGGTATTTGTTGCCAGTGCCGTAGCGCTTTATGCGGCTCAGCAGGGAATGCGCGGGGCAAACACTGAAAGCGGCTTTATTTTTATGGGCCTCTTTACCGTTGGGGGAACTATATCACTGTACACCTTTATTGCCCTCCTCGTACCCGTGATAGGGATAGCCCTCGGCTTTGATGCTATAAACAATGAACGTTCCACCGGCACTCTAAACCGAATCCTGTCCCAGCCTATCTACCGGGATAGCGTCATTAACGGAAAATTCCTGGCTGGTATGATTACTCTGGCTATCATGATATTTGCTGCCATGCTGCTGGTTGGAGGTTATGGCCTGAGGATGATTGGCGTGCCGCCGGGTGCCGAGGAAATCATCCGGCTCTTTATCTACTTCGTCGCCGTCGTTCTCTACGGGGCCTTTTGGATGGGTCTGGCCGTCCTTTTCTCTATTTTATTCCGCAGCCTGGCTATCTCCCTGCTGTGCCCGCTCGCCATCTGGATATTGCTCGGCATCCCCGTTTCCGTTTTTAACCCCTATATCAGTTTCATAGTGCCCGCCGTAACCGATTCTCTAGGGACGGGACTGATATTGCTGCGGCTTTCCCCCTATTTTTTGTTTAGCGAAGCTACCGCCGCGCTGCTTGACCCGTTATTCAAAGGCATGGGAATGTACACCGGCGATACGACTGGGATGCTATTATATAGGCCCCTCTCTTTAGACCAGAGCCTGCTAGTTGTCTGGCCGCAGCTCACCAGCCTGGTGTGCTTGACCATTATCTGCTTTGCCGTCAGCTATATCGTCTTCATGAGGCAGGAGATAAGGTCTACCTAAGCCTTATCTTTTTCCGCCTGCCGGTCGGCGATAATCTTCTGGGAGACATGGGCCGGCACCTCTTCGTAGTGGCTGAAGGCCACCTTGTAGTTGCCCCGCCCCTGGGTTATCGATTTCAGGTCTATGGCGTAGCGCAGAACTTCGGCCAGCGGCACCTGGGCTTCAATAACATTGATGCCTCCCCCCGGGTTCATCCCCTGCACCCGCGCCCGCTTGGTGTTAAGGTCGCCGATGATATCGCCGGTGAAATCCTCGGGTACGGTGACCTCGATGTTCACTATAGGCTCGAGCAGGATAGGCTGCCCCTCGGCCAGGCCTCTCCTGAGTGCCCCGGCCCCGGCAATCTTAAAGCATATCTCCGATGAATCGACCGGGTGGAAGCTGCCGTCATAGACGGTTGCCTTGAGGTCGGTGACCGGGTATTGCGCCAGCACCCCCTCCTTAAAGGCTTCGTTAACGCCCTTTTCCACCGCCGGGATATAGTTCCGGGGGATAGTCCCGCCAACTACCTTGCTGGCGAACTCGTTACCGGCGCCCCGCGGCAGGGCCTCAAGCTCGAGCTTAACATGCCCGTACTGGCCGTGCCCGCCCGTTTGCTTCTTGTGCTTGTACTCGGCCTTGGCGCCGGCCGTAATCGTCTCTTTATAGGGTACCCTGGGCGTCTCCAGCGTTACCCCCACCCCGAACTTGCGCTGCATCTTTTCGGCGGCCACCTCTAAATGTGACTCCCCCATTCCGGATAAAACCGTTTCGCCGGTGTCGGTATCACGGCGCACGCGGAGGGTGGGGTCTTCTTCGGCCATGCGGGTGAGGGCTGCTCCCAGCTTATCCACGTCGGCCTTGGTCTTGGGGTGTACCGCCAGGCTGAAAACCGGCTCGGGGAACTCGACGGGGGCAATCTTTATCGGCTTATCCTGGCTGCTCAGGGTATCGCCGGTGTTGGTCAGGGCCAGCTTGGCTACCGCCCCGATGTCCCCCGCCCCCAGTTGGGTTACCGGCTCCTGGTTCTTGCCCCTCAGCAGGAAAAGCTGCCCGATGCGCTCGGCACCCTTGTGGGTGGCGTTCCACACCTGGGAGTTGCTGCTGATGGCGCCGTTATAGACCCGGAAGTAGGTCAGCTTGCCCACATAGGGGTCGGCGCTGGTTTTGAAGACTAAAGCCGCCAGCGGGGCATCGGCGCTGGGCTCGACTGTCTGCTTGGTTGAATCGCTTATAGTTACCACTTTCCGCTCTTTGGCCGAAGGCAGCAGGTCGCTTATGGCATCCAGGAACAGCTTGAAGCCGATATCTTTTAGCGCCGAGCCGGTAAAGATGGGTATCACCTTGCCGCTCACCACCGCCTGCCTTAAGCCACTGCCCAGCTCTTCCTGGCTGAGCTCGCCGCCTTCCAGGTACTTCTCGATGAGCTTATCATCGGCCTCGGCGGCGGCTTCTATCAGCTTCTCCCGGCAGGATTCGGCCTGGCTCTTAAGCTCGGCGGGTAACTCTGCCTCTTTTCCATCGGTGCCGGTGTAGGCTTTCATGGTTAGCAGGTCAACTACGCCCTCGAATTTGTCCTGGGCGCCGATGGGCAGCTGCGCCGGCAGGCACCTGGGGCCGAACCTGGCCTGAATCTGCCCCACCGTTTTGTCGAAGTCGGCGTTCTCCCGGTCCATCTTGTTGATAAAAATAAGCCGGGGCAGGGCGTCTTGCTCACAGTATTGCCAGGCCTGTTCGGTGCCCACCTCAACGCCGGAGGCGGCGCAGGCCATAATTACCGCCCCTTCGGCCACCCTTATCCCCGCTTTGACCTCACCGACGAAGTCGGCATAGCCGGGGGTATCCAGCAGGTTAATCTTGGTATCTTTCCACTGGCAGGGGAGAATAGACAGGTTTATGCTTATCTGGCGCTTTACCTCGTTGTCCTCGTAGTCCGAGGTGGTGCTGCCGTCATCGGTCTTGCCCAGGCGCTTGATGGCGCCTGCGGTAAACAGCATGGCCTCGGCGGCCGAGGTCTTACCGGCGCCGCTGTGTGATAGCAGAACGACGTTTCGTATACTCTCCAGTCCCTGTTTTGGCATATGGGCACCTACTCTCTAGTTTAATCTGGTAGTCCAACAAGCATTATACTCGGAGGTGGCTGATACGGCAAGTTTGGTTTTGTCTTTTTGCCCCGCTCATTTTAAACATTCGTTATTCTTCCCATCCCCCGCTTATATCTATTCCCGCCCGCCGCCCTTTTGGTAGGGCTAAAGCCCTTTTTACCCCACCCCCCTTTAAGGGGTTGATAGAGGTCTAACCTATATAGGGTGGGAGGGCGGGAAATTTAACTCTCGTTTAATAAGGGGATGGGTTTAGAGAGTAAAGAGAGGTGAAACATCTTTTTGGCGGGCTGGGTGGGTAGAAAAACACTGGTTTCAAACAGGTTGGGGGGCTAACGTGTGCGCCGCCTTTTTCTTCTAAATAAAGAGGGGATTATCCATAAAAGGAAAATTATGCCGAAGAAGGAATAGCGGGTGATAGAAACTCCTCCACCCCCGCCTCCGGCCTGGGAAACGGCAATCAGGGGCGGCGCCGCCGGTTCGGTGGCAACTATCTCTTCATCGGTTATCTCGTAGGCCGCCAGGCTGACCCCGATATACTCCTTGGATGTCCAGCCCAGCGGGTTATTCTTGCCGGTAGCCTCGGCCCAGACCCAGCCCGGTTCGCCGCCCACCTCGAAAATTACCGGCGCCGTGTTGTAGTCGGGCAGGTAAACCATGGCGGCGGTGTGCTTCTCGCCGATGATTATCGCCGAACGGTAGCCCGCCCCCTTATACATCACCGCCAGCAGCACGGCGCTGTCTTCGCAGTCGCCGTAGCCGGCCCCGCCTCCACCGATAATGTCCGCCAGCTCGTCGGCGTTCTGGGCGAACTCCTCGTGCTTAAACTGGTCGATATCGGTGGTATATCTTACCCGGTCCCGCACGAAGCTGAATATCGCCTCCGCCCTTTTGTTATGGTCGGGGTACTCGTTAGCAAACTGCTCCCCCAGGCGGTAAGCGGTGGCCGCGTTTTCGCCCAGGCTCTCGAAGGCTATCACCGGGCGGAAGGTGGTCTGTGTTACCTGGTAAAAGCCATCTTCGCCGGAGGCGCGGGTGCGGCATATTTCCCAGTCGTCAAAGACATCGCCTTCTTTCTCATTGAAGTGCTGTGATGGAGACGCCCAGGCGTAGCCGGCGGTCAGCAGGCTGGCTAATAAAATTAAGCCGGCTATAATGGCAACCTTTCTCATAGCGGCCCTGTCAGGGCGGCGTGGAGAATCAGGCCGAAGAAAACCAGGTAGCCGAAGACCTGTATCCCCACCGCCACCGGGCTTTTCTTGATGCTGGTAAAGGGTATCATGGGCGTCAGCTTATCCATGATGTAGAACAGGGCGACCCCGATAAGCAGGCTCACCACGAAGCTCATGGCCAGCAGCCCCCAGGTCCTGAAATCAAAGATGTAAAATACTATGGGGGTGGTGACGGCGGTGAGAGCCGTAATGGCACCGTGGATGACCAGCCCGATTAGAATAAAGAAGCCGCCGATGAAAAGTCCGGTAGCCACCGGGTCCTCCCCGATGCGCTCGCGGTGGGGGATGTGGGGGGTGAGAACGTCAAACACCCGCACGCCCAGACAGGCCAGCAGCCCCGAGATAAAGGCCAGCAGTACCACTTTGGCCAACCATATCAGCACGATTACCCAGAAGGGAGCGACCAGACCAAGCTCATTCATAGCGTTTCCTCCTTGTCGTTGTGTCTCATGCCGGCTTGAGCTTTATTCAAACCCAAACTTGTCATAGCAGACGATTTCGGCCAGCTTTTTCCTCGGTCTGGAATTGGGGGTTTCATCGGGGTAGCCAAGCGGGGTCATGGCGACGACGGCAAAATCTTCGGGTACTCCCAGACTTTC
>Ga0315553_10002285_pt1 | contig 15427 bp, 13 predicted proteins | sample SalMarSW160140MG_FD_203099 | JGI IMG/M metagenome (GOLD analysis project Ga0315553, IMG submission 203099) | Salt marsh sediment microbial communities from the Plum Island Ecosystem LTER, Massachusetts, United States - Salt Marsh Sediment SW1601-40 ... | reverse complement strand
CCGAGGACAAGTTGCGCGAAGTGATTCAAGCCTATAACTATCTGCGTCAGGTGGGGCTTGCTTGAAGGCCTGGCCCCCATTGATTGACCCGGGCTCAGGCTTCGGCGAGCCCCAGAGCTAACCCCGAGCGACAGGCTCTTCGTATCCATGACACTTGCAGCTGCTACCAACGGCGCCGGGCTGCCGGACATGACGGTTTCTGTGCGCCAGGTGTTTGGCATCGACACCGATCTCGAGGTCCCCGCCTATTCTCAGGTGGACGAGCACGTGCCTGATGTCGATCCCGACTATCTGTTCAACCGGGAGGTGACGCTCGCCATCCTCGCCGGCTTCAAGCACAACCGCAGGGTGATGATCCAGGGCTATCACGGCACCGGCAAGTCGACCCATATCGAGCAGGTCGCGGCGCGGCTCAACTGGCCGTGCATGCGCATCAATCTCGACAGCCATGTCAGCCGCATCGATCTCGTCGGCAAGGACGCCATCGTCATTCGCGACGGCATGCAGGTGACCGAGTTCCGCGAGGGCATCCTGCCCTACGCGCTCCAGTCCAACACGGCGCTCTGCTTCGACGAATATGACGCCGGACGGCCCGACGTGATGTTCGTGATCCAGCGCGTGCTCGAGGTCTCCGGCAAGCTCACGCTTCTCGATCAGTCCAAGGTGATCAGGCCGCACCCGGCCTTTCGCCTGTTCTCGACCACCAACACCATCGGTCTCGGCGATACCAGCGGGCTCTATCACGGCACGCAGCAGATCAACCAGGGCCAGATGGACCGCTGGTCGATCGTCGTCACGCTCAACTATCTGCCCCATGACGACGAGGTCCAGATCGTGCTCGCCAAGGCCAAGGCCTGGAACACCGACGCCGGCCGCAAGATCGTCGGCAATATGGTCCGCGTCGCCGAACTGACACGAAACGCTTTCATGAACGGCGACCTGTCGACGGTGATGAGCCCGCGCACGGTGATCACCTGGGCCGAGAACGCCGAGATCTTCGGCGACATCGGCACCGCGTTTGAGCTCAGCTTCCTCAACAAATGCGATGAGCTCGAGCGCGGCCTGATCGCGGAATTCTACCAGCGCTGTTTTGGCGAGGACCTGCCGCAGTCGACCGCCAATATCGCCCTGAGCTGACCATGAGTGTGACCAAGCGCAAAGAGGCGCCGCTCGATCCGTTCAAGCGCGCACTTTCGCTTGCGACCCGGTCCATCGCCGCTGACAACGCCGTCGAGGTCCTGTTCACCAACGAGCCGCCGGGGCTGTCCGGCAAGACGGCGCGGGTGCCGGAGCCATCACGCGTGCCGACCAGAAGCGAGATCGCGGTGATCCGCGGTCATGCCGACGCCGCGGCCCTTGCCGTTGCCTGTCACGACCCTGGCCTTCACGCCGCGTTGGCGCCGTCGGGCGGCGAGGCGCGAGCCGTGTTCGAATCGATCGAGCAGGCCCGGGTCGAGGCCATCGGCGCCCAGCGCATGCGCGGCGTTTCCGCCAATCTCGCCGCGCGCCTTGAACAGCGGTACGAGCGGACGCGGGTCAGCGACGCAAGCGACCGGTCCGAGGCGCCGCTGCCGGAAGCGCTTGCGCTCCTCGTGCGCGAACGGCTCACGGGGCTCCAGCCCCCGCCCAAGGCTCGGGCCATCGTCAATCTATGGCGGTCCTGGATCGAGAGCCGCGGCCGGCAGGTCCTCGACCGCATGCCCGACACCTTGTTCGACCAGGATGCCTTCGGGCGCCTCACCCGTGACCTTCTCGCCGCGCTCAATCTCGCCGATCAGCTCGACCAAAGGGGCGAGGAGGGCGCCGACAACCAAGAGAACGAAGCCGAGACCGGCTCGGCCGACGCCGAGGAGGAGGATTCCGAAGGACGCGAGCGCGCCCAGCTCGCCTCCGACACGCAGAGCGACGACGATGCTTCGGGCGAGGAGAGCGCCGAGGATCGCGAGGAAGGCGGCGCCGACCACTTTAGCCGCGACGTCGATACGCCCGAAGGCCCGCGCCGGCCCGAGCCTTGGCGCCCAAATCTCTCGGTGCTGGAGGACCCCGAGGCCTTTGGCTACAAGGTCTTCACCCACGCCTATGACGAGATTGTCGGCGCCGAGGATCTCTGCGACGCCGACGAGCTCGATCGGTTGCGCGCCTTTCTCGACAAGCAACTGCAAGCGCTTCACGGCGCCGTGGCCCGGCTCGCCAACCGCTTGCAGCGGAAGCTTCTCGCCCAACAGAACCGCGGCTGGGACTTCGACCTCGATGAAGGCCAGATCGACGCCGCCCGCCTCGCCCGGGTGATCGTCGACCCGATGCATCCGCTGACCTTCAAGCAGGAGCGCGACACCCAGTTCCGCGACACCGTGGTGACGTTGCTGCTCGACAATTCAGGCTCGATGCGCGGCCGGCCCATCATGGTCGCTGCTTGCTCCGCCGACATTCTCGCCCGGACGCTCGAGCGCTGCGGCGTCAAGGTCGAGATCCTGGGCTTCACCACCAGGGCATGGAAAGGCGGCCACGCCCGCGAGGAATGGCTCAATGCCGGCAAGCCCGCCTTTCCCGGAAGGCTCAACGACCTCCGTCACATCGTCTACAAGGCCGCCGATGCGCCGTGGCGGCGGGCGCGGCGCAATCTCGGGCTGATGATGCGCGAGGGCCTGCTCAAGGAGAACATCGACGGTGAGGCGCTGGCCTGGGCGCATAAGCGGCTGCTCGGCCGGCCCGAGCAGCGGCGCATTCTGATGATGATCTCCGACGGCGCTCCGGTCGACGACTCGACGCTGTCGGTCAATTCCGGCTCCTATCTCGAACGTCATTTGCGCCAGGTTATCGAGGAGATCGAGACGCGCTCGCCCGTCGAGCTGGTCGCCATCGGCATCGGCCACGACGTGACGCGCTACTATCGGCGCGCCGTCACGGTCACCGACGCCGAGGAGCTCGCCGGCGTCATGACCGACAAGCTCGCCGAGCTGTTCGACGAGGATCTCGCCTGGCGTCACCTCTATCGCGCCGCGCCCCAGGCTGCGCGCGCCAAGCGCCGCAAGTTGAACTAGCGTTCCGGCGTGGCGCTCAGGCTCACAACACCGTCGCGCGCGCATGTGGTGGCGATCGCCGCCGCCGCTTCGCTCGTCACGGCTCAGGCTCTCGCCGACAAGCCGGCAAGCGTGCTCGCCGGCGCTCAGAAGGTGACGATCACCGCCATCCCCATCGATTTCGACCGCGACAATCCGAACCGCACGCAATTCGGCAAGCTCGTGTGGCGTGGCGGCGTCAACCTGTTCTGCAAGTCGCCGTCCTTCGGCGGTTATTCGGCGCTGATCGTCGATTCATCCGGAGAGTCTTTGCTCGCGGTGTCGGATGCCGGAACCTGGCTCAGGGCCGACATCGACCACGATGGGCGAAAGCTCAAAGGCCTCGCCAACGCCACCATCGGACCGATCTTGGGACAAGACGGCAAGCCGCTCGCGGCCGACCGTGATCGCGATTCGGAAGGCTTGGCGCTGCTCCAAGGCGATACCAGCAAGGGCACCGCCCTCGTCTCCTTCGAGCGCAACCACCGCATCCTGCGCTATCCCTTCTCGCCCGAGCGCTTCGGACCGCCACAAGGGGGGCTCCGCCTGCCCGCGGACGCGCGGCGCATGAGCCTGAACCGCGGCATCGAGGCGCTGGCGCCAATCCGCGCCGGCAAGCTCAAAGGCGCGACCGTCGCCTTCTCCGAGCGCCTGCTCGACAAGAAGGGCAATTACCGCGGCTGGCTGATCGGCGGACCGGCGCCGGGCGCCATCGCCATCAGGGATCTTGGCGGCTTCGACATCACCGACGCGGCGCCGCTTCCCGACGGCGGCATCGTCCTGCTCGAACGCCGGTTCCGCTTTAGCGAGGGCATCAAAATGCGCATCCGCCGCATCGCCGCCAACGAACTGAAGCCTGGCGCCCTGATTACCGGCGACATCCTGCTCGAGGCGAGAGACGACCTCAACATCGACAACATGGAAGCGATTTCCGTCCACCGCTCGCGAAGCGGGGAGACCATCCTCACCTTGATGTCCGACGACAATTTCAGCCCGCTGCAGCGGACGCTGCTGATGCAGTTTGCGCTGGTTGAGGGCAAGGCGGCGCTGGCCGCCCCTCGAACGCGCTGACGCGGGCGCCCTTTAGGCCGGTGCGGCCGCCTGCGCCTTGGCAAGCTCGCGCTTGAGGCGCTTTGCCTTCAGCGACAGTTCGTCGTCGCGCGCCTTGGCAAGGAAGGCATCGAGGCCGCCGCGATGCTCAATCGTGCGCAGCGCCGCGGCGCTGATGGTCAGGCGCACGCGCTTCCTCAGCGCCTCGCTCTCGAGCGTGACATTGCACAGATTGGGCAGAAAGCGACGCCTCGTCCTGCGATTGGCGTGGCTCACATTGTTGCCGGAGAGCACCGCTTTACCGGTTAGCTCGCAACGACGGGCCATCGTATCAGATCCTTGTTCTCATCAGTGCGTGATAAAATTGCAGCGGAACCATCGGGCGGGCCCGGCGTTCGCGCTAAGATCGGGGCGAGATATACGGGGCCGACCTGGTGCGGTCAAGGCGCCGGAAGGGCCCGGCCAACCTCAGAATTGACGAATTCTGCGAATACCCCGACAGTGCTGGCAAGCCGGTTCTCGGGGGTCGGCCAGCCCAGGGTGGGGCCATGCAGCTTGCAAAATATAGTCTAAGCCTCGCGGCGGTCGTGGTCCTCACGCTCGGCCTCGGCGGTGCCCCCGTGGTCGATGAGGCCGTCGCCGGAAGCGCCAAGGGGTCACCACGCCGCATCGTCGCCACCTATCGGGTCGATCTCGCCGGCTTCAACCTCGGCGATTTCCGTCTGACCACCGATTTCCACGGCTCCGACTATGAGATGCGCGGCGAAGGACGGTTCTCGGTGCTCGAGGGCTTGCTGTTCGAGTGGCAAGGCTCGACCGCAAGCAAAGGCACGGTGAATGAATCCGGCTCGCCGGAGCCCGCCATGTACGCCCTCAGCTACCAGGGCGGCGACAAGAAGGGGCAGTTGCGCATGACGTTCGACGGCGGCGCGGTCACCCGCGTCTCCATGGTGCCGCGCAAGAAGCCAAACCCCCACGTCATTCCCACCACCAAGGAGCAGCTTGAAGGCGTCCTCGATCCTATGACCGCGGCATTTCTCTATGCCCGCTCTGGCAATCCCAATGGCGATCCCAAGGTCTGCGACCAGACCGTGCCGGTGTTCGATGGTGAGCAGCGGTTCGACCTCCTGCTCACGCCGAAAGGCACGGCGAAGCTCAAGAAGAATGCCTCGACCGGCTATTCTGGCTATGCCGCGGTGTGCGGGGTGAAATTCATTCCGATCTCGGGCTACCGGCCCGACAATCCCGGCATCCAGCTGATGTCCCAGACTGACAAGATCGAAGTGTGGCTGGTGTCGCTGCCGGGGACGGATATGTACGTTCCCTACCGCATTGTGCTGCCGACCATGGTCGGCTATGGCTCGGCGACCTCGACGTCGTTCCGGGTGCAGCGGGGCGCCCGGCGAGCGAGCCTCGACGAATAGCGGTTCGATCAAGGCCAGGGGTTAACGGCGGCGCCCGAAATCCCAATATGTAGTAGCGAACAGATGACGAAAATTAGCACTCCCCTGATTCGTCCGTATTCCGTTCCCCCTTGTCCCCCGCGTTGCCAGGTCGCTGGCCGTTAGACGTTCCAACAGCTTGATTCCTCCCGAGGAAGGCGCCATCGACGATGATATGGCGGAAGAGGACGCAAGGCGCGTGAACCCCGTGGAGAACGAAATCCGAATAGCGCGAGTCAGCGATTCGGACGGGATTCGTTCCACCCTCGTTCCGATTCGCCTGCGCCGGGCGGAAGCCCATCATATGGATTCGGACGTGCCGACATGAGCCGATCCTTCCCGCTCCATCAAGGAGGGCCTCTCAAGGGACGCGGCGTCACCGCGGTCCTCGGCCCCACCAATACCGGCAAGACCCATCTTGCCATCGAGCGGATGCTTGCCCATGAGGTCGGCGTCATTGGCTTGCCGCTCCGTCTGTTGGCGCGCGAGGTCTATGACAAGATCGTCGCCCGCATCGGCCCGGGCCGCGTCGCCCTGATCACCGGCGAGGAGAAGATCAAGCCGCTCTCGCCGAGCTATTATGTGTGCACCGTCGAAGCGATGCCGCTCGATCTCGAGCCCGACTTCCTCGCCGTCGATGAGATCCAGCTCGCCGCGGATGCCGAGCGCGGCCACGTCTTCACCGACCGCCTGTTCCATGCCCGTGGCTTGAACGAGACGCTTCTGCTCGGCGCCGCCACCATGCGTGACGCCATCCGCGAGTTGCTGCCGGGCGCCAATATCGTTTCGCGGCCGCGGCTGTCGAAGCTGACCTACGCCGGCGACAAGAAGATCACACGCCTGCCGCGGCGCTCGGCCATCGTCGCCTTCTCCGCCAATGACGTTTACGCCATTGCCGAACTGGTCAGACGGCAGCGCGGTGGCGCCGCCGTGGTGCTCGGCGCTCTCTCCCCGCGCACCCGCAACGCCCAGGTTGCGCTCTATCAGAACGGCGACGTTGATTTCCTCGTCGCCACCGACGCCATCGGCATGGGCCTCAATCTCGATCTCGATCACGTCGCCTTCGCCGGTTTGCGCAAGTTCGACGGCCAGGTGCACCGCAATCTCACGCCGGCCGAACTCGGTCAGATCGCCGGCCGCGCCGGGCGTCACATGAATGACGGCACCTTCGGCGTGACGGCGCAGGTGCCGCCGTTCGAGCCGGATCTGATCAACCGTCTCGAGGATCACAGCTTCGACGCTGTCGGCATGCTCCAATGGCGGAATCGCAAGCTCGATTTCGGCTCTATCGAGCGCCTGAAGGAGAGCTTGCGCGAGACGCCTGAGCATCCGGCGCTGATCCGCTCGCGCATGGTCGACGACGTCATCGCGTTGGAAAATGTGAGCCGCGACGCCGACGTGCGCGACTTCGCCTCGGGCAAAGCGAGCGTCGGGCTGTTGTGGGAGATGTGCCAGATCCCGGACTACCGCAAGATCTCCGCCGCCAGCCACGCCGAGCTCGTGGCCACGCTTTACCGTTTCGTCATGGGCGATGCCGGCAGAATCCCGGCCGACTGGTTCGCGCGCCAGGTCGCCCTCGCCGACCGCACCGACGGCGACCTTGACACCCTGTCCAACCGGTTGGCCCAGATTCGCACCTGGACCTTCGTCTCCCACCGGCCGCAATGGCTCGAGGACCCAGAGCATTGGCAGGACCGCACCAGGGCCATCGAAGACATGCTCTCGGACGCGCTGCATGAGCGGCTGACGCATCGCTTCGTCGATAAGCGAACCAGCGTGCTGATGAGGCGCTTGCGCGACAAGGAGGAGCTGCTCGCCGAGATCGCTACCGACGGCAGCATCCTGGTCGAGGACCATTTCGTCGGACGCCTCGACGGCTTTCGCTTCACCCCCGATGCCTCGAGCGACGGCATTCACGGCCGCGCCGCCCGCCACGCCGCGGCGAAGGTGCTGGCGGGCGAGCTTGGCGCCCGGGCCGCGGCACTCGCCGCCGACAACGACGACGCGATCACTCTCAAGCCAAACGGGCGGATTGCCTGGCGCGGCTCCGATATCGCCCGCCTCGAACGCGGCGACACGGCGCTCAAGCCCAAGATCCAGTTGCTCGCCGACGAGCATCTCGGCTTGGGCGAGCGCGAGCAGGTGCTGCGCCGCCTCGAGACCTGGCTCGCGGCTCAACTTAGCGGCCGGCTATTGCCCCTCGTGGCCCTCGGCGAAGCGACCGACCTTTCCGGCCTCGGCCGCGGTCTTGCTTACCGGCTGGTGGAGAATCTCGGCGTGCTCCGCCGCGATTCCGTGGCCAGCGAGGTCAAGACCCTCGACCAGAGCGCGCGCGCCCAGCTTCGCAAATACGGCGTCCGCTTCGGCGCCTTCAATATCTACATTCCGGCGCTCCTGAAGCCGGCCGCCGCCGATCTCCTGCTCCTGTTTTGGGCGCTTCATTCGGGCCGCGATCACGGCATGGAGAGCGACGCGCTGCCGCCGCGGCCGCAGCAGGGCCTGACGTCGGTCGAGGCCGAGGCGGGCGTGCCGGAACCCTATTGGCACGCCGCCGGCTTTCAGGTCGCCGGCACGCGCGCGGTCCGTATCGACATGCTGGAGCGGCTGTCCGATCTCATTCGCGCGCGTGTGACCTGGCGCCTCGGCGAAGGCGAGGGTGCAACGCCGGCGCCGTCAGGCGCGACCGGAGATGGCGGCTTTCGCGTCGCACCCGAGTTGATGTCGGTGGTTGGCTGCTCCGGCGAGGACTTCGCTTCGATCCTGAAGGCTCTCGGCTTCAAGCGCGAGCGCCGCAAGCTGAAGGAGGCCGCGGCATCGCCGGCCGCGGTGGAGAGCCTCCCTGCTGCCGCCGCGGCTGGCCTCGATGCGGTCACCGTGACCGCGCCCGACTTCGAGGAGGTCTGGCGCCCGGCGAGGCGCAAGGCGCCGCGTCAGGGCCGAGCCGATGCGGCGCGGAGCAAGCCGAGAGGCCGCAAAGCGAGCGCCGAAGAGCAGCCTCAGCGGGAGGCACAGCCTCGACCGAAGCGAAACGAACGGATCCGCGCCAACGACGCTTCGCCTTTCGCCGTACTCGCCGAGTTGCGGCGAAATCTCGCTGCGAGGCGCCCCGAAGGCAGTTGACCTCCCAATGAACGGGCAACGGCTCGACAAATGGCTTTGGTGCGCACGGCTGGTGAGGACCCGCTCGCTCGCGGCGAAGCTGATCGAGGGGGGCAAGGTTCGGGTCAATGGTGTGAGGACGCTGAAGGCGAGCCGTCCCTTGCGCCTTGGCGATGTCGTCACTGGCACGGCCGGACGCCGGCTCTTCGTCGTCCGCGTTACCGGGGCGACCGAACGTCGAGGCTCTGCGAGCAGCATCGCCGCGCTTTACGATGATCTGACCCCGGCTCCGCCAAAGCTCTCGGAGCCCGCCAGCATCGAGGTTGAGCGGGGCCCGCGGCCGACCAAACGTGATCGGCGGAAGCTCGATGCCTTCAAGGCCGAGCGGACCTGACTGGAGTTAGGAAGGACCCCTCTCAGGCGACCTTTGGCGCAAGCGCCCTTATCATTGCCGGCGCCGACTTGATCCGGCCGTGGCGAAGCAACTCCGTTGCCCGCGACACATCGACTGGCCGGCTGAACAAAAAGCCTTGCGCCTGGCGGCACCCGGCCGCGACCAGGAATTCAGCCTGGGCTTCGGTCTCAACGCCCTCGGCGACGACGTCGATACCGAGCTCTCGCGCCAGCCGGATCACGGCCTGCACCGCGGTGGCATGACGCCGGTCGCGCGTCACGCCGGCGACAAGTTCCCGCGCGAGCTTGAGCCGATTGAGCGGCAACACGGTGAGATATTTGAACGACGAATAGCCAGTGCCGAAATCGTCGATGGCGATTCTTGCGCCGAGCCGGTGAAGCCGCTGTAGCGTAGCACTGTGCCTTTGCGTCGCTTCCATCAACACCGTCTCCGTGAGCTCGAGCTCGAGACCGCCGGGATCGACGTCCCACGCCGCCACCGCGTCGCGCACCTCGCAAACGAGAGATCCGAGCCGCCCTTGAGCTGCACCGCTGACACATTCACGGACATGTCGGGGCGAGGAAGCCCTTGATCGCGCCAAAGCCTGAGTTGGCGGCAGGCCTCCTCCAATGCCCAGCGGCCGAGCAGCGATATCGACCCGGTACGTTCTGCGATGGGCATGAATAGGTCGGGCAGGAGCAAGCCGCGGGTCGGGTGGTCCCAGCGCAACAAGGCTTCGAAGCCGGTGATACGCCCCGAAACCATGTCCACCTGCGGCTGGTAATAGAGCAGCAGCTCGTTCCGATCGAGCGCCGACCTCAAATCTTCGGCGATCGTCACCCGCTCATGCACCTGCTGGTTGAGCCGCGGGCTGTGGAAGCGGAAGCAATTCCGGCCCTCATCCTTGGCGTCGTAAAGGGCGACGTCGGCCTGCATCATCATGGCCTCGGGGCCAGACAGGCCGGGAGAGAACACCGAAACGCCGATGCTCGAGGTGATGTGGAGCCGGTGTCCGCCGACATCGAAGGGCTTGGCCATCACGTCGACAACACGTGTTGCCAGCGCCGCGACCTCGGCATCATCGGCAACGTTGAATTGGAGAATGGCGAACTCATCGCCACCGAAGCGAGCGACGAGGTCGGCCTCGCGCACCGCCCGCTTCAACCGGACCACGATCTCCTGAAGCAGCGCGTCGCCCATCGGGTGGCCGAGGGTGTCGTTCACGTCCTTAAAGTCGTCGATGTCGATATAGAGCACGGCAAACCGTGGCGCGCCCTCACTGCCGGCAGCGAACGCCTGGGTCAGGCGCTTGAGAAAGGCGCGCCGGTTGGCCAGGCTGGTAAGGAGATCGGTCTCGGCGAGAGCGAGCACCTTCCTGTTTGCATCTTCGAGACGCAGCGCATGGCGCGCCGAGGCCCACATAAAGGCAAGCACGACCCCGAATACGAGGACAGTCAAGCTCACCACCATCCAGGTGCGATAGAAGCTGGTGAGCCGGCCGCCATGGGGCGTCACCATCAAAGTCCAACGGGCATCGCCCGCCACCAGTCGGCCCTGCCAATGCGGCAACGACGCGAGCGCGGCTTGCGCCCGTGGCTCGAGCGGCTCGGTCGTCGCTGGCAGCGCGCGCGTCAGCTCCGGAATGCTTTCGCCTTTGGCGTCCGCGGCGAAGAGATAGAGGTCGACTCCTCCGGGAAGCTTCGCCTCGCGCAGTATCTCATCGACCACCGCCGCTGTCTGAAAGCTGCCGCCGAGGATGCCGGAGGTGTTTCGCCTGCGCTCCTCGCCCGTCCGGTGCGGCATTCCGGGGCGATAGACCGGCAGCGCAACGAAGAAGCCGCGCAGATTCCCGGAAACGCCCCGCAGCCGAATGACGGGCGTGGTGGCCATGCGCGCGCCGTCCCGCGCGCGCTCGAGCGCCTCGCGCCGCGCCGGCTCCGATGCGAGATCAAGGCCAATCACCGGGCGGAGGTTCGGATCGGGCGTGGCATAGAGGACGGGAAAATAGGAACTCCGCTCGGGCGCTGGTCGCGGGTCGCCATTCGGCCCGAGGTCCTCGATGCCGAAATCGGCCAGCCCGCTTCGTCGCACCTTGCGCACAAACTCGTCCCGCTCGGCGCCAGCGACATAGGGACTCCACGTGATGCGCATCACCGACTCTTGGCCGTCGAGGATATGGCCGGTGAACCGCTTGAACTCGCTCCTCTCGACTTCGACCGAGGAGTCGTAGAACGCATGCACGGCGGCGAGCTTGCCAAGGTAGTCGTCGAGCCCGCGTTGCAGCTCATCGCCATAGTCTGACGCGACGCCGGTGAAGTCCGTCTTGGCAAGACGGAACTCCCAGCCTGAGACCGAGTGCCAGACGACGAACACAACGTTCAGGCAAAGAGCGGCGACCGCCAAAAGTGGCAACAGGTGCCGGCCGCGGGGCCAAGTCTCGCCGGTGCCGACGCCATCCACCATGACGCTGTCGTCCTTCCGTCGCCGATGCCCAGGGGCCTTCGGGCTGCACGAGGTGCGACCATCCCGAAAATCGTAATTGATACGGACTTTAGACGGGCGAGGCAATTTAAAGCTCGAACTTCGCCGGGGCCCAGATCGGCGCCGCCGTGAGGGTCGCCTTGTGCTGTCAGCGCGATTGCGATAGCAAGGCGCCCGGCCTGACATTCGCCGGCCGAGGGGGCCAACGGTTTGCCGCAGCCCTCAGTGCATAGCCATTGTGAGATCGATGACCTACGTCGTCACTGAAGTTTGCATCAAGTGCAAATACACCGATTGCGTCGAAGTTTGCCCGGTCGACTGCTTCTACGAGGGCGACAATATGCTCGTCATCCATCCCGACGAGTGCATCGATTGCGGCGTCTGCGAGCCGGAGTGCCCGGTCGACGCCATCAAGCCGGACACCGAGCCTGATCTCGACCGGTGGCTCGACCTCAACCGCCAATATTCCGAAACCTGGCCCAACATTACGACCAAGAAGCCGGCACCTCCCGATGCTGACGCTTTTGTCAGCGAACCCGACAAATTCGCGAAATATTTCAGTGCCGATCCCGGGGAAGGCGACTAGGCCGTAGGGCGAAAAATTCACCTTACTGTCAAAATGTCGCATGTTGCAGTGCCGAAAGGCCTATGTTGCGACACCGCATACCTTCCCGATTCACCAACATTGTGTTATCCTGGTGTCGAAATGGCGGAATGCCGCCAGCGAGCATCAGGAAGGCGTCCCTCGTTGGAGGTACGCTTTTTTTCCGTCTTGAGGGAAAGGTGCCGCGATCAGGCCACTGATCGACGCCTGTCATTGTGCCCGCTGCCGCGATCGCCGTCCGCAAGACGACGCGGAAGGAGGTAATTGCCCGGATGGCAGGCAGTCACCGCCGGATAAGACGAAGTGCCCCTCGCTGGCCCCACCTTTAACAGAGTGAGACGAGAGTAATGCCTGAAAAAAAGAAACCCCAGCAAAGACACGGCTTTCGTACCAACGAGTATATCGTCTATCCGGCTCACGGCGTTGGCCGCATTGTGGCCATTGAAGAGCAGGAAATCGCCGGCGCGAAGCTCGAACTGTTCGTCATCAACTTCGAGAAGGACAAGATGACGTTGCGCGTGCCCACGGGCAAGCTCGAGGCGGTTGGCATGCGCAAGCTCTCCGAGGACAAGATCGTCAAGAAAGCGCTCGGCACGCTGAAGGGCAAGGCCCGGGTAAAGCGGACCATGTGGTCGCGCCGGGCCCAGGAATATGAGGCCAAGATCAATTCTGGCAATCTGGTGGCCATCGCCGAGGTTGTCCGGGATCTCTACCGCTCCGAGGCGCAGCCCGAGCAGTCCTATTCCGAGCGGCAGCTTTATGAAGCGGCGCTTGATCGCATGGCCCGGGAGATCGCGGCGGTCGAGCGCATGGACGAGGCAAGCGCGGTCGCCAAGATCGATGACGTCCTGGCCAAGACCGCGCGCCACGCCAAGTTGGCGGCCGAGGCCGATACCCGTAATCGCGCGGCCTGACCCCCCGCGCGTCGCTTCTAACGCACTAGGCCCGGTCCCCGGGCCGGGCCTAAGCTTTTTTGCGCTTAAAGGGCGATGCCAACTGGCGCGGCTGGCGCTTGGCGATCTCGATGTGGCGCCACTGGCGCCATCGGCGCATCAGTCACGACCGGTGCATCAGGTAACACTTCGATCTGCTCGGCATGGGTGAGGCGGATCATGGGACCGTTTCGCCATTCGATCCATCCCCGCACCCGCAGGCGCTTGCCGGCGAGCGCCTGGACATCGAGGCCTTGAGCCTTCAACGCCTCCTGATCCTTGCGCTCGACGACGATGGTGAAGTCGTGATGCCAGTCGCGGTCGAAATTGAGATAGAGCCGAGACCGGCTGCCGCCAACCTCGGCGACAACGCCCTCGACGAGCTGATAGCTCCGGATGAGGCGGCCGAGGCGCTCCAGGTCGCTTGCCGCCAAGATGCGGTAGGTGGGGACGCTCCAAACCCAGGCATGCTTCGCCCGGGCTTCGCTCTCGCGCGCGAGCAGCTCCTTGATGCAGGCGTGGTTGTCCGGGAAGGAATAGACGCGGGCAAGACCCCTCGCCGCCAGTTCGCCTTGCAGCCACACGCGCTCCTCACCCTTCACCACATAGACTTGGGCGAGCGCATAGCCGTGGCGATCGGTCTTGGTGCCGCCATAGCGCAATTCAACCTCGGCACCGGAGGCAAGGTTCGTCAGAGCTTCCTTTGCCTCATTGACCATCGGCCAGGGCCGATCGCCATGCCAGCCAAGCGGCGCTGCCGGCGCCCTGGTCCCGATCAACCGCACCACGGTGCCATCGGTCAGGGTAAGGGTGTCGCCGCTATTGATGTCGACGACCGTGCGCCGCTCGGGCTGAGACAACGTGGAAAAGCAGCCGGTCGATTGCGAGGCGGGCGCCGCGCGCGCCACGCTGCTTGCGACCGTACACGCTACGAGGATGGTGAGTAGCGCGGCGCCGCTGCGCCAGCTGGAAAGATTGAGACCAGCGTGATGCTGATACGCTCTCCTCATCGCCTTCGCGCCGCGACCGGCGCCCCCGACTATTCGCTGCCTTGATGTTCCTAATTTGTTCCTTCAACGCCAGGCTGTCAACAAGATTCCATTCGCGTGTGCATGAGAGTTCCACGGGCGCGCAACTCCGCCCCGTCCCGCTCCAATTTGCGGGCTGTCAATCAACGTCGATAGGATGTAGATGACGACAAGCGGCCACGCGGACCCGTGTCAGCCGCAAGACCCCGTAGCTCAGTAGGATAGAGCATCAGATTCCTAATCTGAGGGTCGCAGGTTCGAATCCTGCCGGGGTCACCATTTTAATAAGGCAAAATCAGCATGTTAATGGTGAAAATCGGATGGAATGATCTAATCATTTTTGAGCGTGTCAGACCCATGTCAGGAAACATCGGGACCTAGGGGAAACGAAATGCCTCTCGGCCGCCAGCGGCTAGCATGAGCCTATGCTGGACTATTTCGAGCGATTGCCTAACGCCTTGAAGCTCCTTGGAGCGGTGTCAGGCTATCTGCTCAGTTGCTTTTCCGGCAGGCTTCCTGAGCAATTTCAGGATGCAGGTCTCTATTTCGGGCTAATTGTCGGAACGGTTTTCGTTGCTGGGCTCGTATTGCACCTACTTAAAACTCAACGCGGGAGCAAACAGGTGGGTCCATCAGACCTAATCATGCTCGGTCTCGGCGCAATGGTCTTAGCCGCCGCAACAACACTTGCTGGTTTTGTGTGGCTACATCATTGGACCGGGGCCAGTCCAAGAGGGGCGAATAGCAGCACTCAAAATTCGAATGCTGTGATCGAGTCTGGGCGCCGTCTTTCAGAAGCCCAAAAATCCACCCTGACGGACGCTCTCAAAAGGATTGAATGGAACTCAACCTCCGTTTGGATTCGGCATGCAATTGGTTGCACTGAATGTGCAGACTATGCTGCTGATCTGGCTGAAGCGTTTCGCTGGGCCGGGTGGAATGACAGCTTCGGCACGTCGCTTGATGAACGAACGGAGCTTTCGGGTCTTAAGCTGACAGTTGGTGACATCAACGACAAACCGCGAGTTGCCCAACTGATCGCGGCAGCCCTTGAGAAGGCATCTGTCAAATTCGATTGGTGGGTGATGCCGGGGGTGGAAAAGGATCGCATTATACTGTGGGTCTACCGTCAGAATCGGCGTGCAGGTATGCCTGAGCAAAAATGACCTAAGACCTGGGTCCCGGCATCTGCATGTGCTAATGCTCATTCACATCTACGCGTGCTATTGCTAACATCTACAACCTTGGATTCCGGAGATCGCTTGCCTGTGAGGCTCATCAGAGCCACGCGCAGCGGGGGGGAATCTATGCGATTACAAAGAGCCCAAGTTCAAAAAT
>Ga0315553_10002284_pt1 | contig 15433 bp, 10 predicted proteins | sample SalMarSW160140MG_FD_203099 | JGI IMG/M metagenome (GOLD analysis project Ga0315553, IMG submission 203099) | Salt marsh sediment microbial communities from the Plum Island Ecosystem LTER, Massachusetts, United States - Salt Marsh Sediment SW1601-40 ... | reverse complement strand
AAAGGTATAAGACTGCCCTACGTATCCAAGGGCTGTGGGGAAAAGGCCGCCGCCTAAAAGAAACGCCATGGGCGGGGCCCATGCAGAAGCCAGGCTTCGCATATTCGGTTGGACAATTCGGGAAAGAGCCGCAAATCCGGCTGGAAAATAGCAGACAATTAGCGCGGGCTGCAGAAAGACAACAAACACAAGCCACGCACCCGACAGCGTGCCCAATAATATGGTGGCAATACCGGAAGCCAGCAAAACCGAAAATATTGCCCGTTTTTCGCCGATTCGGTCCGTCATCCATCCGGCAAAAAAGGTCATGAACAGCCCTGATATTTGTGATAGACCCAAGAGCGTATTGGCAAACTCACCTGCCATGCCATGCTCGGTTACCAGGTACAGTGGCAGCATGGCATAGATGCCCACCTGTCCCCCCATGCCAAAAGCAAAAAGGATAATCATTACCCAGAATGATTTTCTACTTAGGATCGCTTTAGCCAGTGAGAGGCTGGGGGCATCGCCCAGGAAATCACCGGTCTTCCCGAATCGCAGGAAGACAAAAGATACAACCAGGGCAAATACGCCCAGACACGCCAAAACTATCTGCCATGAGAATATCGCTAAAAGGGCAACGGCCAACAGGGGACCAAGGACCAAACTCAAGGGCGGCGCCAACTGCTGGACGGCCAGTGCCTTGCCCCAATCTTGTCGATTTACCAGTGCAGTAATGGTGGCTATATTGGATGGAAGGCCAAGGCCTGCCGCCATACCAAGAACCAGCATTGCCACACGAACCGCCCATCGGGATGATCGAGAGGTGAGGGCCAATAAAGTAACACCCACCAAGAATGTGGAAAGTATAAGTGTCCCCCTGTGGGTGAGTCGGGACGACACAAATCCTGAGCAGACTGAAGCCACAAGGGCGCCTATCGAGCCAAAAAGGAATACAGAACCGGCCTGACCATGGGTAAGGGCCAACTCATCTTTAATAACGGGCATTAATGGCGAAAAAATATACCGACTAATAAAGGCTACAAAGAACAGTAGAGTCAAAAACAGGATATTTCCGACCATCGCTTTGAATGGCTCAGGTGTTGGACAGGACTTGTCCATCATAAATGCTCCTGTGTTTTTCCAGTTATAAAATTGCTTCGCAATTTTATACAACGCGGCTTCGCCGCTTTAGCACTTTGGCAAATCAATTGCTTCTAGGGGGGCTCGGGGATCTCTTGGAAGGGCCGAACTTGGTTCAGAGCCCCTTCATCGGCGTACCTCCCGCGACTGGCGGGCGGCGGATTACTACAATCATATCCAGGAAGGAGACCTTCATATTACAAAAAGACATCTTCCGCCCGCCTGGGTGGCAACTTCATATCGCACTACCCATATGGCCCTTCGGCCCTGGAAAGAGATTGCTGAGTCCCTCAAATGTTCGATAGGAGCTAAACAGTGACGAAAAAGGAAATTCTCAAGCTATCAAGTTATATCAGATTAGGATGATCCAACCTACACCCTTCTACCTGCCAGAGGGAGAAGATGAAGACAGTGAATACAAAGCGCAACATATATGTCAATAAACAGGTCGCCGCAGTATATTGAGGGTGTATCTGACGGGGGCAAAGCTTTTTCTCTTCTCAAGGATTGTGTGACCCGATCACAGACTATGCTCATTTCTGTTAATAACATCGTCTTGAATATCCGGAGAAAGCTGGGTGAAGTAGGCGCTGAACCCACCAATACGCACGATCAGATCCTCGTGTTTTTCGGGGTGTATCTTAGCGTCTCTCAATTCGTTGGTGTCTACCATGTTGTATTGGATATGAGAACCGCCATTCAGCATAAACGCGTTGGTATAGGCGACCAGTTTCTCAACGCTATCTTTACTCTGAATCATCGTCGCGGAGAACTTCTGATTAAGGACTGAAGCAAAAGACTCCTTAAATCCCGCTTTTATCGCCGAACGAAGCACAGCGGTCGGACCTTTCTTATCCGCACCTCTAAATGGAGATAACGCCCCATCATTTAGCGGTTCATAGGCCTTTCTTCCATTCGGCAACGCTCCAACTCCAAGTCCGCCGAAGTAATGCCAGGCAAGTCCTTCTCTGGCGACGATATATTTTCGGAATGGTGAGTTGTCGTAACTCCTTATAATGCGATATGAATCACCGCTCAGCTTTCCAGCCAGTGTGTCCACCTCATCAATGTCGTTACCGTATTTGGGTTGGGCGAGACACATTTGACGAATCTCTTCACCACGGGTTCCTCCAAAATCATTGTCCAGAGCGTTCAGCAATTCATCCATGGTCAGCTTTTTCTCTTCAAATACCAGCTTCTTTACCGCCATCAAAGAATCAGTGACATCTATAATCGCTCTGTCGGATATCCCCAGCATTGTGAAATCGGGATGCGGTATGAGCAGATCCTGTCCCAATTCCATACACTTCTCAATTCCCATCGCTGACAGAAACGGCAGTCTCAGGTGTTTTGGCTGTTCATCTCGCGCAATCGCGGCCAACTCGAATACGCGGTGAGTGATGTATTCATGCTGCGTTAACAAGGCGGAGTATAATTCATCGAAGCTGCCAAATTCTCTTGGATCACCGGTCGGGACTCCCGTAAGTTTACCGTTTACATCAATACCATTGTGGAATACCAGATGCAGCATCGCCGCCATATTGACGGCAGCGACTCCTTCGGAACCATAATGCTCCGCTCTGGATGGTAGACAAGGATATACACAACCCAGTCCGCACCATTCACTGGCTTCGTCTCGAGGAATTCCGTCCTCCACAAAATGGGAAATTACAACCTCGTCATTTTCAAACAGAGGGATACCCCCTTTTGTAAGCAGATTCGTCCGAATAGCCTTGTTCATTAGCCAATCAGGCGTATTTCTATTCCAGCGAAGTCCCACTGTGGGAGAAGACAATTGCAGGAGTCCGACAATGTGTAGAAAAAGATAGCTCAGTTCATTTGAGGAATCTAATCCCTCCCTATTGACACCACCAACCATGAGGTTGTTTATCGCGAAGTTTATCTGGTGAGATTCCTTTAGGCTTTCAGCAGCCACAAACGTCTGCGTACCCCATCTGCCAACAAGCTCCATAAGCAACTCAGCGGCTTTTTTCAGCGTAATTGTCCCATTCTCTAAGTCATTAACAAAATAGGGATGCAGATATTGATCTCCCCGCCCCCACTGGGGATTATTATGCATGGGATTCTCGTAGTTTTTGCAGACACCAACGATAGCCATCGACTGCAACGCCTCATGGAGAGTTCTAGCCGGATTCTCCGGGACGTGTTCACAGATTCGCGCGATCTCCAGCAACTCCGCTTTTCGGTCCGTATTCATTTCACTCTCAGCCATTTCCTTGGCTAGCGCTGCATATCGGTGGGAATGATGGATCGCCGCTTCACAGACAATAATCACGGATTTCCAAAAAATGAGCTTTTGCCCATCTATCTCAACTGCTTTGGTACAATCCTCAATTCTTTTCTTGGCGTCATCAATAATAGTCCTGATACCCTGCTTCAGAATCTTCTCCCACATCAAAACCGATGTAGATTGGGCAAAAATTCCGGTGTCCAGAGTTGGATCCTTTAGCCTGGCTTTTTCAGCGTCTGTCACCCAAGAGCCAACGATCGATTCCCAAGCTTTATATGTCATTTCAGGGGCTGTTGACCCTTTAAACAATCGAGCGCTCTCACGAAGAACCTCCAGGCTTTCAGCATCCAGGCCGACATTTGCGTCCATTGTAATATTCAGTTCAGCGGTATCTTTCCAGATGTCAGGGATATAGTCGCCGGATATATCGAACGCTGTCGCGCAACCGATAACGTTGGGGGTTAAGCGCCCAACAATTATATCGAAGTCTTGAATCTTTATTTCAATATTCTGCAGTATTTTTCTAAGCAGTTTGGCGCGACGAATCTGGATATCTTCACCTTCTGTTTCCTTCCAGGACGCCACTGTCCATCTTTCTCTATCAGTGAAAAGTTTCCATTCAGATTTTTTAACGGCGTTTTTCCATTGCTGAATCCGTTCACTGGTTTCAAGTTCGTCTATCTGATTCAGCAAATCGTTATCTATACTGACCATGATTTAATCTTTCCTGTTCCTTACCTTGAGATTGAGCAGTTAATTCCTAAGTCGATGTAGGCTTTTTTGATCGCCTCCAGTTCATCATAACTCATTATGTGAGTTTTTTCCATGCGGTATTCCATATTTAGTGCTTCATACTTGTCCTGACCCATTCGATGGTATGGCATCAACTCAAGAGATAAAACGTTCTTGCCAAGAGTCTTTAAAAACGCCGCCGTTGCCTCAATATTGGTCATAGTATCGTTTACGCCCGGGATCAAGGGCTGTCGGAAAAGCACATCAACACCACTCTTGATGATAACCGACGCGTTTTTCAGAATTTGATCGTTAAATTGCCCAGTATACTTTTTGTGGGTGATCGAATCCATGTGTTTCAAATCAAACAGAAACTGATCTGTCACTGGTATCACTTCAAGAAAAGTATCAGTATCCACAAAGCCGCAGGTTTCAACGCAGGTGCCTATTCGCTCACTATGACATAATTCGAATAATTCCTTTACAAATTGCGCGTACAATAATGGTTCTCCGCCAGAAACCGTCACACCTCCATTGGAGGTCTCATAGAACATTTTATCGCGTCTGACCGCATCCCAAACCTCATCGACTGTCATCAAATCGCCGTATCGAACCAGAGCACCGTAATCACATCCCTCCGCGCACTTTCCACACGAATCGCAACGGGAACGCTCGATACGGTACACGCCTTCACCAGAGCGAATAGCGTTGTTGGGGCACACATCCAGGCATTTTCCGCACTGCCGGCAAAGGGAATGAACGAAACCTATCTCTGGTTTTTTAGAGAGACATTCGGGATTAGCGCACCATTGGCAGGATAAAGGGCAACCTTTGAAGAAAACCACGGTCCTGATGCCTGGTCCGTCGTGAATAGAAAATCCCTGAATATTGGTGATGATGGCGGTATTCATATGAAATCTGATTCAATCTGTTCACTTGAGAAAGAGAACTTTTGACGTTCTCATTTTCCTGCTATTTGGAAACAATTCCAAGGCTTTCAGCCCTTTTTGTGGTGTGAGTCTACGGGATTTTCGGCTTGTATGTCAATAACTAACTCGCCCCATTATATTGTGGGTGTAGATGACGGGGCCAAGATGGAAAGCTTGTGAGGTGAAGGAGTGAATATGGGTAAATTTGAAAATCTAACCAACTAGAAATCCCCTGTCCCAGCCTGTCAAGAGAACTTTTCAGATACTATTTGCCCAGTAGTTCATATCACCCTGTGGTTCTTGACATGGGAATAACATTTCTTTAACCTAAACATTATGCAGGATGTATCTCCCTGCCTGGCAGCCGCTAACAAAGTGAGAACATGATGGTTTCAGAAAAGACCAAAATCTCTTCCGGAATAAGCCGACTCGACATTCTGCTGGGGGGCGGCCCATTTATTGGGGACAATGTGGTCTGGTACGATGAGGTGGGGAGTCTGGCCCCTGTGTTTTGGTTGAATTTTATCAAGGTCTCACAAAAAGAGAACAAGCCGCTAATATTTTTGAGCTTTGATCGCTCAGTAAAGAATCTTCTGGAACTACTGGGGCCTTTGGCCAAGAATCCATTACTCACCGTTCTGGATTGCTTTACGAACGGTAAGGGTGAAGGGGCCGAGGTCTTTCTAAGCTACTATGAGCAAAAAGACCCGGAGTGGCCATGCCAAATCATCAGGGTAGACGAACCACGCAACCCAGACCACGTAACCGGTGCCTTTTACGGCCTACATAAGACCATGAAAGGGGATGTGCGTTTTGTTTTCGATAGTCTGACCGGTATGCAAGAGCTATGGGGTGGGGAAGAAAGCATCCTCCAATTTTATTCACATTCTTGTCCCAGGTTGTATGAGCTTAACACCATCGCTTACTGGGTTGTCGAGAAGGAGGCCCATTCCCAACGTCTCAAGGCTCATATCAATAAAACAGCTCAAGTCGCTATAGATCTATCCTTAAAAAGGGGCAAGACCTCTTTGACGATCGTTAAGGCCGAAAAACGGAACCTGGAAAACTTGCATAAACCCCATAATTACTGGAGCAAAGATCTTGACATCACCTTCGATTCCGAAAAAAGGGCAAGGAGTCCGATTGACGTGGGGAGGCGTTTGAAGGAACTTCGTTCCCAGAAGGGTTTTTCCCAGACAGAACTGGGCAGACTTGTCGGAGTGACTCCCAGCACCATCTCCCAGGTGGAAAGTAATCAGATATACCCATCTTTGCCCGCCCTCTTTAAAATAGCCGAGATACTCTCCGTTGATGTAACCTATTTTTTCCAGGGGGAGCCGAAATCTACTCATCGCATTGTTTTCCCCGCTTCAGAAGCATTTGACGTGCAATTCCACCACCTGCCCAAAAAGAGCGTCACGGCCAAACGCCTAGCGCCCATGGACCAAGACTCCAAATCTGAACCATATTTGATCAAGATCTCTCCTGAGAAGGAACTTCCTTCTCATTTCTTTACCCATAAAGGGGAGGAAACAGGCTACTTGCTGTCCGGTGAGCTGCAAATGATTTTTGAAAAAGCGGTCTATACTGTGAAGGCCGGAGATTTGGTGTCTCTAACATCAGAAAGTCCCTCCCAATGGAAAAATCCCGGCCCAACCACTGCCGAGCTTCTATGGATGAAGATCAAATAAGCCGGTAAATAACGGTTTAGCGCCTTGAAATTGGGTTGGGCTGGTGGGACCTCTTTTTATAGGCACGCATGTTTCTCAGACAGAGCCAAATGACTTTCCCCCGGCAAGAGCAAGACCCTTTCCGGGGGCCAATAAAAAACCTCCCGGGGAGGTTTTGAGCCGTTCAGATATCAACTACTAAGAGCTAAGTATCTTTTTCGCACTTTCATCATTTACGTCTGAAACATGCGGGATACCGGTCTCTGCCGCCGTTTCCCTGTTGCCGGACATGAGGTCAGAGCGTGTAATCTTATCCAAGGAAAACTTCCTCGCGCCCGCCATAAGCTGCTGCAGACCACAGGCCAGCTTGTCAGCCAATGTATAGAAGGCGATGGCGCCATAAGGAATATTTTTCATTTCATCCTTACCTACCTTCTTTTCCACATCAAAATATGAGGCGAAGATTTCTTTCGCACTGCTTCCCACCTGAAGGACCGATTTCGGCAATTCAGACCAGTGACCATTGACGGATGTTTTTTTCTCAGGATCCAATGCCCCTTCAATGTTTGAACCGACGAATCCGGGGATCATCATTCCTCTGCCCATGCAAACCAGCTTTGTAAATGGTGCGCCCAATGCGAGTGCCTTAAAGATATGATCTTCAAGGGCAAAGCCCCCTGCAAAGGACATGTCAACAACCTTTTGTCCTTTGTCGGCCAGTATGCTGGCATATTCATAGGCCTTTGAATGGAGATTAATGGACGGCACGCCCCAGCTCTGCATCATGTTCCATGGGCTCATTCCGGTACCGCCGCCGGAACCGTCAATGGTAAGCAGGTCAAGCTTTGCATCCGCTGCAAATTTTATTGCCATTGCCAGTTCTTCCATTCCATAAGAACCGGTCTTTAATGTGATTCGCTTAAAGCCGATGCTGCGAAGGTATTCAACGCTGGCCATAAAGTCTGCACGCACTTGGTCCACTGTATCAAGATTGGTGCCGCCCAGACGACTGTGGCGGGCAAAAGACTTGATGGAGCCCTCTTCAAACGCCCTCTGTACTTCGGGTATGGTAGGATCAGGATCTACCACATATCTCCGTTTTTTCAGAAACAGGGCATAATCAAGGCTGGTAACCTGAATCTCGCCGCCGATGTCCTTGGCGCCCTGGCCCCATTTCAACTCGATGATGACCTTCTCTCCATACTTGTCAACAACATATTCAGCAACACCGTTTCGGGTATCTTCCACATTTAGCTGCACAATTATGGCACCGTACCCCTCATGGTAACGGAGATATATCTCGATACGTCGGTCAAGTTCAGGGGCGTTTTCAATCTTACCTTTTTTTGTTTCACCCGGCTTAATATTTGATTCACGGTCAACGCCTACAACGTTTTCACCGATAACAACCGGAATACCCACAAGAGATCCTCCGACTGCAAACGAATCCCAGTATTTTTCAGCAACGAATGTCGAGCCAAGAGCACCTGTCATAAGCGGCATCCGGACCTTTGTCTTCACCTCGTTTCCAAACTCTGTTTCAAGGCTGACATTCGGGAAAATACAGTCATCCGGGTCATTAGTCAGGCCTTGCGAAAGCCCTTGAGAGCCGTAGGCATAACCCTGAATCCTGAGTGAATTGTAAGAAACCCCCACATGAGTTGTATTGTTGGCGCCTGCCGTTACAATACCGTAACTTCTGGGATAGAGCAGTTTTCGACCAACAAGGCTCGAAAGCCAAGTCTCACATCTCCCTTGGCAGTCAGCCCTACAAAGGGTGCAGAGGCTCGATTCTGCCGGATTCCCTCTGTTTGTAGTTCCCAATACATCGTTACTTTTTGAAAATCGCATGTCCATATGTATCCCTCCTTAATGAATTATGTTTGCAGAAAGCGGTTCTGCAACAAAATATGTCATTACCCACTACGCCATTGGCGAGACAAACAAAAAGGCGTCTATCCCCATAAAGGATAAAGACGCCTTTGTCTTTCTGATCTCTCGTCGCACGCCGTTGTGCAGTGGTGGAAATCAGTCTACAGAAACTTTAATTTTAGTTGTACTTAAATATTTGTCAAGATTTTTTCCAAAAAAGAGGGGATTTGTTAAGTTGTACTAAAAGAAAACTGCTCGATGGGAAGGCTAACTTTCTGAAATTTATTGCAAATCTAATCGAACTCGTCGGATAGGAGTATTGCCTCTACCACACGCCGCATGGATTTTCGGGAGTCCATGCTGCGTTTTTGTATCCACCTGTAGGCCTCATCGGCTTTCATGCTGCGCCTGCGCATTAGGACCTCTTTTGCCCGTTCCACAAGCTTGCGGGTCTCCAGTTCCTCTTGAATCACCTTGGTTTTTACCATCAATTCTGTATTAAGGATTGCAACTGCCGCCTGATTAGCCACGGCTTTTATAAGATTTATTTCTGTTTCTAAAAATTCATGGGGTTCGGCCGTGAAACAGTTGAGTACGCCTACAACTTTTTCGTCACTTACTTGAAGTGGTACGCCTAGCATGGACGCCAAACCCAACTTTTTTGCCATTTCTTTTTCTTTGAATCTGGGCTCCTGTAAGACATCCCTGATCGTAAGAGGCTGGTTGTAAGAGGCCACAAAACCCACAACGCCTTCCTCCATTGTTAAAGAACGATCCTTTACATAATCCGGATCAATGGCCTGCGTAGCCTTTAGCCTGATTTTCTTTGGATTTTCACTTTCGTCTATAAGCCACAGAGAACAGATTTCGACGCCAGTCACCTTGGCAGTAACCATCACTATCAGCTTTAGGATATCCTCGATATACAGATCAGAAGTGATGGCCCGGCTTATATCCGTGAGTGCCCTTATATACCTATCGTATGTTTCGGGTGCGATTTTTTCCATTGATAAAGTAACCAGCTAAGTAGTTAGGGTTTATTTGTTGAGTCTTCAAGCAGCTTAAACAATAAAGGGCGATTTTTCAATACAAATCAAGGCCAATGGAACTCTCAAGATAAAGTATCCAGTCTTTTCAAAGGCCTACCATGAATGTTGTCAAAAAACCCGTTGGACATTAACAATATGGCATCACAACTCCTTGAACCTCCCACAATCGCATCTAGTAATTGATTGGTGTTCGCAAAGTAAAAGGCCTTGGGGCCTCTTTTTCAAGATCTTTAACTAAGAGTTGGGGGAAAAACCGCTCTGACGGAGGGATTTTTCCATTAATGGGGGCGGTAAGGGCAGAGGAGCCTTGTGGGTAACCTCACTGCCACTCCAGCCCCGGCAATTTGTGCGAACTCCCAGGTTCTTCTCTATCTAATGGCTCAATCCCATCACATACGCCAGATCCAAGTATAGGTTTAGACTACCCAATGCGCTCATATCACTCTTTTGCTTCTCGTTTTCGTACTTGAAAGGAAGAACTCCTTGTGCCATCATTTTTTCACCTCGTTGATGATAGTCTGGTTCTTTAAAACGTATTCTATCTGCTTGATTCGTCAAGCGCAACGAGGTTTAAACTCTTTTTGATAGTGGATCAGGGCGTGCTTTGGCGACTGTCCCTTTGACACACATTGACAAATCCCGTATACTCCGCCTCACTAAAAATGAATTAAGAACAATGATAAGGAATCGAGGTGTAGTGTTAAAAATCACATGAAAGAACAAGGAGAAGAATATGAAAGAGGTAGTCATCGTCAGTACGGCCCGAACCCCTATAGGGGCCTTTAATGGGGCTATAGGGAAGATATCCGCAACCAAACTCGGCGCTATCGTCATTGAGGAAGCAGTCAAACGAGCGGGAATTGATAGAAAGGATGTGAATGAAGTAATGATGGGAATGGTTCTTCCGTGCGGGTATGGACAGAATCCGGCCAAGCAGGCCGCGGTTCAGGCGGGTATGCCCTGGGAAGCGGAGTGTATTACCGTGAATAAGGTCTGTGGATCTTCCTTGAAGACGGTGATGCTTGCGGCCCAGGCCATTCAAGTCGGGGACGCCGATGTGGTGGTCGCCGGCGGAATGGAGAGCATGAGCCTGGCCCCATATTATCTGAATAAGGCTCGGACCGGTTACCGAATGGGTCCTGGAACTCTTGAAGACCACATGGTTCATGACGGTCTTTGGGATATTGTCAATGATTTTCACATGGGCATTTCAAACGAATTATGCTCGGAAAAGTATGATATCAGCAGAGAGGACCAGGACAGATTTGCGGCCGAGTCATACCGCAGAGCCCTGGATGCCATCCAGTCCGGGCGATTCAAGGATGAGATTGTCCCTGTCGAGATTCCCCAGCGCAAAGGGGACCCGATTCTTTTTGACCAGGATGAATGCCCCAGGGAAACAAGCTATGAGATCATGGCAAAGATGCCTGGTGCGTTCAAGAAAGACGGCAAAGGAACAGCGGGCAATGCGTCCATCATCAGCGACGGTGCTGCAGCGGTTGTGGTCATGTCCAGGGATAAGGCCGAGGAAATGGGGTGTGAAATACTCGCCACAGTCGGGGCCCAGGCCTCCTATGGGATAGATATGAAGTATGTGTTGGTCGCTCCTATCTTGGCGATTCCGAAATGTCTGGCAAAGGAAGGGATCTCTCTGGATGATGTGGATCTTATCGAGGTCAATGAGGCCTTTAGCGGATCTTCAGTTGCCATATTGCGAGAACTCAATCTGGACCCTGAAAAGGTGAATGTGAACGGCGGCGCCGTTGCCCTGGGCCATCCTATCGGTGCGAGCGGTTGCAGGGTACTGATCACATTACTCCATGAGATGATCAGAAGGGATAAGAAGACAGGCCTGGCCACCTTATGTCTCGGTGGTGGTGAAGCGGTGGCAATGGTCGTCAAACGGTAGATTTTCGTTTTAGGATGGAGGGGATCCCTCACCGGGGGGTCCCTCTTTATATACAAGGCCTTTCATGCGGTCTTCTGCGATTAAAGAGACTCTGTTTCAGTCTCGTGGACCGTTTCTATGACTCTCCCAAAGGCTTCTGCCGAGGGGGATAAGGGCTCGTCCTGAAGGTGGACGATGACCCGTCTGATCGCTGGGGGCCCTTCGATAATGCGGATGCTCCTGAGCTTTCCTTCTCCCGACTCCTTCCCGCCAGGGTTATCACACGCCATCCAAAACCTGAACTCACAACCAAATGTGCTTGTGGCTTTCAATACCGTAGAACATGACCCCAAGAATCCGGACACAGTGAGTGACATTCTCATATAACGCTTTCCACGGATTCTTTGCTGTTGACTCGCCGTCCTGTATTCATTACCATTGTGGAGTTTGAGCTGGCCGCTCAACGATGCATAACGGCCCTACCTTTTTTGCTCACAGTAATGCTTTCTTTAGAACAGTTGTTTTGGTGTGGATCGCGTAACCAAGAACAGGGGAATATCCATCTAAACCCTAACCTATTAGATATGAGGAGGTAACACATGGAAAGGCGAGATTTTCTCAGACTGGGATTGGCAGGGGTCGGCACCATGGCCCTGGCCGACAATGCGTGGGCTCTTAAGTACTATCCCAGGCCCTCTGACAAGAAATGTTCCGTGCTCTACGGGACCTGGTGCGGAAGCTCCCGCGACGCCGCAGTATGGATCTCTGAGGGGATGGGAGGGATCGCCGATGTCTTTGATGCACGTGAAAACCCTGATCTCAAGGGATTTGATCACATCGTCATCGGTGGCTCCATTCGAAGCATGGTCACTCCCAAAGAGTTGCAGGATTACATCACAAAGAACAAGGGATGGCTCCAACCCAAGGTTCGGGGCCTGTTTGCCGTATGCGGCAATGGGGAACGCCCGGTCGGACCGGAACAAACCACCATGCTTATTGATAACCATTTGGCCAAACTGTGTGAGGTCGGCAATATCCCGTCAAGGGTGTTTAACGGCAGAATCACAAAATCATTGATGGAGCCTGAGGTAGCCAAAATGATGGAGGAAATGTATCCCAATATGATGGGCAAGCCTTTGGAGGACTACGACCTTCTCAAACGCACTGATTGTATGGCCTTCGGCAAAGAAGTCCTGAACAGCATAACCCCTTAAGTTGCATAAAGAACATGACAAGGGTCTGCTAAAAGCAATAATTGAAACAGTGTTTTGGTGATCAGCAGCTCTCTTAGGAATCGACATAGAGTGAATTGCAGAAAGCCGAGAAGTTTGTTGTGTTCTTTACCTGTCAGGAAAATCGAGGTAAAGTCTCAAAAAAGACAATTGCCTTTGAGGCGCTGCCGGGAAGTCTTTTGGCAGCGCCTTGCCTAAAATCGCCCCCTTTCTACCGTAAAAACTTCAATCTATATACTTTCCCGTCTTTCAGGAATTCTCGATCCCTTGGGATTCTTTGTTTGACTTGAGCGACAAAACAATCATACTATAATGGCATAAGATTCCTCTTTCATCGGCCATGATTGCAATGGCGCTTCAGAGGATACTGAACTGATGATCCCTACTACTGAGCAGTGTCTTGAGTTCATGACTCAATATGAAATGTTGGAGAACATTAAAGGCCATTCCATCATGGTGGAGAAGATCGCCCGTGTCATTGCGTACCACCTCAACGGGTCGGGTTCTTTTCACCTTTCTCTGGAAAGAATCTCGGCGGGAGCCCTTTTGCACGATATCGGAAAGACGCGTGGCCTCAATGAGGGGGAAACCTATACTCGAACCCATGCGGATATGGGAAAGACCATTTGCCTGGAAAACAACTTGGATGAGATCGCCGACATTGTAAGGGAGCATTTACGTCTGGAGAATTTTGACCCTGATGAGGACATCAATGAAAGAGAAATCGTCTACTACGCGGACAAACGGGTCACCCATGAAAGGATCGTCGATTTGGAGGAACGGGCGGAATATCTTCTCGATCATTACGCCAAAGAGGATGAAATTCGCGCCAAGATGATCAAAAAGAATATGGCCTTATGCGCCAGAGTCGAAAAAAAATTGTTCGCGCATCTTCCCTTTGAACCCCATGAAATGGCTTCAATGATCAATAAAATGGACAAGTGATCATTGATCAACCCCCTCGTCACTTGTTCCCGTAGGCATTCCTGTGGATACGATCAAAAGGAAGGTCTTTTTTTTTATGCCCCGGCTTCTGCTCATCAGGGTATCCCACGGCTACGATGGATTCGACCTCAAGGTGTTCAGGGAGGAGAAGCAGTTGGGAGACATATCCTCCGGCGGTCTGCTCGTCATTGTGCATTCTCTCTCTAATCTGTATCCAACAGCTTCCAAGACCAAGGGATTCAGCGGCCAGATGAATGAAGATGGATGCGATGGAGCAGTCTTCCACCCATACATCACATTTGACAGGATCCCCGCAGACCACAATGCCAAGGGGAGCCCCCTTGAGGAATGTGGAACCATGGGGCTTTGATTGTGAGAGTTTTACCAGACAATCCCGATCATTGACCACGATGAATTCCCAGGGATTGCGACTCATGGAGGATGGAGAGCGCAATGCGACTTCAACCAGTGTCTCTATCTTTTTCTCCTCAACCTGTTGGTCTTTAAACTTCCTGATACTTCTTCGTTTTTCAATAAGCGACAAGAACATGACAACTCTCCTCAGGTGACAGCTTCTCTCTATTCATACTTGGAATCCCTCCAAATAGTCAACCCACCCTAGATACTCCCAAATGGCATGCCAATGGCAATTTGTGGTCCTCCGGTCAATGAATACCCTAATTATAAAACCTTTCAAAAACTGGGAGGGTCATGGTGTCTTTTCGGAGTGACTGTTGGGAGGCCTTCATTATTTCAGAATGTTAGAGAATGGGGGACCCCCTGGCCGCGAGCGAAAGCGAGAGGAACAGTGGAGGGGGGAGGGTTCACCCGGCTCTAACATCCTGAAATGACCAGGCCGTGAGACTCGGAACCGGAGAAAAAATATCATGACCCATACGCTTTAGCATTAGCCTTGAATACATGCTTCTTTCAATCGTGCTCATTAACCGGAAGAACCCAATTTGTTGAGTTTTCAATGAGTCTTGACTAGGCTAGTCTCAACTCGATAGATTCTTCACGCCAGTGAGGCTCATCACGCGGAGCGTGAGGCATCTTCTAGGATCAAGCTAATCGGCTTGAATCAGCCACCGCAGAACGGTTGGGTCCTACAGTATCAAACCATATTGAACCCTAGCTCATAAACAAAGATCTGGACAAGTGTATTGCCCAAAGACTAATTTAGGCTGTGTTACCGCAGTTGATCTTTTTGAAGAAGAAACAGTGACAATGACTATCCTTATCCCTAAGCAGGGAGAATTTCAATGAATTTGTTGTTTGACGCAATGACTTTAGGCGCCTGCCTGGCAGGCCTCTGGATCGGTGCCGATTGGGTAGTGGAGAGTTCAGTCCGCACCGCCAAAAAAATCGGAATTTCCCAACTGATCATCGGCCTGACCATCGTATCATTAGGGACCTCGGCCCCAGAGTTTGCCGTTTCCGCTCTAGCGGCCCTAAAAGGGCATGGCAACATCTCAGCTGGTAACGTGGTTGGATCGAACATTTTTAACTTAGGGTTTATCTTGGGCGGGGTCGCGATAGTCCGCCCGATCAGCACATCTAGCACCATCGTCAAGCGGGACGGAAGCGTGCTGGTTTTTACCACCTTTTTGCTGTTGCTGCTTTTCATGGATCTGTCCCTCACATTTTGGGAAGGTATGCTTTTGATATGCCTCCTGGTGGCCTACATTTTATACCTGTTTTATTCCCGGCAAACGGTCAGTGAAGAGATATCCGCCGGATCTT
>Ga0315553_10002283_pt1 | contig 15437 bp, 13 predicted proteins | sample SalMarSW160140MG_FD_203099 | JGI IMG/M metagenome (GOLD analysis project Ga0315553, IMG submission 203099) | Salt marsh sediment microbial communities from the Plum Island Ecosystem LTER, Massachusetts, United States - Salt Marsh Sediment SW1601-40 ... | reverse complement strand
GGATTATTGAAGGATTTGATATTTCAAATATCGAAGGAACAGATGCAACCGGTTCTATGGTTTATTTTCTCGAAGGGCGTCCGTATACTAAATATTACCGGCACTTCAAAATTCGCACAAAATCTACTCCCGACGATGTAGCAATGATGAAAGAAGTGATAAATCGAAGATATACAATGTTAATTGAGAACAATTTATCATTACCTGATTTAATTCTTGTTGATGGGGGAAAGGGGCAACTTAATGCGGGATATTCTGTTTTAAAAGAACTCGGTATTGAAGGCATTCCAATCATTGGATTAGCTAAAAAATTTGAAGAGATTTTTGTTCCTAACGAGAAGAATCCTATAATTCTACCTAAAAATTCTAATCTCCTTAAAATTTTTCAGAGAGTTAGAGATGAAGCTCACCGCTTCGCTGTCAAACTCCACAAAAAGCAACGGGAGAATCGCGTGAAAAGATCGGTTTTAGACGATATCAAAGGGATAGGACCTGCGACTAGAAATAAGCTACTTAAAAAATTTGGAAGCGTGAACAATATCAAGCAAGCTCCGCTTGAAGATATCGCTGAAATAGTTGGTAAAAAGTTAGCTGATGTTATTTTAAAGGAATTAAATAATTAATTTTTAATAAAATACTTAAGGTTGATTCTCAATTACTATTTTTATTAGTTCTGTCGTTGTTTCACAGAAGATCCGCGCTAAAGAATCAACTTTTGCCTCGCAAATAACTCTAATTAGTGGCTCTGTATTTGACGGGTGGATTAGAACAAACGACTCTTTTTCTTTACCAAACCTTAGATCATTCCCATATTGATTGACTTCTTCGCCTTCGCTAATCAATTCTTGTTTAACTCCAGATATAATTGCTTTGACATCTTTAGGATTTACGCTAATTTGTTTTCGATGGGAAAAGAACTTTGGAAGTCGAGAGACAAGTTTCGATATGCTCTCTTCTGTTTCAACCATGATTTCAATAATTTTAGCTGCTGCAAAAAGACCGTCCCTAGTATTGTTAAAATCAGGAAATATAACTCCACCACAGGAGCCTTCTCCGCCAAAAATATATCGGTTCATTGAAGATTTCGTTTGTTCATTCAAGAGATTATGCATTTTTTCAACCAAAAATATCTCTCCAATTTGGGTTCTTATTACTTGTGCATTATATTTCTCAGCTATAACTTCAAACATGAGCGAAGAAGCTAAATTTGTAACAAATATGAACTCTTTAGCTTGGTTAATATTATTCTTTAGAAAATATTCAGTTATAAGTGCTAATCCAATATCTTCAGGGTAACAAACCCCATTTTCACCTATAATCGCAAGTCGATCTGCATCGGAATCGTGGGCGAAACCTACGTCAAATTTACCTTGCCACACTTCCATAATTATATCTTTTAGGTTTTTAGATATTGGTTCAATCTCTCTCGGAAAAGTATCGTTTACAAGTAGATCGTTATTGATAATCTTAACTTCACACCCCAGACCAGCAAGAATTTGAGGTGTAGCACATTTTCCTGCTCCTGCTCCTGTATCAAGGACTACTCTAAGAGAATTATCTTTTGTAATATTGTTTATATTTATATGATTATAAAGCGTTTTAATATAATTCGGAATTGGGTTAATGAATCTAACATTTCTCTTTATTGCCTTGCTATTCGTGTTATAATTTCCGAAATTAATATTCTTTAAAGAACGAGAGATCACTTCTAGATCACTATTATGTAAATAAGTAATCGATGATAAAAGTTTAAGACCGTTCCATTCACTTGAATTATGAGATCCTGTAATTATAATTCCAGCGGGTATATTAAACAGGTTTTTAGTATGAATGATAATTGGCGTTGGACATATTCCTACATTGATTACCTTAAATCCCGTCGCAACTAATCCTTCGACTATGCCCTTTTCGATAAACTTACCACTTGGTCTTGTGTCGCGTCCCACGATGACTTCTCTATTTTCACTATCAACCCCCTTGCCAAACGAAATAGCAATTTTCTTTGCGATTTCAAAGTTTAAATCCTTTCCAAATATCCCTCGGATTCCACTAAAAGTGAAAATTAAGCCATTTCTTTCCATGATTTATCGTGGATTGAAAACTTTTATAAGATTAATGGGTTCCCTTCCAATTTATATTTAACCAGCGTTAAAGCTCCCATTATGCCTATTTTGTCTAAATTTTTGGTTACTTTAAGTTGAGGTGGAGTATTAATAGTAAATAAGATAGGTTCTGTTTTGAATTGTTCAATCAGGGGTGGTAGAATTAAATCACTATCTTTCATCATAGCTCCTCCAAAATATATTGAAGCACAGTCATAAAAATTGTTCACTAAACCAACCCCCACCTTAGTATAAAAGATGCATTGATCGACTATACTCTTGGAAAATTTATCTCCTCCTTTTGCTGCTTGAAACAGTTCTTTTGCAGTGATTTTTGTTTCATCGTTATCAACCATAAACATCAAAATTTTCGAACTGAAACTGGATGTTTTAATTGCTTCTAAAGCCCTGTTTCTAACTCCAGTACCAGAACTATATACTTCCCAACAACCAAACGCACCACAATTACATTGGAATATGCTCTGGTGATTTACAATTCCATGCCCAATTTCTGCAGCATTACCCTCCTTACCGAGAAGTAGACGTCCGTTACAAATAACTCCGCCCCCAATTCCTGTTGACATCGTAATATAAACTATATTATCTTTTTCATCGTCACTTGCTTCAAAATAATGAATTGCTAAAATTGAAGCGTTACAATCGTTAATCAGATAAATAGGAACGTCCAAAAATTTTTCTTGGATTGGTTTTTTTAGTGGAATTTCCTTAAAACCCAAGTTCGCATTATTGAAAACTTCCCCACTTTCTATATTTATCGGCCCAGCGGAAGCTAAACCAATTCCTAAGATTTGGTCCTTCTCAATATTATTATCAATCAGTAGTTGAGTGATTAAGGAGATTATTGCATTACTGATCGAATATTCATTTATCTTTGGAGTCTGAATCGTCTTAATCATAATTGCCTCTTTTGTTAATTCAATAGGACATATAGCAACTCGAATCCAAGTACCTCCAATATCTGCTCCAATAATAAATTCTTTTTTACTCATCGTCACTGCCGTTAGAAATATGAATATATACAAAAACTAATAATAATTTATCTCTATATTATCGTTATTAATTAGATTTCTTAAAATTTTTACGATCTCTCTTTTTCTATCTTCATCAATTGCATAAACAAAGTATTCAGAGGGAATTCTGGCAATTGAATACAACTGAACCATATCAGGTTCAATCTTAGCTATTAACTCTGCTAGTTGCTTAATATTTTCGGGATTATTGTTAGAATGAAAATTTTTATTGTAAGAATTAGAAATTAGGCATTGGATTGCTAATTTCTTATCTGGCATATCTTTTCTTAACTTCATTAAAGATTCAACGATTCTTTTTGTATCAGGACAGTCAGTATGTGGTCTATTTGTCTGTTTTAAATCTTCATCGGTTGCAGCGTCTAATTTTGCCAGCACAAGATCAAAATGCTTTACTCTATCGCGAATCTCATCAATATATAGGGTGCTGGAATTAGTAAAAAGCGTAAGTAGAGGTGGTGTCCCTGTCCATTTCAATTCATTTCTAACATCAAAAGCTATTTTGTAGAAATCTAATAAATTATCATTTAAACTGGGTTCTCCATTATAACCGAAAGTTATTGAGTCTAAATGCGGAACATATTTTAATATATCTTTAAGTTCCTTTCTAAAATTTGACGAAGGAGGGGCAATAATCCTATATTCTGGGGAAACTACGTGATATGTCGGACCGATTTCACAATATACACAATTATAGGAGCACAATTTATAATTAGGTAAGATATCTACCCCGAGTGAGACCCCTAATCTTCTCGAATTAAACGGACCATAAGTATATTCTCTTGGCATATTCCTTGTATCGCTATAAATAATTACTAATGAAATTCTCTATAGCTTGATTAACCTCGTTTGGCTTTTCGAGCATAACCATGTGTCCAGCTTTGTTGATTATGTGGAGCGCTGAATTTTTGATTTTATCGTGAGAAAATTCCGAGTATTTAACAGGAGTTAATTGGTCCTGTTTCCCAACGATTATTAAACATGGAATTTCTATAGTATTTAGTTTGCTTAGAACGTCAAAACCATCGCAAATTTTAAAATCTTTATAAGTGACTTCCGGGCCGATTTTCGATGTTTCTTGAATATAGAGTTCTATTATTTCTTTTGAAGTCGTGCGATAGAATGCACCAACTGGTAGAAAATTCAAAAATTGGCGATAATTATTTTTTAAAGAATTCAGTATGAAAGGAGCAACTCTTAATTTTCCGCCTGTGCTGCATAGGATCAAACCTGAAACTTCCTTAGGATATGTAAAATAATATTGTAGGCCAATTGCGCCTCCTAAAGAATGACCGCACAAAATTACACTCTTATAATTTAAAGAATTAATTAACTGGTGAACTACATCGACATACAAGTTGAGCGATAAATCTGAAAAATTGTCTGATTTATCATGAGAGGGTAAATCCAATGCGACTATATCATAGTCAATATCTAAATGTAACTGATTTTTCCAGGTAGTTGAGTTTCCTCCCGATCCGTGAATAAATATAAGAGCTTTAGATTTTCCCGATTCCCTTACAATGTAAAAGATCTTCTTATTTTCAAATTCTAAATACATACTTATCAATCAAAAACAAAATAATTGATGTTACATAATAAAAAGAAATGGTGGTTAAATTAGATTTATCAAATTACTAATCGTTGATAAAAAAATCAAGATGAAAAAATATTATATTGAATTATTTTTGGAACTCAAAATCTCGATGCTGCATTTCCAACAACCGCTTGTACTTGCCATTTAATTCGAGTAAAGATTCGTGGGTTCCCTGTTCTATTATACCTTTTTTATCTGCGCTTAGTACAATTATGTGGTCTGCATTTTTTATTGTAGAGAGTCTATGTGCGATAATTATTGTTGTTCTACCCTTTCGAGCTTTATCTAAAGCATCTTGGATCAATGTTTCAGTATAAGGATCCACGGAAGAGGTTGCTTCGTCGAGAATTAAAATCTTAGGATCCTTTATTAAAGCTCGAGCAAAAGCTATTAATTGACGCTGTCCAATTGATATATTAGAAGCATTTTCTTTAAGTTTCGTATCGTACTTCTTATGTAATGCTTCAATGAAATTGTGCAAACCGAGAAATTTCGATACCTCAATCATTTTGTTTTCTATTTCTGGTGTAGGATTATCGAATGCATAAAGTAAATTTTCTCTTATTGTCCCTGTAAATAGAAACGCATCTTGTGGTACTAAGCCAATCAAGTTTCGAAGATCTTTCTTAGTGATCTCCCTGATATCGATATTGTCAAGAGTTATTTCTCCACTGGTTACATCATAAAATCGAGAAATCAATTTGGTTATAGTTGTTTTGCCAGCACCCGTTTCTCCTACGATAGCCATAGTTTTACCTGAAGGAATATCTAAATCTAAATTCTTTAGCACATAACCCTTTGATTGTTCGTGCTGAATTATCCTCTTCTCTTCATCTAATGCTTCCCTAACTATTTTGGGAATTTGCTCGTATACTTCTTTTTTAATTTTGACTGTTGCTAGAGTTCTAAGCATGGATTGAGGCGACATTTGTGGCATAGCTCCACCCATCATTCCACCACCTTCACCCATTTCACTACTTGAAGATGGAATTGCAGGTTTACTTTTCAAATTCTTCTCAAGAAATTTGGTCATTTTTAAGATTGCTTCAGGGGGTAGAGCTGGAATTGGAGAAGGTTCTTCTTGATTAGCATTCAAATCACCTTGTTTAAAAGAAGTCTGCAACTCCGGATGATTGTTAGCATTCTCCGTGCCGGGGACAGCGTAATTAAATTCGGCTAAAATAGTATCAATTAGTTTTGGAGCTTCAGAAGGATTTTGATTCATGAGACTCATAAATAATTGCTGTCTAATATTTTGAGGCATGAGCATGACATTCTTCATCATAAAAGAAGAATATGGCTCTGGAAGTGCCTTCATAAAATCCATTGCACGCTTCATCATCTGTCTCATCATTGGGTTATCCGGTAAACCTGGAAGTCCTGATTGTTCCGGGGGTCTCATATCCTTTGGTTCAATTTGAGCTGACTCTGATTTTAAATTGATGTTTTTCCCATTTTCTAATGTATAACCAAAATTCACAGAATCAAATTTAATCTCACCAAGGATATTTTCAAGGCGTTTAGGGTTTTCAGTATCGGGAATTTCGACTTTTTCTTCGAGAAGCGTATATATTCTGTCGCTCGCTGCTAGTGCTGACGCGATCATTTCTTGAATTTGCATTAATGACATAAAAGGTCTAAAGAATTGACCCAAAATGCTAATGAATGCGCTTAAAACACCTACAGAAACTTTAATACCAAAAACAGAAACATTTCCTAGGACTGCGAAACCTCCAGCTACTAATATACCAGCGGTTATCACCGTTGTTACAAGATTAATTAAAGGAAAAATAGTAGCCATAAATCTCCTTATTTTTATCATTGCGTTATAATTAGCAGTATTTGCTTTATCGAATTCTGTAGAGGCTTTTTTTTCTTGTCCATATGCTTGAACAACCTTCGCTCCTGCGATATTCTCCTGGATTGAGGAGGTTACCTTACCAATTGTTTTTCTTGATTCCTTAAAAAGCCCCATTGCTACCTTCCTAAATAAATACGTGAATAGAAAGAAAACCGGAAAAATTACTAAAGAAAGTAGAGCTAGATAGGGATTGAGGAAAAACATTACGAAGATTGTAAGAACCAAACTAACAACACTCGTTATAATTGATACAAACTGACCTCCAACTAATTGATTTAGCTGAGTCACATCGTTGGTTGTTATAGACATTATATCTCCCGATGACCGTTTGTCAAAATAACTCAAAGACATATCTTGAAGTTTATAAAATAGGTCATTTCTAACTTCAAAAGTTATTTTTTGCGATATTTTCCCCATACCATACATAGCAAAGTATGTAGTAATCGCCATGAATACAAGTAAAGAGAAGTAGACGGTACTCATAAAAATAATATACGCACTATCTTTTGCTAGAATACCGTAGTCTACTATATTTGCTGAAATAATCGGACTTATTGATGAAACAAGTGTTCCGATTAGTAACAAGATTAGTAAGATTACAAATTTCCACTTATAACGACCCAAATACGAAAAAAGCCATTTCCATAACTCGCGTCGGGGGTGTTCTAATTTAGATTTTCCACTACCCATCATTGGCGGCCCATGACGCATGCCAACGCTTGGTTGAATAATTTCATTTTCTTCTTTTTTATCTTCCCGATTATTGCTCATCATATTCTCCTCCCTTCGATTTTTGTTTTTGATACAACGTCTCAAATATTTGTTTATATAACACATTCGATTTTACTAAATCTTCGTGATTGCCTAATCCAACCACACGACCTCTATCTAAGATTAATATTAAGTCCGCGTTACGAATTGTTGATATACGCTGGGTTATAATTATGGTTGTTGTTTCTTTCATTATTCTCATTAGAGCTTCTTGAATCTTAAATTCCGTTTCTACATCAACCGAACTAGTTGAGTCATCAAAAATCAGGATCTTAGGTTTCACAATTAGAGCCCGGGCAATAGATAATCGTTGTTTCTGTCCTCCTGACAATCTAGTTCCTCTTTCTCCTACTAATGAATTATAGCCGTTTGGTAAACCCATAATAAAATCGTGTAGTTCTGCAATTTTAGCGGCTTCTACGATGTCCTCATATTTTGCATCTTCCTTACCATACGCAATATTATCTGCAATACTTTTATTAAATAAGTAAGTTTCTTGGGAGACTAATCCAATGTTTCTTCGTAAATCTTTCAGTACATATTTATCTATGCTAACACCATCGATAATAATAGAGCCCTCATTGATTTCGTAAAACCGTGGGATCAAGTTTATAATTGTTGATTTACCTGAGCCGGTTGTTCCTAGTATTGCTAACTTCTTTCCTTCCGGGATTTTAAAGGATACATCCTTTAATATTCTATGTTCGGAGGTGTAACCAAAAGAAACATTTTCAAAAACAATTTCACCCTTCATTGATTCTATTGATATTGCGTCAGGAGAATCCTCAATTTCTGGTGCAGAATCAAGAATCTCCCTCACGCGCGTAAGTGCAGCATCAGCTTGCACATAAACTAACATTATTTGTCCTAACATCACTAAGGGGAACCCAAGTGAAGCTATATATGATATCAATGTTATGATTACATTTAATGCCATTTTACCCTCAATATACCACAATCCACCTAGGAAAAAAGTAAGAATTATCATGAAACCTATTACTACATATACAAGAGGCATATATAAGGAGTTAAATTTAACGGAATCAACACTAGCTTTGTAGAATCTTGTATTACTTTCTTGGAACTTATGCATTTCTTTATCTTGTGTGCTAAACATCCTAACAACCTCCGCTCCAACGATGTTTTCTCTTATTGTATTAGTTAAATCGCCAAAACTTTCGCGAGTTTCCAGAAAAATCGGCTTTAGCTTTTTCGCGATGAAATAAGATACAGTTAGAGACCCTCCAAATGCAATTATTAAAAATATCGATAGTTCGAAACTAAAAAAGAGAAAACCTACCAATACGCCTCCCAATTGAAGAATAGATTGCAATCCCATAATTAATCCCATACCAAAAATCATTTGAGTCTCCTCAATATCGCTTGTAGCTCTTGAAATTAATTGACCCGTTTCTGTCTTATCAAAAAACGAAAAAGATTGGCGATATATTGCATTACTAATATCTGTTCGCAAATGGTATATCGCTCTTGCCGATACTTCGGCACCTTTAAGCCTGCCAGCCCGGTTGGTAAAATATACCAAAAAAGCGAAAACTAACACGAGTAAGAAATTTATTAATAACTCGTTAATATTAACTAATGCTCCAACTAATCTTCCTATAAATATAGGAATAAACGTGTAAAAAATCGTCGATAATATGAGATATAACAATTGGAAAATGAAATCTTTTTTCGATCGTGCCCAATATTTAATTATCATTTGCATTGAATTCATGGATATCCTATACCTCTGTTTGTATATTATTTAATTTCTGTAGTTTAACTTTTTCCTTTCTTATTTTTAATAAAATTTCTTTCACATCTTTTTCCATATAGGTCAAAATATTAATTTTTTCTTTATTAGGAATATCTTTTTGCATTATATACTCAACCGGACTAGACCATACACTAAAAGTCGCATCCTTAAGAAATTTCTCATGGTCAAATTCGATGCTACTTTCCGGGAATCTATATTTAATAAATTCAAAAATTTTTCCAATTTTTTCACGAAGATCTAATAATTTGCTTTCACCTTTATCGGTTAAGAAGTAAAGGTGTTTAGGTCGTCCGGTATCTTTACTTACATCATCTTTTATTGACAGAAAACCTTCTTCTGCTAATTCCTTCATCATTCGATATACTTTCGAATGTGGAATGTTTCCAAACTTCTTCAAATCGTAGTAAGTTAAACCTTCTGGAAAATCTTTTATTGTATTGAACATAAAAAGCGTTTTTAATTCCTCTGAGAATTCTATGAAAAATTTAAACCCTTTAGGCCACATTTTTGTAGAAAACAATAAATAAAGAAATTCTTTTCAAAATGAAATATTATGAAAGGCTAAATAGTCTTTAATTTATAATTTTTTTCATTTTGAAATATTAATATTTTTATGAAATCTTTTTATAATTAATCGCGATTATTTATATTAAAATTATATTTAAAAGATTAAAATGACTGAAGTTTTTATATCAGATACAAAAATGGGTGTTAGTAAGGCTGTAAATGAGATATTTTCGAATTTAATGAAATCCGGACCAATCTTAAAAAGTTCAAAAGAAGTGTATATTAAGGTAAATGGAATCGATTTCAAAAAACATGCCTATACATCACCAGAAGTACTTAAAGAAGTTATTAAATATTTAAGGGATAAAGATGCCAAGATTTTTGTAATGGAGAATTCTACTCAAGCAAACATGACTCGAATTGTATTTGCAATCAACGGCTTTAAAGACGTATGTGATGAAACTGGCGCAAACATAGTATACTTAGACGAAGAGGATACGGAAACTTTTGAATTTAAGGGGAAACCTTCTGCAGAAGATACATCTAAGGGATATAACTTAAAAACTTTTAGATTGCCTAAAACTATCGTTAAAATCATGAAAAATAGGGATTTAATAACTTATATAAATCTTCCTAAACTTAAAACTCATTCAATGGCAGGAGTAACGCTCGGAATAAAAAATCAATGGGGATTTCCACAACATGCTGATCGAGGGAAAGATCATAACTATAATCTACATTCAAAATTAGTAGATGTTTATGAATATATTAAACCAGACATAACGATTATTGATGGAATTGAGGGTACAATTCATGGACATTACCCTCCTACCGCATGGGAAGATCTTCTTGTCATACCATTTAATGTTTTAATTGGTGGAAGAGATACATTAGCCGTTGATGTTGTTGGGGCTAGGATTTTTGGTCTAACATTAGACGATGTTCCTCACCTTAAAATAGCTTATGAACGAGGTTTAGGGGAGGGTGGTTTAAATAAGATTAATGTAATCGGGAAAGATTTGAACGATTATAAAGAGAAATATGATTGGGATTTACTCCAGAAGTTCCCTGAAGATGTAAAAATTATCAAAGGTAAGGAGATGTTGTGTAGAGAGGGCTGTCAAAACAACCCATTGGTGACATTACAAGTATTTGCTTACGACCACAAAGAAAAATTTAAGGGAGGCTGGTTTATCGTCATGGGTAAAGGTCATGACGAGGGTATTGTGGAACAATTGAAGAAAGAAGGATATACTAAAGGTCTTGTAGCAGGATATTGTGCGATTAATGAAGTTGGTGAAAAGCTCAGAACTGAATTTGGTAAAAGGAAAGTATTTTTTTCAGGTGATTGTAACAACCTAGCCGATACAGTAAAGGCTGAACTTAAATTATCTGGGCTAACTGTTTTTGATTTAGTTTCTCTTTCAACTGAGGAGTTAATGTCACTTATTGATTCTGCTAAAGAACATGGGAGTACTGCACTAGTACCATTATAATGCTTAAATTATAGATCATATTAATCTAATGTTAATTATGAGCTTTAATTCAGTAGAGCTATGGTTGTGTTTACTAGCACCTCTCTCTATTATACTATTTTATAAACAATCAAAATATCTTGAGAAGAGAATTAATACACAAATATGATCTCTTAGCTAAAGAATACCATCTTAGAGAAAACTCAGAAATTTATCAAAACCTTTCTATAGAAGTAATGGAAATGCTTACGTTGAGACTTACAATGCTTAGTTTAATGGAATATGTATCGGACGAATCGTTTGAATCAATACCTATAAATTAAATTGTCTATCCTTATGCTCTTCGGGTTCTTCAGAATTTTACAATGAATTTTTATTTTTTCTTAAAGATTATTGAAATTTATTAATTTTTCGATAGGTAAATTATTAAATATCAATTTTGATATTATATTTAAAAAAATCAATTATTTACTCCTAGTGTGAGAAAATTGGAAGAAAACGATGAACCTTTAACCCCCGAAGAAATAGAGAAACAAAAGAAGATCGTTGATGACCTATATAGAAAAGAAAAAGAAGATAGAGAAATCTATTTCAAAAACTTCGAGGAGGAACGAAAAGTTGCTTTTGAAGAGAGTAAAAATCTTATTTCCTCATCAATCTCAGAGAAAAGTTTCATGAGAGAAAAACAAAGAGAACAAGATTTAATAAGAATGGAGATTAAGCCTGAAATCGAAAAAGCTGGTGAAGCGATTGAAAAAACCATAAGTGAAAAAGCTTTTATGAGAGAGAAACAAAGAGAAGAAGATCATATCAGGATCGATCTAAAACCGGATATTAGAGGTGTAGGTGAAGCAATAAGTAAGACTATTGACGATAAGGCTTTTTTAATTGGAAAAAGGAGAGAATCTGACGAACACAGAATGAAGATCAAACCTAACATTGAACAGACAGGAGAGGTAATCAGTAAAAATATTGACGAAAAAGCTTTTTTAATAGAAAAAAAGAAGGAGAGCGCTTCGGTATTGCTAGATTTAAAACCGGACAGACAAACTGCTAGCAGTGCAATTAGTAAATCCATAGAGGAGAAGTCTTTCTTAAGAGAAAAACAAAGAGAAAGCGATCTCAGTAGAATGCAGATCAAACCAGACTTTCTGAAAACGGGTGAAGCAATAAGTAAAACAATTGCCGAAAAAGCTTTTAGAATTGAGAAAAAAAAAGAGACCGAACAAAAAAAAAGGGAAATACATCCAGATATTGAAGGTAAAGGAGAGGCAATAAAAACAACGATTAACGAAAAAGCATTTAGGATTGATATGCAAAAAGATAAAGAACGAAAAATTAAAGAGATGAAACCGGATATCAGCAAAGCCGGAGAATCCATTGCCCAATCTATTGGAACAAAAGCTTTTCTACGCGAAACGCAAAGAGAAAAGGATTATGAGAGAAAAGACTTGAAACCAGATTTTTTAAAAACTGGAGACGCTATTAGCACTACAATAGCTGAAAAAGCTTTTAGAATGGAAAAAAGTCGCGAAATTGACGAAAAAAAACGTGAATTAAAACCTGATATAAAAAAAACCGCAGAAATAATTAGCAAATCTATAGAAGAAAAAGCCTTTTTAAGAGAAAAGCACAGAACCGAGGATTCTAAACGGATGGAAATAAAACCAGACGTAACAAAAGCGAGTCAAGCTATTAAATCTTCAATTGACGAAAAAGCGTTTAGAATTGAGAAGCAAAAAGAGATGGACCTGAAAAGAATGGAATTAAAACCTGACTTTGAGAAATCTAGTGAAGCTATTCAAAAAACAATTGGGGAAAAAGCATTTATTATTGAAAAACAAAAAATACGTGATTCGGAACTAAAGGAACTTAAACCAGATATTAAAGGTATTGGTTCTTTAATCGAAGGTAAAATTGAAAAAATTGAACGGAAGAAAAAGGACGAGAATACTACTTAAAGGTTGAAATCTTCTATACTCTTATCTAAAGCTATAATTGGACATCAAATTTGAATAAAGTATTTAAATTCATATTTTCTAATCTTTTTTTATATTGTAGAATTGAAGGATCTATGTTTCCATTAAAATTTCTTATTACAGATTCGAACTTATAATAAAAATCTTCCATAATTTGATGTAAAATTACTCTCTCTACTTGTAAATTGGTTTTTTTCGAAATTCCGATCACTGATAATCTACCTCTCCTTTCATACAAAATTCGACTCTCTTTAAAATTCACTTCTTGAATTTCATCGTTTATTGATTCAGGTTTAATCTCACTCATAAAAAGATTAAGCGCATTAAGAAAGCCACTTATCAAATCGTCATGAGAAGAAAATTTAGCGTTGCGCGTATATTTTTTGCTAAGCAGTAAAGAACCTGTTATATTGTCTAAGAAGTAAATAGCATGGAAACGATTATCGTCTGAATTAATTCTTTCTATATTAAATCCATAAGTTTTTTCTAAATTTGTATTAATCCATTTGTATGACATCTTTCGACTACTTTCTTACCTAATACTATTCCTACTAAAAAATGAAATCAATTACGATTTAAAATGTAAATATTATCTTAGTGACATCTAAATAGTTTTCTGAGCTAGCAGAAGCTTGATCTAATTACGTTTAATTGAGTAGTATCAATTTAAATATTAGATATACTTTTCAAAAAAAAACTAAAAATTTAAAATAAAATCATTTTATTATTAGACATATACTCTTCTAATCACATTTTAATTTTTGATGAAAATGGGTGCAAATAACAACTACGGAAAACAAAAAAATAAAATTTCGGTTGGTAAAATCTTATCAAGAGAAGATTTCAATTCCACTATTTTCCCAGAAGATGTTAAAGCAGAAATAAACGAAGCTCCTTATTACTTGCTAATTTTCATTTCTCGCGAAGATTCAATAAAAATTAGCTGCTTTCCTACTAATACGAGTGATATAAAAAAAATTCTTATTAAGTTAATTGAGTTCTCGCCCGATCTTGTAAAGGGAATATCGACCGTACTTAACGAACTTAACTTAAGTAAAGACATCCTGCATACTACGGGAATTTGTTATGAGCTGGAAAATTGCTTCTACGAGACCTATCTGTTAGGAGGCACTCTAAAATCGGGGTTCATGTCTATAGACGCTATAAAAGAAAAATTCCTCGCAATTGAGAAAATCGTCAATGTCGTAATAGAAGATATACCAATCCATAACGAGTAGACTTCTCAGAAAATGAGCGATAAAAAAATACCCCCTCCCCCAACCTTACCCCCTTCTTTTGCAGTATCAGATAATTTCTGTCTGTTTCATAAAGGGGAGTTGTCAGAAGATATTTATACTTGTCCTAAGTGTAAAACAATTTATTGCCTAGAATGCGCAAAAAAAGCTCAGGCTGATAGGAAATCGTGTATTAAATGTAAACAGATAATTTTATTATAGGGTTTAAATATGCTCCTCCTCAAGTGAACTAGATTTTATTGAACTCAAACTACGCCACGCCTTCCAAAAAATTAACCACAATATGATAAATATAAATATAGTTGTCGCAAAAGTGTAACCTCCAATAAATAGATCTCCAATAATTAAAAACGGAATACCCGCACTCGCAAATCCTATCAAATAACCATATCCCCAATACCGGTTAACTAAGGCTATTATTACTCCCGGAATCATCGTCGTGAATATAATTGAAAGAAACGCTAAAACCTCAATTGAGCGAGGAGCATCTTGTATGAACGTCATATTTACCCAAGAAGCTACAAAACCAATTATTACGAACGAAAAAGTCCAAACATTTAAACTTAAATCTTTCTCAGCCTTATCTCCTTCGTTTTGATGTGATTTTGTTTTTTTTTTCATCAATGTTACTCTTCTTATCATAATTAAAAAAAATCCTTTAAAGTTGCTAAAGATAATTCTCATTATCAAAAATAATTGACGATTAAATAACTGGAAACTAGGAAAATTTATTCGGAAAAGCGTGAAGCTCAATAAATCTCGACAAAAGTATTAAAATAGTGACAATTCTTTTAAATAAGACTAAAGATATTAGTACTATAAGATAAAAATTTATATGTGTAAAACATATAATAATCGTTGAAGATAAAAATTTAAATGTAAAGCAATACAAATTCACAAAAAATAAAATAGGGATTTTACCTAAAATGACACCTAAAATGACTCCTGCCCCGCCCTGGATTTTTGTCTTTTGGTAGTGTGTAATACACACTCATTTCGCCCTCCTCCCCCTATTTTATTTCTGACCTTATTATTAGGTCTTGGTGGCAGGAGTCTCCCTTTA
>Ga0315553_10002282_pt1 | contig 15448 bp, 13 predicted proteins | sample SalMarSW160140MG_FD_203099 | JGI IMG/M metagenome (GOLD analysis project Ga0315553, IMG submission 203099) | Salt marsh sediment microbial communities from the Plum Island Ecosystem LTER, Massachusetts, United States - Salt Marsh Sediment SW1601-40 ... | reverse complement strand
AATGATGAAACCGTACTGTGCCATGATATCTCCCAAAGCAGATACAATTCCTTCAAGTCCTACAGGATTGTGGACAGTGTATTCAAATTCAAACACAATGATCATGCCAGCATTATCGCTCACAATGAAAGAGATTGTATGAATTCCATTCTCAAGTGTCAGAGTGTCAAGATTGAATACTTCATTTACGAGAACAGTTGCTGCTTCTGAAACAACTGTAACGCCATCTAGCTCTATGATATAGTTAGCAATGCCGCTTCCAGCATCGGATGCACTCACATAGAATTGAGCAGTGCCACTGAGAATTTCCGACATTGAAGGTCCTGACACACTGAGAACTGGTGTAGTATGATCTTCAACGACATATCCAAGGGGGTCAGTTAAGTTACCAACCATTGTTGATTGCCCATATGTGTCGTAGGCGACGATGTAGTAGTCAATCTCTACACCCCAAGGTCGCCCCCAAATCTCAGCAGTGAATAGAATGCCTGCTCGAGTCATTTCAATGGGAATCCAAGTGTCACCATCAACACTGAGATAGAGTGTAACGTTGTCTATCGCTGTATAGTCAGTTACAACAACCGAAACCTCTACAGCTAGATTATAGGTTGGAATTTCAGGATTCTGAATGACATCAGAGATAACTGGTCCTATAACGTCATTGTCAACAGTGATTGTCACATCATCACTATCAGAATTCCCTGCTACATCATAGACAATAGCTTGAATGTTGTGCGTTCCATTCACCAGCAGCCAGCTATCAACATCCAGAACCCACGGTGAAGAGGGTATAGTTCCTAGAAGAGTAGACCCGTCCCAAATCTCGACATAGTCAACTCCACTAGATCCTGCATCAGGATCATCAACAGTTACTTCAATTGAGAACTGATCATCAATTACTTGATCTTCCCAAGGTAGATCGATAACGACTGTTGGATTGACATCATCGCTAGGTGTATAGTGATAATCCAGTCCACTATTATCTTCCCAAGTTAGTAGTCCTCCAGTATCATTTGCCACGACTGCGAACGCAACATCGGTTCCGTACGGTGCAGGTGTGATCCAGGCCTCATACCGAGCTCCTGTATATATCATTTCAACACTATACCAAGATCCATTGTTGAAAGCAAGCATGACCTTGTCGAGTGCAATATCAGTTGCTTGAGCGCTAATTAAGACAGGGTCATAGTACATCGGAGAAGCAGTTTCTCTAGTAACAGAGCTTATCACAGGAGCATGTGTGTCTACGACAAAATGCATGTCATCAAATAAAATGGAAATATTAGATCCTAAAGACGAGTCAGCATTCATTCTGATTTGAGTTAGATTCCATTGTTTTGACCCATAGTAGTCAGTCAAGTCATTCCATGGATTTCTAACTAGGTTTGTCCAGACTCCTGGCTGGTTGAACTCATCCACGAGATAATACACATGGTTAGACTGGTTAGTGAAACCTGAGCCTGCCGAAGCTCCAAGAACATAGTGGAGGAAATCATCACCTGAATCAGTTTCGAATTCCAAACGTATTTCTCCTATAGCATAGCTTTCTCCATTTACGTAATCTAGGCGCCACCAAAAGTCAGTATAATGGTTTGGACTGAGAGGTACAAATTGGCTTCTATATACACTCGTTTCTGGTCCTTCCCAGACTGTGAGATTTGCGGCAAAATCACCAGAGTGCGAATCTGTTGTTATATTTTGATATGGATAGGAGCTTCCCGTTCTATACCAACCAACTATCGAATTCCCTGTACTCCAATACCAGTCTTGCTCAAAGCCGGGATCATAAGCAGGATATGTGATGAGCTTGAAATCATCAACAAACAGATTGAGTGATGAATTTTCCTGACTACCACTGGATGCGTCCCAATACATATCATCGAATACGCCTATTGTCAAATTGAATTCTATTACAAGTTCATATAGGTCAACAGCGAAATGATGCCAAACATCACGCGTCCCAAATCCAGGCGTCATGATATGCTTTTGATAGGTCGAATTTGTATACGAGAAGAAATCAGTATCACTTCCAAGGTGATATATTATCTGACAATAGTAGCTTAGGTTCTCGAAATATATAACAAAATGCGATTGTTGCCCTGTACCACCTCCAGCAACATCTGAATACATCCAATCAAATTCAATCGAACCCTCACCAGGTGCATTTATAGCTAAGCCTTCATAATATCCGATCCATTCCTCAGCAAATGCATAGCTACTTGATGAATGTGACATAGATGCCACAGTTAGATTCATTGACCTTTCTCCATCAGTCTTGAGTGCCGTTGTTGCCATAATGTAACCGGGAGCTTCATTGCTGTAGGACCACATACCAACGCCTTCGAAATCGCTATTTTGAAGGAAATTGTAGGAGGTGGAGTTTCTTAGCTGCGTATTGTCAATAAGCAAGTCCACAAAGTCAGTTTCTCCCTGATCAGATACTGCATAGAAGTAGCACATTCGCACATAGGCAGTAGAAGTTGGAGCGCCAAAGGATTCCGTATATGCTGCGGTGACGTCAATAAATCCATTATTCCAAGAACCAACAGTTCCGTTATCCATGACATATACATAATTTGTGCCATTGCCCGGGTACCAATTACCGTATAAGAGCACATAGTACATATCTCGGTATTGTCCTGAAACGCTATCATGAAGTTGGAAGTAAACATAAAGTCGATTTGACCCTTGCAAAGTGGGCATTGATGCAGCTTTCCAAAAGAAGTCCAATGTTATGCCTTCGTTGATATGAGGCCTATTGGGTTCTGAAGGCATAAATTGGTTGATATATGCCTGAGTGGATTGTTGTTCACCCTTTGCCCTAATAAGTGCTGAATAGCTGTCAGCGTATACATCATCTTGGTATGTAATGTTCTGATATTTGTATGATGTACTATAATACCCCCAATCCGCTGGCTGTCCTAAATTTCCAACCACTTCAAAACTTGGATTTTCAGCCACATTGGTTACTAGATGATCTTCGCCAAACGCTCCAGCAATCTGTAGATCATGAACAGGACGGGGCTCATCACTAGCATTTGTCTTCTCTGAAACATTAGTAATTGGTGCTAGAATTCCAAGCATCGGAGCTATTAGTATAAATGTTGCAAATACAACTAAGACATGAATCCGTCTCATCTTCCATTTCTCCCTACGCGCGCTTCGAACTCACTTATAAAGCATCAAAGCTAGTGGGAAATGGATGCAATAAGCCTTATTTTTGTTGTGACAAGGTGTTTAATCTAACATGTTGTTGACCAAATAGTAAACTAATTACGTAACAACAAAAATCTCACCATCATTGATGATGATTCATCAATCTCTGCAACTCGTGATCTTTCGTGAATACTGCTGTTGAGAATTCAATTTATTGAAGAGGTCATTCTATAGAATCGTATACAATTGTAATTAATGCGTCAGATACCTTCCAGAAGAGAATTGGAGCTAATAGCTTACTAAAGAACTGAGCGGCTGATTTGATTCGTACTAATCTCACAACTATGGTGTCATCAATCATCTGGACCTGTCTGGTTATAACGGGATTCAAGTAATATTCTGCTTGCTCAAGACATTCAAAGTATATTCGAATCTCCATTACTATTCCCCACACTCCTTCCTTAGAAGAATGATATGCTCCTTCTTATTCTTGTTCCTGAATGCTTTATTGAATGTTTTACTCGCAAAAGACAGGTCATATTGAATGCTGTCAAGGAAAACAAAACCTGCAGGTTCAGAGATCTCCTTGATAAGATCATCACCAGGTATCAATTTCTTTCGAATAATGGAGTCACCCATGACAAAGACAGCGTTTGATCCATGCTTGGTGATTCGTGATAGTTGCATGAAACAGTCCTTCATATCAGTCACAAATTCAGCTATTGGTTCCTTCCTGCTTGAGTGGCGTAATCGCGAACCAATCTCCTCCGCTTTCATGTGTTCCCATTTTAGATCTAGGAAGTTCATTCGATACTTGTGATAGAGATAGTAATCATAGGTATTTGGATAGGGGGGAGAAGTCATTATGAAATCCACAGAGTTGCTCTCAATGAAGTCAACGTATCTGGTATCTGCTTCAAAGACTTGGGCTTGACGGTCACTGGCCAATTTATTGAATTTATACATCGCATCGACCATGTTTTGCACTCTTTTCTTGAAAAGAGTGAATGCCTGGAAAGGGGGGATATTCTTCTCTATAGCTGCATAGCGAGTTTCACTCTCTTGGTTTGAAACTGGAACTATAACACTTGAGAATCCAATGTGGAGAAACTCTTTAGTTTCGGGTGAGAGGGGGGACTTATCAATTTGGGACTTAATTATGGATAGTTCATGTAGAACATTCTTCTGGAACCAATGGTCTCGGTTCTTGAAATCAGGGATTGTGTAATCTGATTTTATTTGTGAGTCCTCCTCGATAGAAGACAAGAATGTTTCATCTTCGAGTTCTCTCTGGACATACAGACTAACATGTTTCTCAATCTCACTAACAAGAGCGGAAATTTGAGAGAGTTCCTTTGATGGCAATTTGGTTGTCTTTACCCGGGACATTAGTACACCCAAAGGATGGAGGTCTATTCCAATCGAGGAACGGTCAAGCAATTTTGCTTCAACTAGGGTGGTCCCACTACCACAAAAGGGGTCAAGAACAGTGTCACCAATTTCTGTAAATCGCTTAATGAAGAAATTAGGAATCTGTGGCACAAACTTTGCAGGATAAGGATGAAAACCATGTGTCAAGTAGGAAGTATCACCTGCGTTCATGATAAAGTCCATTGTTTCTTCCTTTACATCCTGAAGCAAAGATTTTCACTCTCTTATTTTGGTGGTTTTCTAAGCACTACAAGATAACTGTGATTTTGGTTTACATAGAAAACCGATGGGTAGCCAAGTAAGACAAGACTTCTCTGGTCATTCTGATCCCATATTATAAGGTCATGATATAAGAATCCAACATCATTCCCGGTGCGTCCAATATCTGAATGCAGATCAATGAATGGAATGCCGGCTTTTGTGTCTCTATGGTCTTTGACAACCCAGATATTGTACCCTCCGGGTTTGGTAACTCTGAATAGATCGGACATGAGGAACTTTATCTCATCGAGATATGTTTCGTATGCGAGGTTACCGAAATCACGTTCGTCCTCCCCATATTGCTTCACTACTGAACGGTTATCGAAAACCAATCTAGATGTCTTATGAGTCGTTTTCCTGTCCTCAATAGAGCGTTGGATAAAGTCCGCATAAGGAGGCGATGTGAAAACAAGCTGCACAGTGTCAGGCTCAACCCATTCGAGTAGATTTCTGCAATCTCCGTGATAGATCTGTACATCACTAGGTCCTTCTAAGGTCTCTTGGCTCAACACTTCATTTGATATATCTACAAACTTCTTGTACAGCTCGATTCCAATTCCCTTTCTACCAATCTCTCTTGCAGCTTGTACTGTTGTGCCAACACCTGAGAATGGATCCAAGACTGTATCTCCCTTTTTGCTGTACATCTTAATTGCTCTCTTTGCTAGAGCTACTGAGAATGTAGCACCATGTTCCAAATGGTGCTGTTCACGGGGAGAACTCACTTCTCTGGACTGCCAAACACTTCGACTCAGTTTTGTCCATTCTTTTGCTGTAAGACCATTGAACACTTCCTTTTTTCCCATTCATTTGTCCTCATAAATTCAGATTCGTTACAGACCTCTCAGAGGCGGTTATATTGTTTTATTGGTTCCTCTTCTTCTGGACCAGCATAATCCTAGAAACGGAATCTCTTCTTGGGATTGATTTGCACCCAACTCCCAATTAACAAGTATGTAAATCTTTTTCATTAGTTATTTTCTCATTGACGCCGAGCTTTATTTAATGGATTTTCTATTAATAGCATACACTGGTTGAAAAAAAACCAGACGAAACAGGTTGAGAGGCGTGACAACCTTTGGATAGCATGAAGATTTACATAGCAGGACCATACTCAGGAGAATCCATTGAACAGATTGAATGTAATGTTCAGAAGGCAATTGATGCAGGTATAGAGATATGGAAAAGGGGGCATTTCCCATTTATTCCTCATTTACTTCATTGGGTTGATTTACGTGCAGGTGAGTTGAACGTTTTAATGGATTGGGCAGATTATATGCTATGGGATGCTCCATGGTTAGATGATTGTGATGCACTTTTCCTACTAGCTGAGTCGAAAGGAGCACTTCTAGAATATCATAGGGCAAAGGAAGAGGGAAAGGTCCTCTTTCATTCAATCGATGAGATACCTACAGTAAAGAGATTCTCAACTTGGGCGAATAAACACACTGACAGTTAGAAGACTCTTGCTTATGCGACTTGTTTGATAAACCACTCAACAATAATGTCCATAGTAATTTCGTATGTTCTCGGATTTGAGAGTTCATGGTCTGCACCATCTACTATAACGAGATCTTTGGGTTCACCCGCAAGTTCGTAGAGTCTTTTCACTCCAGCTAGATCAATACCAATATCTTCACTTCCATGAACAATTAACATTGGACGGGGTGATATCCTTGAGACCTCTGTCATTGGATTGTGCACAGCTGATTCCTCAACCATTCTCTTAAGGAGGCCATTTTGGATTTGAGGGTCCTCAATTCCTCTAATCTGCGTAGGGTCTGTTTCTACGATGTATTCAACTGCAGGGCGAATCATTGGTGATTTAGCAAACCATAACGTATCATATACTGGTGCCCTTAGGCACACCGCATTGATTCGTTTGTCCCTTGCAGCAGCACAGACTGCAACTGCACCACCATAACTTGCACCATAGACACCCACCCACGAATTTGTTGTCATCTCAGATTCAATGAGATGACCAACTGCAACCTCAGCATCCACAATCTCTCCTGTTAAACTGAACAGTCCATCACTCTTTCGAAATCCTCTGAAGTCAAACGTTAAAACTGCAAAACCTGCAGTGGCAAGCTTGGTTGCTAGTCCACTCACTTGATCTGGACCTCCAGGGAGTCCGTGAAACTTGCAAACACCTGGAAAAGGGCCATCTCCTTTCGGAACCACAAAGTTACCTCGAATCGTTTCATCATGCGAAACAAACTCAGTAGGAACTACCTTTACATCGGACAACATTCTCACCCTTCCTTTGAACCGTTAGTCCCATAGCCTTTTCGTTTTTTTTACGCTTCAACTTTATACACTGAATCTTTTAATCGATAGATAGTATATTTGCAAGAGAAGTACTTCGTTGTATCTAAAGGAGTGGTTAGATAATGGTTAAAATAAGCCCCTTTGTTAAACTTCTTAGGGGTGAATACGAATTAACTGTGATTCTCCTGCTTAAACGTCTTGGTGGAAAAGCCAGAGCAGATGAAATTATCAAAGCGGGAATGAAGACTAAAACGCTTCCAGCATTGAATGGTGCGAGAGTAGCAAGTGTACGCAAATTTCTCTTAGATAACGAACTTGTCACAATCGAAAAGGAAGGTAACGAGATTATACATACTCTCACCAAAAGAGGAGTTAAATTAGGGAGTCTTCTAGATTCAATAGCCAATTTCATTGTCAAGGACCTGAAATGGATGCGTTGAAGTCAAAGGGTGTGCTCCTGGTGGTAAATTTACTAGATGTGTAGACCATTAGGAATCTGGATAATTCGAGATTAGAATGAATTTGATAAGCCAGAGAACATTTTAGTCACGACATCACTAGAGATTGATTACATTCCTCATCTATTGTATAATCTGAATTCAGCTAGATGATTTATACAAACAGGCCAGGGAGACATTGAAGATGAAGTTCAAAGAATCACTTCGAAAAGCCCTATTACTTGAGGTCGAGGACATACAGGACAGATATGGGGCAACTTTCGAAGAGGATGGACCACCTGAAGTCGCAATAAAAACGAAAAAAGGAGGTGCTTGGTTATGGGTCAACTCTAAGGCAGATTATTCCGGTGCAACATGGGATCCATCTACTGATCGTTTGAGTGGAGATCCTTATTCTGCTCATGTATACCATGATTGGGTTGGCGATCTCAAGGAGGCTCCCAAAACAATAGCAAGTGTTGATGAACTCAATAGCTGGGCGTTGTTACATACAAGGTACAAACGTCAATATACTGATGTAGGGAGTTGGGGTGTACATTCAGGACGCTGGGTTGATGATATAACTTCTGAGGGGATTGTCAAACTGCGAGTTGAGTCCAAAATGACGTTTCAGGATGTGTCACCAGTATCTGAAACCACTTCACATGAGGTTGACTTGAGTGCCTTTAGTGAACGGTCTCTAGATATACTTCTGAAATTATTGAAGGATGATAATCCATTTGTCCGTGAGATTTCAGCTAAACTTCTGGGAACGCAGAGAGACGTCAAAGCAGTTGGTGCATTAATTGAGACTACCGATGATGAGTCCAGATACGTTCAGGCAATGGCAATTATAGCATTAGGCAAAATTGGTGGAGATGAAGCATTTGGAAGACTCAAAGCAATGCTATTTAATGACAGTCATCACCTCGATTTGATAGTAAAAGCATTGATAGAACTTGGTGAATCCATATTGGATGAGCTCGTTCCCGCTTTTGAGATTGAAAATGAAAGAGTCCCCATGGCTTTTATTAGAATTCTAGAGGGGATTGGCAGCAATAAGGCAATCAGCATATTGCATCAGTACTTGAGCGACGAACGAATCTCTATTCGAGCACGCATAATAAAAGCTCTGGGACAAATTGAAAGCAGTAAATCGATTGATGTCTTAATCAAAGGTCTTGAGGATATAGAACCAGAGGTTCAGCGATTAGCAGCCCAGGCTCTTGGTAAATTGAAAGACAAACGTGTAGTTGAACCACTTGTTAAGGCACTCCTAGCAAATTACAAGTGGGTACGAAGTGATGCCGCTAAATCTCTTGAGGTTCTTGGTTGGCAACCATCCAACTCTGAAGAAAATATATGGTATATCTATGCAAAACAGGAATGGAAGAAACTCGTTGCCCTTGGGGAATCAGCGACTGAAATGATTCTGAGAGCGATGGATGATGATGATCGTTATGTTCGGGGAGAGCTGCTTAGGCCAATTAGTAAAGCTGCTGTGCCCTTCACGGACCCAAGAATAGTTGAATCAATTATCAAAATCTATTCCGATAAAGAAACCATGAGCTATAGACTACGAGATGCAATAAAGGCATTAGGAAATTTACCAATTCTCAATTCAACAGAATTTCTGATATCAAAATATTTGCAGGATGAGGCTGATTCGTTAGGTCTACGTGGCGTCATAGTTGATTCTATCACAGACCATCTAATTTCAGGTTTAGCAGTTGCAGATACATTGATTCACATACTGAAGAAGAAAAAGATAGAGAATCTAACAAAGAGTCAAATCGAAATCGCTCTCGAACTTTTTAATTTAATTCCCATTTCTCACGACCAAATCAAAGTCATAAAACCCTGGTTGGAGTGGATCGATGAACAGAAGTATGATTACAAGTCAAGTACAAAACCAATTATTTCTGGTCTGTTTGATCTTGAATACTTGACACCTGATCTCTCTAATGATGATATTAGAGTACGAGAGAAAGCAATTGGGTTAATTAGCAAAATCAAAATTCCCTCAGTAGCGTTTCCGCTTATCTATGCTCTCGAGGATGATAATCCACTAATCCGTGAGCGAGCTGCTGCTGCTTTGTCCAAACTTGGAGTTGGTCCCTTATCGATTTTACTTACAGCACTATCAAATGAAGAGGCCCATGTCAGAATCGGAGCTGCAGAAGCTTTGGGTGGAATTCGAAATGCACGTGCAGCAAAATATCTATTGAAAGCCCTTAGAGATAAACATAGAGTTGTAAGGCAAAATGCAGCTTGGGCGTTGGGAGAGCTATATCTCGCACGTGAAGAGTATAATGAACTTCGTAAGAAGATAATCCAAGCATTAACCAAGAGGATGAGGACAGATGACTACTTCCCTGTACGTTTCAATGCAGTCTATGCCCTTTCCAGGATTAACGACTCACGAGCCGTTATACCACTCCTTGAAGCAATGGATAATCCAGCAGTAGAGTTCAGATTGAATGCATCTTTTGGATTCATAAAGATGTCACAAGTTCTCAGGAAACCATCCAAACTTCAGTCTAAGATTATAGATAGACTCATCCTTGCACTATCAGATGAGGTGGACCGAGTCCGATACAATGCTGTTGATGCACTCCGGATGTATGGAGGGAAAAAAGCCCTTATTGCTTTAACTGCCTTAAAGAATGATGATGACATCGAGATGCGTCAATTAGTGGAGAGAAGTATAGAGGAAATCACAGAGCTGGGAAAGAAGGAACGACGGTCATGGCAATATAGTGTCCGAACTCACTACGAACTTAGATACCCAGATGTTATAGAGGATTACATTCACCTTCTATGTGACGATGACGAGAGTGTTCAGCTGGAAGCTCAAAAAGCGCTTGGTAGATTTGGACAATTAGCTTTTGACCGTTTGATGGAAATCCTTCAAGACGAAAACGAGGTTTGGTTGAAACGAGAAGGCGCAGCTGGCGCACTGGGAAGAGTAGGTGACAAGAGGGCAGTTAAAATATTGATTAAAACATTGAAGGACGACAATGAGATGGTCAGATGCAACTCAGCATGGGCTCTCGCTGAGCTGAAAGACAAACGTTCATTGAAAGCCTTACTAAAGGCCACGAAGGATAAATTCTGGATGGTCCGCGTTAATGCAGCAGCAGGCGTAGGTAAATTAGGTGGCCAGGCTGCACTTGATGTTCTTCTGGAAATGGTTGATGATGAACGTCCAGAAGTAAGGGTGATAGTGACCAGCTATATTGCTCAGTTCAAGGACTCGCGAGTAATTCCTGCTCTAAGAGAACGGCTGAATGATGAGAGTGAAGAGGTTCGGAAAATGGCAGAACAGTGGCTTGGCCATCTGGAAAAGAAAGAATCATAGGAAATAGAATCACTATCAAATGCTTGAAATGGACGCATTGAGAATCGTAGAGTAGGAAGAGAGTTGTCATCTGCAAAAGTAAGTGGATAATGAAGAAAAAAGGGAGATGCTCCATTACGGAATCAATGACATCTTGCTCCAAGATTGCGTTTATTGGGATTCTCTCTCAAGCAACTCATCCGGTATATTCTCTAAGAGGCTCTTTAATTTCAAGATGTACTTTTGAAAAGACCCTGATCCCGTTGGGGTGATTTCAACGATAATTAATGGTCGCCAAGATATAATTCGACGGTTTTTCACAAATCCGGCCTCTTCTAGTTTTCTAAGGTGATGATCGAGATTCCCCGGAGTAAGCCCTAATAATTTTGTAAGTTCAAGAAAGCCAACTCGCCTCTTCAAGAAGAGGAGGTATATTATAGAGAAGCGAGGCTGCGACTGAAAGACCTTTTCCTCTTCAGTTAGTATCAGAGGTTCTTTCAGAGTGATTCCCACCTACGTTGGTCCTAATTCGAGCTCTGCAGAGTTGCATTAGCTATTTGATGCATGAAAAGACCTCCTACGATGAAACACATCGAGAAGGCAATAAGCGCTAGATATCCGGATAGAACGAGGTCCGTTATGATCAGTAGGGGTAGTGACACTAGTCCTAACATGATTCCAAGGTATAAAATAACCCTCTCTTGGATATGCGAGGCAGTCAATCTAAGAACGAGATAAGACAAGAGACAGGCAATACTTGCAGCCCAGAGTAATGACACCATTCTGAAAGGGTCCGGAACAAAGTTCAGGAGCGTAAAACTCACAAACCAAATGATGGCAATTATTGGCCCGTGGCTAGCTCCATTTGATTCTTGGTCAGTCTTCTGTCTCATCGTTCGCCAGGCATTAAAAAACAGCGAAGCAACAAGGCCCCAGCAGAGCAGGACTGTTATAATACTCGCAATAAGAAGTAGGAGAGTAGCATCCAAACCCGTGGACAAGGCGAGGATTTGTATATTGATATCAATGAATACACCTAGAGGAAATATTATGCCTATGATAATTAGTGCTCTTCCCCAAGCTCGCTGAAAGAGATACTCTTCGTAGCGTTCAACAACGCTCAATGCCTCGAGTACCTTGTCGATTGTTTCCAATACGAATCACTCCTATCTATATTAGCCATCATACAGGGATAAATGATGACCCTGTTCTGTACTACAGAATTGTTTCATGTTTTATTTAGACTTGCGTCTTTATTATTACTATGACAGATCTTTCGACTATAGCAATAGACGTAGAAAATGTATCAAAAGGATACAATGAAACAGTTGTGTTACGTAGTGTTTCTCTCACGATCAGAAGGGGTGAGTTCTATATCCTGATGGGACCAAATGGATCAGGTAAGAGCACTCTCATGTCAATTATCGCTGGTACGAATCATTTCGACTCTGGTTCAGTCAAGATTCTTGGTGATGATATTCTTGAGAAGAAACTACTAGCCAGACAACACATTGGGTATGTACCTCAGGAGAACTACTGTTCAGCGTTCCTGACTGGAAGAGAGAACCTCAGGTATTTTGCCAGACTATTAGGACTTACAGGTTCGGATTCGAAGAAGCTCATTGACCATCTCCTAGAGATGATGGAACTGACTGATGCTGCTGATAAGAGGGTTGCAGAATACAGTGGTGGGATGAGAAAGAAACTCGAAGTTGCCACTGCATTGTTAGGAGATGCTGAAATATTATTACTTGATGAGCCTACAACAGGTCTTGACCCTGGAGTGAGGAAGGAATTTCTCAAACTACTCTGCCGCATAAACAGGCAGGGAACCACAATCCTACTTGTCACACACATTGGTGAAGATGCTGAGATGGCATCACGAATTGGATTCATGGTTGATGGGTCGATAATTGCTGAGGACAAGCCAGAATTACTCAAGGAAAAAAGTGGTGTGCAGGGCTCGATAGTTATCAATGCAATTCCCAGAGATCAGAACCTGAGCTTACTGCTTGCTAGTCTTGATGATGATTGTATTGTGATAGAACACGAGGATGGTTTTGAGATGGCATGTGAGAAAGCAGTTGGATTAATCCCAGTAATCATAGAGGCACTCAAAGAAGCAGGATATCAGTTGGTCAGTATTGATACCAATCCTCCGAGTCTTGAAGATGTATTCTATCGGTTGACTGAAGTCCTAGTTCGTGGTGATGTGCAATGATATTCATGGAGCAGATTATTGCATCATTCTCCAGGTCAATGAGAATCTTTCTCCGAGACAAGGCAATCTTTGGGTCTTCGATATTCGTCCCCATTTTTTTCCTGTTGATTCTCCCCCAAGTTATGTTCTATAATGCACCAGCGGAGGTCATGCCTGGATTGAAAGGATATCTCACAATTGCCATGATAATCCTACTCACAATGACAACAGGTATGAGCAATCTTGCAGGATCTATCGCAGGAGATAGAGACCACGACCTATATTCCAAGCTCTCATCAATGCCTATCAGTCCGTGGTCAGAGAGTATCGGGCGTATTATCACGGTCATTGTCTTTTCGTCAATAGGTAGTATTATCATACTCAGCCTAGGATTACTAACTGGAGCTGAGCTCGTTGTTGGAATGATTGATCTGCCATTGATAATCTGTGTGTGGTTCTTCATCGTTCTCATAAGTGCAGGTTTCGGTTTCATCATATCGTCCTTTGTGAGAAGTGAATCAGCAGCATCTCATGTAGGAGTAGCAATAGTTCTGAGCAATTATTTCATCGGGATTGCGGTCCCATATGGAGACCTACCAGAAATGCTCAAGGGATTTGCCAGATTCAATCCTATCTCTGCAGGTAACAATATGATAGCCTCAATAGTCTACGGACAGGATTTTGTTGGATATGATCCTTTGATCCTCATTGACTTGGGGTTGATGTTTATCTTATGTAGTGTAATCTTCGTGATTGGAATGCTACTTTATTCAAGATGTTGCTGGCGAAGGTAGTGCGAGGTAAGAGTGAGATTGATTGTTGATTGTGGTAGCCCTATAACTCACTCTTCATTCTCTCACCTTGTCTACAAGTTCAGTTGCCCAGCTTCGAATTTCATCCCAGTCACGAGTGTCATATACATCAGGCGCAGTCTGCGGAATTCCAGCTTCTTCCAATAACAGTTTGAATGGCCCCATTGTTTTTCGAAAGAAGAAACCCATCTTATTGAAGTCCCAGACACCTCCAAACATTGCCATTGCAATGGGATTCAGATTGTACTTCACTGTTTTTTCAACAAGATAATCCTGCCATGCTTTTTCCATTTCTTCTGTTTTCCCTTCATACTCAAGTGTTGCCTGAGCTGCAGAAGACACAAAGATAGCCAACTTCTTTTGTATGAACGCGTCTTGGAATTTCTTCAGAAATCCTTCAGCCTCACCGGTCCATCTGAAAATCTTCATACCACTTCCAACGATGACAAGATCATATTCAGAGATGTCGGATATCTTCGTCTTTTTCGTATTAACAACATCAACATCGAAATCCTCCTGACGAAGTACCTTAGCAATCTCCTCAGAAGTGCTAGCTGTTGCACCATATCTTGTACCATATGCGATTAGTGCTTTCACACGATTTACCTCATGAGAGGAAAATCTAGAGATTCTAATAAATCATAGTTCCTAAACCATCACGAATTCTACATTTCATTGAATAGGACAGGTTAGGTAATGTGTCAATGTTCTCGCTAATGATTAATCTCAGACAAAACCGTGCCAGATTCTATAGACCTCCGCCCAGAGGAATGAACAACCTAATGTCCCAAGTACAAGAGCAAATACATTGTGTACACCAAAGGAGAAGCTGACAGTAAACATGTAGAAGACAAAGATACCGGTGAAGAAGACTGCGTAAAACACTGTCCGAGGGATTATCTTCTCCTTTATAAACAAGAAATTATCGAGAAAACCAATATCAGCCTTTGGATGAATTTTGTACTCGCCATGAACACTCTTCTCAAGCAATTCTAGCTCAATTAGCTTCTCAAGATGATAGAGAGCCACACTTGGACTACTGAGGTCCATATGCCTAGCTAGATCTCTTGGACCAATGAATGTCTTCAAGCCGATGAGAGTCACTAGGACCCTCCAGGTTGTTGAGCCCAAGTCCATTATCAGTGGTCGTCCATTTTCTTCATTGCCTTTGTTCAATTCGACCCACCAGCTGAATTATCCTTGACTGACCTAAATCTATTGTATGTATAAATCAGTAACCCAGCGACTGGGACCATTAAAATCATGTAAGCACCTATTGAAAGTGAGATCACCACACCTAGATAATCTGAGTAGAGAATCAGGGATACAAACATGATTAATGGCCCGATCAAACTGTAGAGGAAGGTCAGATTGTTTTTCGGAGGTTCCATAAACGAGCGGATTATTAGAATCAGGGGTAACCAAATTGTGAATATTACAGCTGGTAAAAATGGCCAGATAGGAAAATTGACAGGTAGAATTAGACTTCCACCACTTCGTGCAAAGATAATGAGGAGGGCGACGAAAGCCACGTACTCTA